>Ga0114921_10000389_pt1 | contig 18729 bp, 17 predicted proteins | sample BentaG_FD_87016 | JGI IMG/M metagenome (GOLD analysis project Ga0114921, IMG submission 87016) | Deep subsurface microbial communities from South Atlantic Ocean to uncover new lineages of life (NeLLi) - Benguela_00093 metaG | ecosystem: Environmental > Aquatic > Marine > Oceanic > Sediment ... | reverse complement strand
GTCGCTCCCGAGCCGAGATGCCTGCTGACAGAACTGAGGTTGAGGAAGCCGAGCGGGAAGGGGTGAAGATTCATATCCTGGCGGCACCGGTTAGCGTCCTAACCAAGAATGACCGACTAACTGGTATCCGCTGCATTCGGATGGAGTTAGGCGAACCTGATGCCAGCGGTCGCCGACGCCCAATACCGATTAAAGGCTCGGAGTTTAATATGGATGTCGATAATGTAATCATTGCCATTGGTCAGGCAGTGGACAGGGCAATGCTACCCAGGGAGCTTAACTATACCAATTGGGGGACCCTCTCTGTTAACCCGGTTACCTTGCAAACCAACATCGAAGGCGTTTTTGCCGGTGGTGACGCAGTTTTAGGTCCGTCTGATGTTATTACCTCTATTGCCGCAGGAAAGGAAGCAGCCATCTCTATTGAGCTTTACCTTGAGGGAGTAGACTTGAAGGAAGCAAGACCAGCCCCACTCAAGAAAGTGGAAGAAGTCCCGACGGAGGGCGTAAAGACAGAGGCAAGGGCAGTCATACCCATGCTTGAACTGGAGAAGCGGAAGGATTTTGCTGAGGTGGAGCTAGGCTTGGATGAACAAGTGGCTGTGGAAGAATCCAAGCGTTGCCTGAACTGTAGCATCTTTGCCGAAAGAGAGTCTCCGGAGACCAGTGAGATGCGTGGCATTGGTATCAAGATAGCTCCCGGGGCTTATGTCCATGTCCTTCCTATCGAGGCTGGTTTCGTCGGGGCTGATAATGTCGGGGTGCTCATCGCCGAGACCCCCTACCAGCAGGATAGTATGGAGCTTGTCATCGATATTGGCACCAATGGTGAGCTAATCTTGGGCAACCGGAAGAAGCTCATTTCTTGTTCTTGTGCCACTGGACCAGCCTTCGAGGGAGCTGAGATAAAATACGGAATGCGCGCCGCCCCAGGGGCTATTGAAAAGATAGTTATAGATAAAGTCACTAAGGAGGTGCGCTTTAAGGTTATTGACAGGGAGGGCTGGAATACAGATTTGGCAGATGTCGGGGCCAAGGGTATCTGCGGATCAGGAATAATTGATGTCGTACCTCAATTGCTCATGGCTGGAATTATTGACCACACCGGCCGTTTTAACAAGGATTTGAAGACTCCTCGTTTGCGTGTTACCGAGGCTGGTCCAGAATTTGTCATCGCCTGGGCAAATGAAACCTCAATCGGCCAAGATATTGTAGTTTGCCAAGGTGATGTAAGGAATATCCAGCTAGCCAAAGCGGCCATGTATGCCGGCGCCAAATTCATGATGCGTCGCCTGAGTATAGATAAATTGGACAAGGTCATCCTAGCTGGAGCCTTTGGCAGTTACATCAATAAGGAATCGGCTGCTTGCTTGGGTCTTTTCCCCGACTGCGCTTTGGAGAATATTTATGCGGTTGGTAATGCCGCTGGGGATGGAGCACGCATTGCCCTCCTCAACGTGGATAAAAGGAAGGAAGCCGATGAAATGGCAAGACAGGTGGAATACGTAGAATTAACTGTGGAGCCGGATTTTGAGAAGGTCTTTGCGCAGTCTATGTGGATTCCTCATATGAAGGATTCTTTCCCTCATCTAGAGCACTTACTCCCGGCGAAGACAGCGGAAAAAGCAAGATAAGGGGATAAATAACAAATGCTTATGTACGATTTGGAACAGAAGGTTTGCACTATTGGTGGTATCAAAGTTGGTGGCCAACCGGGAGAGAACGCCCCGCTTCTAATCGGCAACATGTTCCAGAAGGGGGACACGCTGATTGAGAGCCGGAAAGAGCGCAAATTCAACAGGGCGGGAGCTAAGGAGCGGATCCAAGAGATGGAGCGCCTTTCCCAGGAGACAGGTGTACCTGGCATGGTAGCCATGGTCGCCAACACGCCAGATGAAGCAAAGACTTATGTGGATTTTTTTACCAACATGACTAAGATGCCTTTTGCCATTGACATATGGGTACAGAAGACAAGAGTGGCTGTAGCGCGCTATATAGCTGAGCTAGGACTGCAGGATCGCTTACTTTATAACAGCATCACCCCCTGGGATAAAGATATCGAAGGCCAGATGCTAGAACTCAAGGAACTGGGTATAAAGCACGTCGTAATACAGGTCTTCGATATGGAGGACAAAGGACCCAACGGAAGAATCAAGTCCCTTCAGAAGCTGCTGCCTCTGGTGGAGAAGGGGAATTTCGAGAGTATATTGGTGGATACATCAGTGATGAGTTTGCCGTTTACGGCTTTCTCCCTAGTAGCCAATCGTCTCATCAAGCAGAGATTTGGATTACCGGTGGGTTGTGCTCCTTCCAATGGCACATATATGTGGAGGGAAGCTGTGGGAGAGGCGGGTAGAAGTAAGTTCTTGGCTGTAGATGCTGCTATTGAGGCGATAACTGCTATGGGGAGTGACTTTATTTTCTACGGACCCATGACTGGTAGCAACAGGGTCTTCTCCGCGGTGGCTGCAGCTACTAGCCTGCTAACTACCTTAGCTTATACCGAGGGGCTCCCCTTACCCAGCGGGGCACAGCCCTTGAACTTGCTCTTCCCTGAAGCAATAAAGCAATTACTAAAGGAGGAAGGAAGGGAATAATATGGCAACAGGACTCAATTCTAGGGAGCGGGTGCTCAAACTTTTTAGAAGAGAAAAGATAGACCGTATCCCTATCTTCAGTGGTATGGGGAATGTAACGGTATATGGACTTGAGAAATATGGCTGGAAATTCACTAACATCCATACGGACGCAAATAAAATGGCGAAGATGGCGGCATCCACGTTCCAATTGTTCGGCTTTGAGTGTGCCGTAGTTCCTTTCGATTTAGGGGTTGAGGCCGAAGCTCTGGGCGCCAGAGTTAATTTCTACCCTGCCCATACTGATATTATTTATCCCACCATATCCGAAAAGGTGGCAGAGAAGGTGAAAGATCTGAAGATCCAGATACCATCCAATCTAGACAAGGCGGGAAGAATACCATTGGTAGCGAAAGCAATTCAATACTTGAGAGCGGAAGTAGGTGACCAAGTAGCCATAGGCGCCCATGTTTTAGGCCCCTATACTTTAGCTGGTCAGCTCGTTGATCTCGCTGACTTGCCCAAGATGGCATTTAAAGAAACAGATATGGTACATGAAGTACTGGACACCCTGACTCGAGTACTGATCGATATCTGCCGGATTTATCGAGAAGCTGGTGCTGATTACATAACTGTCCGCGAGATGGGGGCAGGACCAGATATATTAAGTCCGCATATGTTCAAAGTCCTGATACAGCCTCATCTGGAGCAAATCTTCAGCGCCATACAGTCACCGAAGGTCCTGCATATATGTGGTGATACAGATAGCATTGTTGACCTGATGGGCTCGTGTGGTGCCGATGCCCTCAGCGTAGACCACAAGAACCACATAGCTGAATCTCGTGAGAAAGTGGGGCCTGATACACTCATCTTCGGCGACCTCAATGGTTTCGGAGTGATGGTTTCGGGAGGGCCGAATGACGTCGATAAAGCCGTCAAGGATGCCATAGCTGACGGCGTCAATGCTGTGTGGCCAGGGTGTGATATTTGGCCCACTGTGCCTCGAGAGAATATGGAGGCGCTGATGGCAGCGACGAGAAAATATAGAAAGCTTGGGTGATAGCCGCTAAGGTTTGTCAGTACTGCTTTAGCCATATTGCCCTTAGATATGCTGAAGGGCATGTTTGAAATACAGTATGCTAGAAAGGAATAGTATGAAAACAGAACTTAATTCTAGAGAACGAGTGCTCAGACTTTTTAGAAAGGAAGAAATAGACCGCATTCCTGTCTTCAGTGGTCTGGGGAACATAACAGTAGACGGACTTAACAAATGTGGCTGTAGATTCGTAGACGTCCATGTAGACGCACGCAAAATGGCGAGCGCGGCTGCAGCCACATTCCAAATGTTTGGCTTTGAGTGTGCAGTAGTCCCTTTTGATTTCGGGATCGAACCCCAAACCTTGGGCTGCGAGGTTAATTTTTACCCTCACCATGAAGATGTTATCTATCCCACCATAAAAAAGAATCTAGCCGAGCATATAGAGGACCTGGATATCCATGTGCCCTTGGATTTAGCCAAGGCAGGAAGGATACCTATAGTGACAGAAGCGATTCGCCTCCTCAAAGAGGAAGTAGGCAAGCAAGTAGTAGTAGGAGCCGTGATTCTAGGACCCTATACCTTAGCCGGGCAGGTCACCGACCCCGGAAACATGGCCAAGCTGGCGTTTAAGAAGCCAGATATGGTCCACAAGGTGCTGGACATTCTGGATGAGGTTGAAATCGAGACCGCCCGGATTTATAAAGAAGCCGGCGCCGATTATATAACCATCCATGAGATGGCAGCGGGAGGAGAAATATTAAGCCCGCGCATGTTTGGAACTCTAGTACGACCTCACTTGGAACGAATCATTGCCACTATACCCTCGCCGAAGGTCCTGCACATGTGCGGTGATACAGATGCCATTGTTGACCAGATGGCACTCTGCGGGGCTGATGCCATCAGTGTAGAACAAAAGAACCATATAGCCGAAAGCCGGAAGAAGGTAGGACCTGATGTGCATATCTATGGAAATATCGACACTTTTAGGCTGATGGTGGCAGGAAAACCCGAAGATGTTGATAACGCCGTGAAGGTGGCTATCGCTGAAGGTGTCAATGCCGTATGGCCCGGGTGTGATATCTGGCCAACTGCGTCTCAAGAGAACATGAAAGCTCTGATTGCGGCGACGCAAAAATACGGCTCTTTGACATCCTGACACATTGACAGATGGTAAATAAAGAGTTATCATTTTTCTGCGAATAAAGGGACACGAACGATCGAGGCGGTTGGGCTGGGGAGATATGTTTTGATCAGGTGCCTATTGGTTGGCTCGCCTGTTGGGGCTACTAAAGGATTTATGTGCCGTTCTCCAAGGCTGGAGGTGCTTTTGGACGATATCAAGGTCCGCGCTGTGGATCCTACCATACAAGAACTGTTCTAATAAAGTTGGGCCATTTGCTGACTAAATGAAGCAAAATGACCAAAGCCCTCCGGTAGAGGGCAACAAAAAGACAGAAGGAGGTGGTGCCCATCAGCTTAGTTTCTAGCAGTACCCAAGTAACAAAATGAAGTGAGGCAAACATGTCCGAGGCAGAAATTATTGAACGCATGAAAAAAAGTGTTATCGAGCAGGATGAGGAAGGTGCTAAGGCGGCTGCCCAGGATGCTGTGGCTCAGAATCTGGATCCCATCAAATGCATCGACGAGGGTTTGGCGGCAGGCATGAACGTCATCAGTGATATGTTTGAGAGGGCAGAAATCTTTGTTCCCCATATCCTTATTTCAGCTGATGCCTTTAACCAGGCGATGGAAATCCTGAAACCCATAATGAAGGGAGAAAAATTAAGCAAAGGCAAGGTGATCGTTCACACCGTAGAAGGGGATATCCATGACATCGGCAAGAACATCTTCAAGATCCTGCTGCAGGCAAGCGGATTTGAGGTAATCGACATGGGTCGTGACGTTCCTGTTGAGAAAGTGATTGATAAGGCTGTCGAGGAGGGAGTCGACATCATCACTGGCTCAGCTCTCATGACCACCACCATGCCTGGCCAACGGGAGATTATTGCTGGACTTGAAGAACGAGGTATCCGTGACAAATTCAAGTGCATGTTTGGCGGGGCGCCAGTGACGCAAGAGTGGGTGACCAAGATTGGCGGTGATGGATATGCCGACAATGCAGCCGATGGGGTGAGGATAGCCAGAAAACTAAAGGAAAAATAAAAGGAAAGGAGGGAAAACCAGGTGGCTTTTAAAGAAAGGATCGGCGTACTGGAGACTTATGATCGGGCACGCACCGGCCCCAGGGTGGACGAAACAGAATGGGATCAAAGAATCATCTACCAAACGGCGCACAAGTTAAAAGAGAAATATAAGCTTCAATTTGACAGGACCAAGATTATCCCGACTGACACGGCCCTGATGGATCGTTTATTTCAAGCGGGTTTTGAAATGCTGGTGAGCCTGGGTGTTTATTGTATGGATACTGGTCGTGTCATCAAGTACACCGAAGATGAGGTCCTGGCAGCTATAGCTGCGGCCCCTTATGAACTCACCTTGGGTGAGGGTCGAGATGCGAGGCGGTTGGTTGCCCGAAGCTTCGACGATCCTCGCCCGCCTTTGTGTCAGGGTGGTCCTACTGGGGCTCCCGTATCGGAGGGCATTTTTGTGGCGATGCATGAGGCATATGCCCGGGAACCCCTAGTAGACAGCATTGTTGACGGGGTCTTATACACAATCAACGGGAGAGAACCTAAGCCTGGTTCACCGTGGGAGATAGCCGCCGTCAAAGCAGAAGTATCAATGATTCGGATGGCAACGGCGCGGGCTGGCCGTCCCGGGCTGGGCTTGTAGGGGAGTGAAACGTCGTTGACTGCCGCTGGAGTTATAGCTGCTGATTTTCCTGGCGGCATGCGACCATGCGACAGCCATGAGGTTAGCCAACTTAATGAACTTAAGATTGACATCAATGCACTTACCTTTACTACTCATTGTAAATTGGCAGGGAACATCATTATGAGCGAACAAATGCCGATCTTTGGGGGCTGGGCCGGAGGAGTCGAGGAGACTGCTATCGTCGACGTAGCCACCCATTTGGCAGCTTTCATAGTGGTGAGCGCGGACTGGCACCTGGACGGACCCGTTCACGTGCGCTGGGGAAACACAACGGCCAGGGAGTCGTTGATGGTTGCCGGCCACTGTGGTCGGGCCGTGGAACGCAATACGCACCTGCTTTTAGGAAACCAATACTATACTTCAGCTGGCCCATGCACCGAGATGTGCCTACTAGAGGCAACTGCCCAAGCCATTACAGATACGGCCAGTGGCCGTGAGATCATGAGTGGCTGTGCCTCGGCCAAAGGAGTAGCCTTAGACTACACTACTCCCATAGAAGCACGCATGATGGCTTTTGCAGCCCGAGCAGTCGCCGGGTTGGAACTTGAAAAAGTTAACATCATGATGGACAAGTTGGTAGCCCTCTACGAAAAAGACTTCAGGACGGCGCCAAAGGGGAAAACCTTTCAGCAGTGCTACGACGTAGTTACTTTGGTTCCTACAGATGAGCATATCGAGGTGTTGGATAAAGCAATGAAAATCATGGAGGGAATTGGGTTCGAGTTTAAACTGTAAAAACTTGCTTAGTAGTAAATTGCTTTTAGCAGGCTCGTGACTTGCAAACTTAGCTAGGTTCTACACTGTACGTGGTCTTTTGCCTGGCGATTGGTAGGGGGTCAAGTTTAGTCTGATGCTCAAAACTATGGCAACTCTTGAAGCCATATTTGAAAAGGTCTTATGCAGGGAGCCGTTGGATGAGGTAGAGGTGGCTTCGCTATTGACCACGCCACCCGGTAAACCCCTGCATGATCTCTTTGCCATGGCCCGGGCAGTCAGGGAAAGCGTCTTCGGGCAACAAGTTTTTCTTTATGGCTTTGTTTATTTTTCCACCTATTGCCAAAACCGCTGCTGTTTTTGTCTGTATCGGCAGGGGAACAGCGCCGCACCGCGATATCGCAAAAGCACGGAGGCTATACTCGATGTGGCACGGGCATTGGCAGAAGATGGGGTTCACCTGCTGGATTTGACCATGGGAGAAGACCCTTACTACCTGCAAGAGGACGGGGAGAGGCTCCTGGAATTGGTGGGTAGGGTCCGTGAAGCTGTCCCCTTAGCACTTATGGTTTCCCCCGGCATTTTAGAACCAATGACCTTGATCGAAATGGCCCACTTGGGGGTAGATTGGTATGCCTGTTACCAAGAAACCTTCAATGAAAGTCTTTTTGCTCGCTTGCGTATAGGGCAAGATTTTGTTAGGCGTGTGGCAGCTAAAGTACAGGCCCGCCAGGCTGGATTGCTCATCGAAGAGGGACTGCTACTGGGAGTAGGAGAAAGCCCCGCTGACAGCGCATTGGCAGTAAAAGTCATAGAAACCCTTCAGGCAAGTCAGGTGCGAGCCATGACTTTCCGGCCTCAGTACGGTACTCCCATGGCCGATTGGCAAGCACCAGATCCATTGGATGAATTGCGAACTATTGCCACATTTCGTATTTGCTTTCCTGATCGGCTAGTCCCTGCTTCGTTGGATGTGGATGGTCTTCAGGGTCTTAAGGCTCGATTAAATGCCGGAACCAATGTGGTGACTTCAGTGATACCGCCACAGCATGGCCTAGCGGGAGTATCTAGAGCTTGGTTAGATATTGAGGACGGGCAGCGAACGGTGTCTGCAGTGACCTCCGAGATTGAACGGCTGGGCCTAAAGATAGCCCCGGCATCAGTGTACCAGCACTGGCTTGAAGAGGAAAAGCGGTTGAGGGTCAGTCATCAAAGCTTACCGGAACATGAAAGAGAGGATGGGGACACTACAGGACAAGTGTCCGGGGGGAAAGCGATGTCCTCAGTCTTTATGGAGGGTTGGTCGGCAGGATCACGTGGACTCTAAATCCATGTAGTCGGGTTGGACTCCCGAACTCTCCGCCATTGTCTGCAGTCTATGGCCCTGGAGGATTGTAATGGAACCACAAAGTCCCGTCACCAGTCAAGGCGGTGGAAAGCGGAAAGAGAAAAGGTTCAGAAAACGTGAAGACTTGTATTACCTTATTAATCGGATTAAGCTTTACCCCTCGAGTGAAGGGATTCTCCACGGGGTTCGTTCCATAAAACTCCGCGGCAATGTGCTGATCATAGTTACGCATTGCAATCAACAGCTCTCTGTTAAATGCTCTAAAAGGGGCCGCCTGGCTCGTTGGCTCAGGAATAAGTGGTATGAAAAGCCCTGCCAGGGTTGCCGGGTGCCAAAGTGGAAGCTGGAGAAATACTCTCAGACCTCCTTCGTTAAGGAAGGCAAATATGAACGTTACCTTTTCACGCACTCAAAAACAGCGGCTCCTTGAGCTAGATGCGAAACCGGAGGCTTTGGCACGGAGCTTTGCCTCAGAAACAGTTCGAGACGCCTGCTTCGATGAGCAGGCCAAGGAATTATCGGAAAAGAACCTGAATATCTTGACCAGACTCCGTGCGAGTTTGCGTCGTCCTGCCCTAATTAGAATGACAGCGCAGGCGGCTGAAGCATTGCTACAAGCCGGGTTCGTAGAGGTGACAACTCCAGTCTTTTTGGCTCGAGGACTACTGAAAAAAATGAACATCGCCGAAGATGATCTCCTGTGGAAGCAGATTTTCTGGATCGATGAAAATCGCTGCCTGCGCCCCATGTTGGCGCCTAATCTTTATTTTCTGTTGGGACACCTGCAACGTCTCTGGCCGCGCCCAATTCGTCTTTTTGAGATAGGTTCGTGCTGGCGCAAAGGGTCCAAAGGGTCCCACCACATGGAAGAGTTCACCATGTTAAACCTGGTGGAATTGGGTTGCCCGGGTAAGCCACAAAAACGGTTAGCTGAAATGACTGACTTAGTCATGAGCACATTCGGTCTCTCCTATGATTTGGTAAATGAGCCCTCTCAAGTTTATGGTTTTACCATGGATGCGGTCTGTGATGGGGTGGAGGTTGCTTCAGGCGCCACAGGCCCCCATCCCTTGGATGATAACTGGAATATCAGCGAATCCTGGGCTGGACTGGGTGTGGGCATGGAGCGGGTGGCCATGTTGGTTACAGGTAATGGAAACGTACATCGTGTCGGTAGAAGCCTGATCTATCTGGATGGTGCACGGCTCAACATTTAAAGAGGCTATCCTAAAACCGTGACTTCTTGATTATGAGTGATATCATTCAGATAAAAGGTGATACCTGAAAGATGATGAAAAGGCGATATAATAAATGGATTACAGGTGTCCAGCTACTATCCTTCCCCAAGGCTTCTGTGAGCATAGTAACTGTTTTGCAAACACCCGTTAGGTGAAGCTGGTAACTATGGACTCTAAACCGCATGCTCGTTCTTTTCGCCTTGGACTTGTCGGAGGCCTTCTACAGGGAATCGAAGCTGCCTACTTGGCGCGAGAAGCTAACTATAATGTTACGGTTATCGACCGCAACCCGGAGGCACCAGCCCTAGCATTAGCTCATCAGGCCTACGTTTTTGATATCCAGGAAGAGCCCGACCGATTTCGTCGCCTGCTGTCGGATATGGATGCGATCCTACCCACAACGGAAGAGAGCGGAACCTTGAATTTTTTGGCAGTGACCTGCCAAGAAGCCGGGGTGCCATTCCTACATGATACAGCAGCCTATGCCGTATCATCGTCCAAAATACGCAGTGACAGCTTTTTTACCAACCATGGGATACCCGTCCTTAAAAAGTGGCCTCATTGCCACTTCCCAGTTATTGTCAAGCCTTCCGGGAGCAGCGGGAGCCATGGGGTTCGAGTAGTGCTGGATCGGGGCACTTTGGACGCAGTTTTGCATGAACTCAGTGCACAGTACGGAGAGACGGTAGTGGAAGCCTATCACCACGGCCCTTCACTTTCCTTGGAGGTGATCGCCCGGCAAGGGACAGGCGTCGGATATCTAGTTACCGAACTAGAATTTGATCATAAGCTAGATTGCAAGCGGGTTTATGCTCCTTCAAGATTGTCCCATGGTCTTAATGAGAGGTTTAAAATCATCTGCTTAGACATTGCTCGCCACCTGAAGCTCAATGGTCTCATGGACGTTGAGATCATAGTCGACCCTAAAACGGAAGAATTTTTTGTTCTTGAGATCGATGCTCGCTTTCCTAGTCAAACGCCCATGGCTGTCTATCATGCATCCGGTGTCAACCTGCTGGACGAATGGGTAAAGATCCATGTTCAAGGCCAGCCCCTCCAAACGCCAGCGGCCCGGCCCGGATGTGCCTGGCTGGAGCACTTGTCCATAATTGGCTCCCATGTGGAGGTCATTGGCGAAACACGTCTACTACCCTGGAGCGGACTCCGGGTGTGGCCAAATGGCAGTTTTTTCGGAGCCACCATAGCCCTGACCGACTATCAGGAGGGCAAGGCAGCTTTCAAGAGCACCCTGATCTTTGATGGAGTCGACTGGCCGACAGTTGCCGAAAAGCGACAAAGATGCCTGCAGCGTATGACCTCGGCTTTGAACCTGAAAGATCTTGCAGATCCTACCTGCCAAGTACCACAACCTGGAGGAAATCTTGACGCGATTGACAGAAGATGACCTGAAGCAGGGGCCTACCGATTTGAAGGCATATGACCAGAGTCTAAAGGCTGTTACCGGTTTAGGACTCCTTGAGTTAGCTCTTAAAACAACGGACATGACACTGGAACAGTACCAGTTGCGAGCCACAACCCTGTCCTGGGTAGCGGTCATTCCTATTACCACAGGTCAGGGCATCATTCCTGGTTTTTCAGAGAAGGTGGCTGATGTAGGCTGCTTTTTGGGCCTGCCCTGCAAGATTAGTAAGGGCCAAGACGTGGCTGGCTTGGGTGAGGCCGTGGTCAGCGGTTCAGAAATTATAGTCCTTGCTGACGACGACTCCTTTTTAGCACTGAACCTAATTTCCCGCCGAGTGGTAGATAACGCACCGGCTACGGGGAAGGTTTTTGCCGTTGCTTTAGCCGCGGCCGCGGGAGGTGTCGCTGGACGTACTGTGGCGGTCTTGGGATTGGGCCCAGTGGGCCAAGCGGCAGCAGTCTGGCTTCACTCACAGGGTGCCCATCTCATCGTTTACGACAGAGATCAAAAGAAGCAATCCGATTTTTTGGCGAGGAGGGCAGGCGTAAAAGGGGTAGATTGTGTGGATGAAGTCTTAAATCAGACCAACCTGGTACTGGATGCTACCAACTTCCCCCACATCATAAAGGTCAGGGAGCTGAAAAGTCTGATCCTAGCTGCGCCGGGCATACCTCTGGGCATTGACGAACCGAGCTCAGACAGAGTTCGACTCATTCATGATCCCCTGCAATTGGGTGTCGCAGCCATGTTAGTTCAGGCGCTAGCCTGATAGGCGACGCTGAAGGACATCTTCAATCATTAGTACCGACAAATCTGCACAAAATAGCGGCTTGTGCAATTTCCTTATTGCCTGGAGCTGTTATAGCTTCATTGAGGAAGACCACAATTCAGACTTCAGAAAGCGAAGTCCTGCCGGAAACGGATGTTGCTTAGTCAGCTGCCTCTTGCTTGTTTCTTCTCAACAGAGGTTGCTAGCCAATCGGCTACTCAGAGCACTGCTATCAGCGTCTTGCCTGTGCCAGTGGGAAGGGAGCAAACCGCCTGGCCCCTCGCTAAAGCCCATTGGCTTGCCTTGCTTTCGTAGTGGCGAGGCTCGATTCTCAAATTCCAAGCTGATTTTATCATTTTATCTTTTATCAAAAAAGTAACTACTTCCTTTTCTTTTCTAAAGGGTCTTTTGTAAAGCATACTTATTCTAGCAGATATGAGATTTTGAGTAAATAGAGAGGTGATATAAAGCTAATCTTATCAGTCCTGAATTGGATTGCTAGTCTAGCAAGCTAGAGCACCTTAACAATAGAATATGAAGCTCAAAGCCAAAGCTGGCAAGCCTAGCTTAATCTAAAGGTGAGGTGATTAAATGGAGCATAACGGCTATCACAGCGATAACGGCTATGGCAAGCTAGACGGCGATTGGCTTACCTATTATAAGGTAGGCAAAGGCTTTGTCCACAAGGTTAAGCCAGAGGATAGAGAGGACTTTTTACACGACTTGTTTTTAGCCTTTGCCAGAGTCAAGGCAAGTTATCAAGTCAAAGGTAAGGACTTGACCACTGGCGGGCTAGTGAGAATAGCTCAATACGAAGTAGCCGACTATTGGCGACGATATTTTAGACGGATATATGGTAGGGACTGTAGTCGGTGCTCAAAGGCACAACGGGACAAGTGTAAAAAGGATAGACTCTATGCTCAATGTCCAAAGGCTATCCAGCTTGAGAGCCTTAATAAGCTGGTAGAGGACGGGGAAGGCGACAAGACAGAGCTATACCAGTTACTAGCTGATGATAATGCCATAGACTTAACCTCTAGGCTTGACGCTAAACTTACTCTAGACAGCTATCCTCAACGGTTCGTTAAGCTAGCCTATAAAAAATATGCTGGCTATCCTCTTACCACAAGTGAGCAAAACTACTACTACAGAGAGCAAAAAAAGGCTCAAAAAAGTCTAGTCTAGGTGATAAAAAACAGGACAAAACCACGATATATATAGTGAGAGGGTAAAACCTCTTGGGTAGTAACTATCAATGCCAGCGGGGTGCGGGTTGATACTGCTACTGAAAACTGAATAAGGCAAAGGCAAACGCCAGCTTTGGCGGGTGAGAATACCCCTATGTGGCGGTTGATAGTGCCAGCGGGTTGCGGGCTATCAATTGAGAGCCTAGCGGGGGTTGACCATAAATCTAAAAAAGCTGACTTTGATATAGGGTAAGTCTAACCTGTAAATGAGAGCGGGGCGGTTCTCAATGATGATAAAACGCTCCACTTGATATAGGGATAGTCTAATTTTTTTAACGGCACAGTGTCCGATATAAGGATACTGTGCCTTTTTTTGTGCTCTTTTTCGGGGGCAGTCGGGGCGACTCGACTGCCCCTTTTTTGTCTCTTCTAGAGGGGGCTCACCGCCTTTTTGCTCCGTAGTACCTCTCATACGCCCTACCTATCTCAAAGAAGATGAAGGGCAGTACCCTTGCTGCTTCCTCCTTTCCCGCCCAGGTTAGAACAGCCTCCTTGTGAATGTTCATCTGCTCAGTTACGAACACCAGGTGTTCCCGGGTAAGGTCCTCAAGTGATTTGACCTGCTGGAAAAACCTCATGGTCTGCTCCAGACCCTCTCTCTCCGTCTTCTCCATAACCTGCTCAAGCTGCTGCGCTAATTTCTCATCCATAAAACACCTCCTCTACTATATATGTCGCCAAAATGAGCCAAAAATTATCACTCTCGAGGGAATTTTTTTGTCGCGGTGGTTTGGGCTATACCCGCCGGCACTATTTCCCTTCTAGTATATTACTAGCGGTATATGACTAAGGGGTCGGGGGGTTATTCCCGACCCCTCTTTTTGTCCTTGAGGCGGGATGCTACTTGCCCGATTACAGTCAGGGCTCCCCACACGGGAGGGGTAAAAATTCATTTAAGCTTCTGGGAGAAGGAGTAACCCGCAGCACCCTGATTTCCCCTGGCAGAGCCCGCCACCAAGACTTATCCACTCCCAGAACACCATATGGTGAGAGAGAGCTTTGGTAAGCTCCCTCTTAGGATGTTTCCTTGAGTGATAGGATGCTTTACGGAGATCCCCTTTGCTCCTTAGCCTCTACTTCTTCCTCTACCGGTTTAGTTAAGGCCTCAATGATCTGGTCAAAGGTCACACTAATAGCCAAGTTCCGCCAGCCTTTTTAAAGCGGAGCGGGCACCTTCTACCTGTGGGTTAAGTTCCAAGACTCTCATCAATTCAACCTTGGCTTCCTTGTACATCTCTTTATTGATATAAAGCATTGCAAGATGATAATGTGCCGCTACAAAATTAGGGTCTATTTCTATTGCCTTCTTTAATTCGCTTATGGCTTTATCATACATACCCTTATTGTTATAAGCAGCAGCAAGGTTATCATATGCTTCTGCGAAATCGGGGTTTATATCTATTGCCCTCTTAAATTCGCTTATTGCTTCATCAAACATATTTTTGTTATTATAGACAATCCCAAGACCGTTATGTGCCTCAGCACAGTTGGGGTCTATATCTATTACTTTCCTAAACTCGCTTATGGCTTCATCATACATGCCCTTAGTGTTATAGATAAGCCCAAGACCAAGATAACGACGTTTGAGTTTAGATTTGGTATCTTCTATTAAATGCTTAGTGACCTTATCTTCAGGATTTATCAGTAGAGTCTTGCCATATTCAACAATTGCCCTCTCTGGCATTCCTTTGTATGCAAGAAGCTGACCAGAAATACTATGTCCTGTTGCCTCAAACCATCTCTCTAATTTCTCCCTCACAGTGATAATTTCCTCATCAGTTTCTCCTATATTGGTCAAAAGGGGGAATGCGCTCCCTCTAAACTTACTAATGCTTGATATATTTTGTATTATACATTCTTCCATGGTATACATAGTATAAAAACCTCTAGGTCCGAAGAATTCTACATAGGGATGATCATCTGTATTTATTTTGGCATCTCCAACGTACTCAGTCACCGCCTCTTCATCCATCACAAAGCAGTCTAGGAAGGCAAAGGGATCAGTTACATTAAGCTGCTCCAAGTCCTGCTTGACGTTTTTCATCTCTAATTTGTCACTTAACGAGGCAAAATTGATTTCTAGCTCCTCTTGCGTTCCAACTAGAATACAGTACCATTTATATGGTGTAAACCAGAGAGTTGTATGGGGGAACACTGTTTTAAAGGTCTTGGTTATCGTCGTTATCTCCTCATCCGACAACAAGTGGAAGGGCAACCATTGAACAATTAGTCCATCTTTAGACAATGTCTTTTTGCATAATTTATAGAACTCAAGTGCATAGAGACTACCATTACCGGCACATTTTGGGGAAGTGGCATCGACTGATATCACATCATATTTCTTATCAGTCACCAGGACATAGTTTCTGCCATCTCCCATTATCAAGTTGAATTTAGGATCGTTAAGCACATTATGATTTATCTCTGGAAAGTAGCCAGCAGCCTCTACCACGCCAGGCACAAGCTCAACACAATCTACTTCTTTAACAGTATGCTGCGTTACTCCCCAGGATGTACCACCGGCTCCAAAGCCTATTATAAGTACACGTGGGGAAGGAACGTTACTCAATAGGAGAGGCAAATGGGCCAAAGTCTTTTGTATGTCGTGAAGGCCAAGTGAGGTCCCAGCTACGGGGAACCCGTCAATGCTTAAGTTCTTGTCGCCGAGCTCATCCCTATAGACTTTCACTGTGGCAGCCGCCCCTTCTTTATAATAAAGAACCTCACTAGCCTCTTCGTTGACAGATGTAAAGGCAAACTGACCAAAAGAAAGAAAGCTAACTCCCATAGCAACGAACGATAACCCAAAGCCGATTATCATCCCCAATTTGTGCCTATATTTCATCAATGGTTCAGAGAGGATAATTATTACACCAATGACCGTGTTAATAGAGGCAATTAATATGATGCTCTTCTGTATGCCTATCAAGGGAATCAGCATGAAGCCAGCTATAAAGGAACCGAAAACTGCTCCGATCGTATTTACGGAATAAACATTTCCTATCGCTTTACCCAATATTCTTAGACTTCTTGTATACATCTTACTGACCAGAGGGAAGGTCGCTCCCATAAGAAAGGTGGGCACAAGCATGATTAAAAAAGAGCCGATAAATGCCAGCCCCGTCCACCTCCACCAGGTTATCTCAGCAAAAAGTATGCTGGCTATGCTTTCATTTACAGAGTCTACTTTTCCAAACAGTGGAATCGATAGAATAGCAAATAATCCAATGAGTATCTCAATTAACCCGAATAATGCTAACAGTTTCCTTCTGGTATCAGTGAACCTTGCTATAACGAAACTGCCCAAGGCTAAACCACATAAGAAGGTGGTCAACATTGTAGTGAAGGCATAGGTAGTATTACCTAAAAAGAAGACAAGGGCCCTTGTCCAAAGCACCTCGTAAGCTAAAGCACAAAAGCCTGATAGGGCAAAAGCCCATAGCACCAGCCGACCTATCTTTGGAGAGTATACCTCTTTAGCCTCTTTTCGTTCTTTTTTACCCTTCTCAGGATTTTCATCCTCTATCTCGCTGAGCCTTAAGCCCCTGTTTAATGCTAAAACTGTCCCGGCGATAAGAAGGTTGATAAGTGCTGCAATATAAGCGGCTTCTTTAACACCAAAGACGGCTATCAGGAAGAACCCCGCAGAAAAGCAGCCCACAACCGCACCCAAGGTGTTCATAGAATATAAACTACCAACATTCCAGCCCAGTCTCTTCAGCCTCTTAACAAAGAATCTGCTGATAACTGGTAGGGTTCCTCCCATTAAGGTGGCGGGAATAAGTAAGACTAAAAAAGATAAGATAAATTGGAGTAGGCTAAACAGGTAATAGCTGATATGAAAATGTTGGTATATACTAACATAAATATTAATTAGGCCAGAGAAGATTAAGGGCACTAGCAAAGCGTATATGCCAATCCCTGCCTCTAGAAGGGCATAAACCTTAAGAGGGTCTCTACGCCGGTCAATGAATCTACCAAAGTAGAAACTACCCAGGGCTAGACCAGCCATAAATGACGCCAGAACGGTGCTTGTGGCAAAGGCAGTAGCACCCAACATGAGTGTGAGCATCCGCAGCCAAACTACTTCGTAGATTAATCCGCAGGCCCCTGAGAGGAAGAATAATATTAGGATAATCGGTTGGATGCTACCTTTTAAGCGATTGATACCACTTTCCTTTAGTTGCTCATTTCCTTTGCCCATCAGCTTCTGGGTTCTATATCCCCTCATATCGCTTTCTTGATGCTGCCTTTTCTTTTATCTCCCTGATATCGGGGATTTTGAGCTGTAGGAGACCTAGAGAGTCCTTAACGAAGTAAGCAAAGGATACTCCCCCAAGATCCTCAAGACGTTGCTTCAACAGGTCATGAGTGTCTTTATCAAGCCTACAGGACACAGTAGGGTGGCTCTGCTCATACCTTATCCGGGCTGGCGGTTTGTGGGTACCCTTTACCTTATTTTTCACCGTGTGGTTTACCATATCAACTTGCCCTAGGGATTACCCCGTGGATTACCATACCGTTTACCGCTCAGTATACCATAGTGGTTTACCATAGGGGAAATTGTGGGCTTTTGCCCTATTGAGATATAATTTTGCGTGTCTTGTCTGTCTGTATTATTATATTAACAGAAGTGGGTCAGGGTGGCTTAATCCCCGCCAAACCCAAGGAAATATGGGCTGCGTCGGACTAAAAGGAAGGAGTCATAGTGAAGAATAAGAGTATGTCGCTTACCGATGAAATTTACGCTGAGCTGGTGGACGGGCTAAAAACCGGCAGTCTAGATTGGACTGCCTTTATAGCTAAGTATAGTGCCAGCAAAGTCCAGCCATATCCTGGCATAGAAGGTCCGCGATGAGACCGTGTGGGGTGAACTCTTCCATAGGTCATCCTCAAACCTCTTCAGTATTTCCGCGTCGTTCATACTAACCTCCCTACGTGTAAGGCTGTGTCCGATAACTGGTGGAAATTTGACTTAGCCATATTCTACCCCCTCTTATCATCTCAATCAATTCCCTCAAGCGACCAACACCTTCTCAGCAAATTCCAGCCTAATTGGCTCCTGGTCTAACACCTTTGATGCTTCCTCTATCCAAGTGACATCGGCTGGCCTCATTCTGACTTTTCACCACTTCAGCCTCTCATGATCGAGGATGCTGAACACCATCATTAGAGCTGAGGTTTCAGTCGGGAGTGGTGTTGAATTTGTCAACCTCAATTGCTATAATGTTAACCAAAATGGTGTAATATCACTAGGATTAATAAAAACGGGGGACCCCCAGATGGGCTATTTCGACTATTTTGAAAAAATATTTTGGGGGCAGATGAAAGGGGGTGAGCGGATGGGATAACCAAAAGCAGGGACTCCGCTTGAGTGCCTGTTTTGAAAAAGTTACTGGTAATTGTCAGAAAGTTTATACAGATTGTAAAGATGTCATTACACGTTTTCGAAGCTAAAAAAGGAGGAATTAGCCCTCCGCCTCACATTTTAGGGTGGTTAGCTCAGTTGGTTAGAGCACCTGCTTTACACGCAGGGGGTC
>Ga0114921_10000388_pt1 | contig 18745 bp, 16 predicted proteins | sample BentaG_FD_87016 | JGI IMG/M metagenome (GOLD analysis project Ga0114921, IMG submission 87016) | Deep subsurface microbial communities from South Atlantic Ocean to uncover new lineages of life (NeLLi) - Benguela_00093 metaG | ecosystem: Environmental > Aquatic > Marine > Oceanic > Sediment ... | reverse complement strand
TGCCTCTGGTAATGTCGAGATTCATTACAAAAATTTAACATTATTTGCCGACCGGATCGAATTAGACCGGGAATCCAGGGATGTCTATGCAGAAGGCAATGTCATTATTCTGATGCCCAATGAAGTTGTGAGCTGTAAGAGTATTTTTTTTAATTTAGATACCTCTCAGGGTGAATTAAAGGAAGTGGTCGGGAAAATTCAGCCGACTGTTTTTTATGAAGCTGAATTTGTAGAAAGAGAGGATGAGAATACTTATCGGTTTCAGAAAGCGCGATTGACATCTTGTACCCAGCCAGTGCCCCGCTGGAAATTTTCATGCTCTAAAGCAACTTTCAAGAAAGATGATTACATGGAAATGTGGAATTCAGTGCTCTACATCAAGAAGATTCCCGTCTTTTATTTTCCTTACCTTAGATATCCCCTTGACAAGGAAAGGGCGACAGGTCTTCTGATGCCTAGATTGGGATATACTGGCCGCAAAGGCTTCTATTTCACTGAGAGCTTCTTTTGGGCAATCAGAAGGAATATGGATGCCACCCTTAGTTTGGATTACTATTCTACCAGAGGACTCGGAGGAGGACTGGAGTTTAGGTATTTATTTTCTAAGGGCACTACAGGACAGCTGAATTTATATTATTTTAGATTTAAGGAGGAGCCAGGGGAAGAAGCCCCTGAGCCTGCTCATCTTATCCGCTTTCAACATAATCAGTTCCTTCCGTTGAAATTTACTTTATCAGCAGATGTCGACCTTCAGAGTTCCTATGATTTTTTAAGAGAATTTGACAATAATTTTAAGAGGGCTGTAGTTTCAAATCGAAGGACACAGGTCTATTTATCGAGAGCATGGTCCTATTATAATCTGAATATGAGAGCCTCAAGATTTGAGACATATTATGCCTCACAAGACGCATCGATTGTCATTTATCATCTTCCTCAAGTTAGTTTTAGTTCCTTCAAAATGAAGCTGTTTTCACCCCTTTACTTTTCTTTTTCTTCTTCTTTCAGGCGCTACCAACACTTCAATCTTAAAGGTAAAGAGACAAGTTCCCAGAGTATAGCCTTGAGTCCAGTCTTGAACTTTCCCTTTACCCAAATTCCATGGCTTGTCTTGAATACTTCTTTCGCGAGTAATTTTAATTATTATTTTCAGAGTTATAAACCTTATAAAAAAAAGGTTATAGCTGAACCTCTCCTGGTTACTAATTATGTTTTCAATGTAGAAATCATCGGACCCACCATTTTCAGGATTTACAGAGATGATGAAGATGAACCAAGATTAAAACACATTATCGAGCCATCCTTCACCTACAGATACGAAAGTCCCATCGATGCTGAAAGAGTTATCAATTATCGGCGCTATTTCCGCCTCCATCAATTTAAATATGGCATAACCAATCGGTTCCTGGTGAAGGAAGGTGAGATGCCGAGAGAAGTACTGAGCCTAGGTCTTGAACAGGTTTTTTATGTATCACCAGAGGATAGTCCCTTAAACATCTACCTCGTTGACGGCGAAATTCCTGAGTTTTCTGACATAAAGGGCATCATAAGATTTTATCCATCCACAAGATACAGCATTGATTTTTCAGGCGCCCTCAATCCTTATTACACGACCTTATCAAGCGTCAGGCTGGGGGCAAATCTAGGCACTGTAAGAGATTCTTTGTTTCTCAGAGTGAGCTGGTTTAAAAGCATCAATCCTTACAGGGAAGAAGCAATCTGGAATCGCCATCAGATAAGTTGTTTTGTAGGAGTCAAGATACCTAAACTTTCTGTAGAAGCTCAAGGTCAGATCAGCTACAATATTCAGGAGCGGAAGATGCTTTATTCTGCTTTTAATTTTGTGTACCATTACCAATGTATTGATTTAAAAGCTGACCTGAGAATATTTTATTATCGTGAAAAGCCTGAAGTTCAATTCGGTATTTCCTTTGGACTGGGGAACATAGGAAAGACAACGGACTTCTTGGGAGGACTGGGATTTTAAAATGAAGGGATTGATATTGAGTGGAGGGAAAGGAACAAGACTTCGACCATTGACCTTTACCCAGGCAAAACAGCTTGTCCCTGTTGCCAACAAGCCCGTGTTGTTTTATGGAATCGAAGCCTTAAAAGAAGCGGGGATTCAGGAAATTGGTATTGTTGTTGGAGATACTAAAGATGAAATAAAAGAGGCAGTGGGAGATGGCACAATTTGGGGCATTAAGGTTCAATACATAGAGCAAGAAGAGCCGCTGGGTTTAGCTCATGCAGTGATGATATCTGAGAGCTTTTTGGGCAAGGATAGTTTTGTCATGTATTTAGGTGATAATATCCTCAAGAGCGGAATTAGGTCTTTGGTCGAGGAGTTTCAAGAGCGCAAACCTAACTCCTTAATCCTTCTAACTGAAGTCCCTAATCCTCAGATGTTCGGAGTGGCCGAGCTCAAGGAAGGAAGGGTGGTGAGGTTAGTTGAAAAATCAAAGAAACCCATGAGTAACTTTGCCCTAGTTGGTGTGTACATGTTTGATTGCCATATTTTTAAAGCTGTAAAAGAAATCAAGCCTTCGTGGAGGAATGAGCTGGAGATCACAGATTCAATCCAGTATCTCATAGATAATGGTTACGAGGTTCATCCACATTTCGTAACAGGATGGTGGAAGGATACGGGGAAAATCGAAGACATCCTGGAGGTAAACCGCCTGATTTTGGAATCAATAGAGGGAAGCATAGAGGGCGAGGTTGACCGTTCGTCAAGGATTATAGGGCAGGTCATCCTCGAGAAAGGTGTTGTTGTTAAGAACAGCACCATCCGCGGCCCGGCTATCATCGGAGCTGGAACAGAAATCGTTGACTCTTACATAGGGCCCTTTACTTCCATCCAGAACAAATGCAAAATTATCAAAACGGAAGTAGAACACAGCATTATCATGGAAGGAAGTGAGATTCGGGATATCGGAAGCCGGGTTGATGAAAGTCTGATCGGACGGGAAGTAAAGATATTCAAGTCTCCTCCAAAGCCATCTGTCTATCGGTTAATGGTAGGAGACAAAAGCGAGATAGGAATTAAGTAAATCCGTAAAACCGTAAGTCCGTAACTCCGTTAGATAATAAATATAGATAGAGGTTAGGTTTATCGCCAAAAATAAATTAGCAAAGGAAGGATAGAAAATGATTGATGGTATAAAGACCAAAGAATTGAGAGTTATCCCTGATGAGAGGGGAAGACTGATGGAAATTCTGCGGCGCGATGACAATCTCTTTTTGAATTTCGGACAGGTCTATATGACTACAACTTATCCGAATGTCGTCAAAGCCTGGCATAAGCATGAAAAACAGACAGATAATATAGCCTGTATCCAAGGCATGATTAAATTGGCTCTGTATGATCCACGGGAAAGCTCTTCTACTTTCAAGGAAACAAATGAATTCTACCTTGGCGACCATAATCCTTTGCTCATTCAGATTCCTGCTGGAATCTACCATGGCTGGATGTGTGTAAGCCGAGAAGAGGCGATTGTTATTAATATTCCTACCGAAGTATACAATTATGAGAAGCCGGATGAGCAGCGATTAGACCCCCACAAGAATGACATCCCTTACGATTGGAGCAGGAAGGATGGTTAGTGAAAGGAGCTTTGAAGACAAGACTTTACTGATTACTGGTGGAGCTGGTTTTATTGGAAGCAATTTCGTCCATTATTTATTAAAGAATTATTCCAACTGTAGAATCATCAACTTAGATAAACTCACTTATGCCGGTAACCTTGATAACCTGAGAGAGGTCGAGAGTGATCCTCGCTATGAATTCGTTCATGGGGATATTAGAGACAAGAAAGTTGTCCAAGAGATCTTTAAGAAAGTCCAGGGAGTTGTTCATTTTGCAGCAGAGACTCATGTAGACCGCTCGATTCTGGACGCTGGGGAATTTGTTTTAACTGATGTCTACGGAAGTTTTGTCCTCTTTGATGCATTGAAGAATTCTGATATCGCGTTTTTCTTACATATATCCACGGATGAAGTCTATGGCAGTCGAGATGAAGGCTATTTTAAAGAAAAAGATCCTTTGTGTCCTTCTTCCCCTTATGCTGCCAGTAAGGCGGGAGCAGACAGGTTGGCTCATGCCTATTACAAAACATATGACTTGCCCATCATTATCCTCAGGCCAAGCAACAATTTTGGTCCTTACCAGTATCCAGAAAAATTTATTCCTCTTTTTGTGACAAATGCTATGGAGGGGAAGAGCCTTCCCCTTTATGGAAAAGGCACAAATGTTCGAGACTGGATTTATGTAGAAGATCATTGTCAGGCCATAGACTTTGTGATTCGAAGAGGGAAGAATGGGGAAGTTTATAATGTAGGAGCGGGTAACGAGGTTAAAAACATTACTATTGCCGAGAAAATCGTCGCGCTCTTGGGAAAGTCCAAAAACCTGATAAAATTTGTGCCTGACCGCCCAGGCCATGATCTGCGGTATGCTCTTGATTGCCGGAAGATCCATGATTTAGGGTGGAAACCCAAAACAAAGTTTGAAGAGGCTCTGGCTTCGACTGTCCGCTGGTATCAGGAAAATAGAGATTGGTGGAAAAAGATAAAAGAGAAATCCCGAGACTTTAAGAGCTTCTATGAGGAGTACTATCGCCATCGTGGTTAAAACAAGATTAAATCCCTTCAAGTTTGATTCGTTCAATGTTAAACTTATTGCTTTGTTTTTCAATACCTAATCTGTAATCTAAGGAGGAATGATGCGAGTATTAATCACTGGAATAACTGGATTTGCTGGGAGCCACCTAGCTGATTATATCCTTCAAAATCATCCTGAAGTTAAGGTTTATGGATTGATTCGTTGGAGAAGTCGGCTGGAGAATATTCTCCATATAAAGGATAAAATAAATCTTCTAGAAGCTGATTTAAAAGATGCCATGTCTTTGAAGAAGGCTCTGGAGGAAATAAAGCCGGATCGCATTTTCCATCTCGCCGCTCAAAGTTTCGTCCCTACTTCATGGAGGTGTCCCTCTGAGACTTTTAACATCAATGCCGTTGGCCAGATTAATCTTTTTGAGGCAGTTCTTTCTCTTAAGCTCTCTCCCAAAATTCAGGTAGCAGGATCCAGCGAGGAGTACGGATTGACTTTTCCTGATGAGATGCCCATGAAAGAGACAAACCCTTTGAGACCTTTAAGTCCTTACGCAGTGAGTAAAGTCGCCCAAGATTTTTTGGCTTACCAATATTTTAAAAGCTATGGTTTGAAGACAGTAAGGACAAGAGGATTTAACCATACAGGTCCCCGAAGAGGAGATGTTTTTATCTGTTCAACGTTTGCCAAACAGATAGCAGAGATAGAGAAGAAAAAGAAGAAGCCAATTATACATGTTGGAAACTTAGAGGCCAAGAGAGATTTTACCGATGTCCGAGATACTGTTCGAGCATACTGGCTTAGCCTAGAGAAAGGGAAGGAGGGAGAAGTATACAATATTGGGAGTGGGAAATCCTATGCGATGAAAGAAGTGTTAGATATTCTTCTTTCTTTGGCCTCAATAAATATCGAGATTAAACTAGACCCTGGAAGGCTGAGACCTTCTGATGTTCCCATTCTTTTATCCGATTGCACGAAGTTTGTCCAGCTAACTGGCTGGAAGCCAAAAATTCCTTTTAAACAGTCATTGCAAGATTTGCTTGATTTTTGGAGAGAAAGAGTTTGAGAGTCCTGATAAGTGGGGCCACAGGCTTTGTAGGGCTCCATCTTATTGATTTTTTAGATTCCTCCAAATATATCATTTACGGCACATCTTTTCCTGAACATCCCTCTTCTTCAGAGAAGAATATCTTCTTTCTGGATATAAGAAATGAAGAAGAAGTCTTCAAGGCTGTGGAAAAAACAAAGCCCCGTTGGATCTTTCATTTTGCTGCCGTATCAAATGTTGGTCATTCATGGAAAATGAGGAAAGAGACTCTAGAGACAAATGTCATGGGAACTTTCTTTTTTTTTGAAGCAGTAAGAAGATTTTCGCCAAAGAGCCGTATTCTTTTTATTAGTTCCTCTGATATTTACGGGAATGTGGCCTCAGGAGCGAAGGCCCTGAAGGAAGAGAACTCCTTTCGTATTGTGAGCCCTTATGCATTCTCTAAAGTAAGCGGCGAGCTGTTGAGCAAGTTTTACAACCAAATTGAAAATTTGGATATTGTCATTGCTCGACCTTTTCCCCATACAGGGCCCGGACAAAGTCCGGATTTTGTCTGTTCTGATTGGGCTCGTCAAATCGTTCAGATTGAAAAAGGAACCACTGAACCTGTCATCAAAGTAGGAAACATTAAGGCGAAAAGAGATTTTTCTGATGTGAGAGATGTAGTCAGGGCTTATTTTCTTCTTATGAAAAAGGGGAGAAAAGGAGGAGTTTATAATGTTTGTTCAGGGAAGGCAGTTTCTCTTCAAGAAATATTAGAAATTCTTCTCTCTTTTTCCTCCAAAGAAATTTCAGTTCAGGTTGATACTAAGAAATTCAGGAAGGCAGATATTGCCTTTCTTGCAGGTAGTAACCAGAACTTAATGGAAGATACATCTTGGAAGCCTGAAATCCCTTTAGAAAAAACATTATCTGATTTATTGGAATATTGGAGAAATAAGTAGTTTGTCTAATTCATTTAGATAGAAGTTAGAATCTCCTTTTCCGAGAAAGAGAAGATGTTAGGGATCAGGCAGGGTCTTTCGAAAACACGCTGACTTTGCCCCAGCGAGGCAAAGTCAGCTCGGTTTCAGGCTTCGCTCCCCTCTCCTAGAGAGGAACCATGCCCGCTCCGCCTTCAAACGGTTTTCTCAATCACCCAGCCTGATCCCTTTTCATTCGTCGGCTCTCTTTCCCCTTCTATGAATTTAGATATGATTCTGGGATAGAAAGGAAATTAATATTAAATTTATTTAAATATTTCCGCACTAGATAATCTAGATAAACTAGAAAAACTTGTGAGGCTAGAAAAACTAGGTATTCAGTTCGAGCTGGTTCTCTTTAATAATTTTTCTTTCTTTTTCGATGGCCTGGAGGATCTCAGGGGTTACATCTCCTGTGGGGTAAATTCCATCAAAACAGGCGCCGCAGAAGGAAGTAAGTTTTTTATTTTCCAGACTCACAGCTTTTTTGAGCGAGTCCAGAGTTTGATAGATGATCTTATCTGCCCCGATTCTTTTGGCAACCTGATCTGAATTTGCCTTTGATGCTACAAACTCAGTTTTAGTCTGCATGTCAATTCCATAAACACAGGGATATCTGAGAGGAGGGGAGTAGGAGGCGAAATAGACTTTTTTTGCTCCGCACTCCCGGGCTAAAGAGATGATTTTTCGAGAAGTATGTCCTCTTACAATACTGTCGTCCACCAGGAGGACATTCTTGTTTTTAAATTCAGAAACAATAGGGTTCAATTTCTGACGCACTGATCTTTTTCGCTTACCATCATCTGGCATGATGAAGGTTCGACCAATATAACGATTTTTAACCAAAGCTTCTCTGTATTTAAGATTGAGCTTGCGGGCAATCTCAATAGCTGCATCTCGGGCTGAATCTGGGACAGGTACAACAACATCTATTTTAAGGTTGTGTTTTTTTATCTCGCCAGCTAAAAATCGTCCTAGATTAACTCTGCATTTGTAAACATTGACATTATCAATATAAGAATCTGGCCGGGCAAAGTAGACCCACTCAAAGAGACATGGAGTATGGGGACAATTGGCAATTTTTTTTGTATGAGGCTTGCGATTGCCGTCAATGAAGAGGACCTGACCCGCCTCTATGTTTCTTACATCGCTGTAATTCATGATGTTGAGGGATACGCTTTCAGAGGCGATAGCATAGGACGGATGAATTCCTTCTTCCCTTTTTCCATAAACGAGCGGCTTTATTCCGTAGGGGTCCCGGAAGGCAACCAGCCCCTGTTCGGCAATATAGGCTACTACAGAGTAGCTTCCTTTGACTTTTTCATAAATCCCTGCCACAGCCTTAAATATGTGCTTGGGAGCCAATTTTTGTATTTTCTGTTCAGCCAGTTCTTGAGCAAGTATGTTCAGGATAACTTCCACATCATTATCAGAGTTTAAGAGGCGCTGGTGTCTCTCGAAAAGAAATCTCTTTAGATCGGCGTAGTTGAGGACATTGCCGTTGTGGGCCATGATTATCCCAAAGGGGGAATTCACCAGAAAGGGCTGAGCGTCTTCTCCTCTTCCCCCTCCAATAGTGGGATATCGGGTATGCCCGATACCTACGTTTCCTTTAAGTCTCTCAACGTTTTCTGCAGTGAATATATCCCTTACCAGGCCGTTTCCCTTCTTGGTATGGAACTTTCCATCGTAAGTTATGATTCCTGCTGAATCTTGACCGCGGTGCTGTATAGCTAGTAGTCCTTGGTATATATCTCTGACAACATTCTCGCTTCCGGTAATACCGATTACTCCACACATACTTATTATTATAAAGTCTTTTGTCCCAGAGGGGAATAGCTATTTGAAAACAACCTTCAAAATCCAAATAATCAGTGACAAAATTGAGTGAACTAAATCAAGTTTAGAAAGACTTTTGTTTATTTTCTCTTTTTCAGAGAGGCCAGGAGTTCAGAGGAAGTAACGCCAGCTGTGCCAATTTTTCCCACAACGATTCCAGCTGCTGCGTTGGAGAGGGCAGCCGCCTCTTGGATCGTAGCTCCTGAAAGAAGGGCCAGAGTTGCAGTAGCAATGACTGTGTCGCCTGCTCCTGTTACATCATAGACTTCTTTGGCGATGGTAGGAATGTGGAGGGGCTTTTTCCCTTTCTCGAATACACTCATTCCTTGTTCTCCTCGCTTGAGGATGATATATGTGGCTGAGATTCGTGATAGGATATCTTGGCCTGCCTTTGATACTTGTGAGTCTGTTTGGCATGGATAGTTGACAATCCTTTCAGCTTCAAAATGATTGGGTGTAATGAGGTTTACCGACGAAAAAAGGAGAAAATTTTCTACCTTTGAGTCGACGAAGACTGGGATTTTGCTTTGATGCGCGAAAGAGAGGACTTTTTTCACCATAGATTTGGTGAGAATTCCTTTGTTGTAGTCAGAGATAAGGATACCGTCATATTTTGCCCGCTGAAGAAGATTGAATATTTTTTTTTCCATCTGAGAAGTGATTGGAATATTCTTTTCCCAGTCGACCCTTACCACCTGTTGCTGGTGGGCGATGATGCGCATTTTTACGGTTGTAGGTCTTGTCTCATCGATAAAGATACCTTCCTTGTAGGATGCATAATTTTTAATCCAGAGGCCCTCGTTATCTTTTCCAACTACTCCAACGAGAAGGGGAAAAGCCCCTAAACTCTCCAGATTATAGCTGACATTCCCTGCCCCACCCAAACAGGAAGTATCCCTTCTAACTGCTACAACCGGCACAGGGGCTTCTGGAGATATTCGAGAGACATTTCCCCAGATATATTTATCAAGCATGAGATCGCCTAAGACTAGAACCCTTTTTTTCGTAAACTCTTGTACAATTTTTTCCATTTTTTGATAATCAATGGTTATCATTGTTTATCCTCTCGTAAAAAAATTGGGTTGGAGACTATCCAAGGCACATTTTTGTTAAGAGGCGTCTTCTCTTTAAGGTAAACTTCAACCCTGTAAGTGCCTGGATTTTTTGTTTTAAAAGAGATCCTCTTCTTAGGAGAACGAAGAATAGTATTTCCGTTGTGAATCAGATGGACTTCTTTAGCAAAGGGAAAAGGAGTTTTAATTCGCAGAGTGACAGGGGAGTCAAGCATCAAAATTTCTCCCATCGGTCTGATTTTTTCATTTTTTTTTGCCGAATACCTGAATCCACTTGGGTCTGCGGCGGCGTCAATGGCGTTATAGAATTTCCCTTTTCTCAAGGTGTCATAGACTTGGTCCCCGGCTTCTTGAAAATCCGAGGAAAGGGGTTTTTTAAGGAGAAGATGGAGGCGCAGAAGAGAGAAAAGAGGCTTATACAGAAAATGGGCATCCACGCTGAAATAACCATAAATAATGTGGTGATTATTTAAGTCATCCCATTTTTCTAGGTTTTTTAGGGGATAGTCGATCATTTTGAGCAGAGTATACTCTGGTCTAACCAGTAAAGCAGGGAGATAAGGAAGAGTAGAAAAAAAATTAGTTTTGAGCATTGCGTCACTGTTTATGATTTCTAGTCCATGATAAGGGAAAGATTCTCCCCATGTCCAGGAGGTCTTTGAATAGGGATGAGATATAATGGAAAATCCTTCCAGGGCGTCTATTTGTCGAGCCGCCTCCTCGGCGTTCTGTGAGAATGTAAAGGGAGGTTTTTGGAAAGCTAATCCCACCATATGTCCTCTGCTTACAGATAGCTCAGATCCGGCAAGCACAAGCACTCCTTCCTTCCATCCTTGGCTTTGAAGACATTCGTAGTTTGGGCTGCCGTGATCTGTTAAAATAATAAAATCCAGGGATGCAGAAGATGCCCTTTTGGCAATTTTGTCCGGATGTTTTTGGCCGTCGGAGAAGGTGGTATGGACATGATAGGCTCCAATGACTTCGTGAGAGCCGGCGCTCGAAACTGGGAACATATATTTTTCAAATCTAAGAAGGTTGTAGCCGAGCCATACAGCATAAACAAGGACAAGAGCAAGAAGGATGTAAAGCAACTTTTTCTTTTTAAGTCTGATATTACGCATTGATTCGTTGGCTTTTCTCCTGGATTAGGGCAGCGGAAAAAGGCACGGTAATCAGGTAGAGGAAGAGAGTGGTGATTTCTGAATCTCCAAAATTGTATTCAAAAAGGCCTGTGGTTGACAGCCCAAAAAGTGCGGCTAACGCAGCCACGCTGAGGACATGAACTAAGGGATTTTTATTCTTAAGAAGTTTCACTAGAGACACGAAAGTCCAGACCATGAAAGTTATCCAGGCAAGAAGGGTTAGAAGACCTCTTTCGGCTCCGATCTGAATGACGTTGTTATGAAGATGGACAGCATCCTTTTTAGCATCATCAGAAAGTCCGTATTCCTGTTTCATTATTTCTACATTTACTGTGTTCGGACCTGTTCCGAAGAGAGGATAGCCTTTGATGACTTTTATTCCAGCTCTTATGTATTCAAGCCTTGCCTGGTTAGTGGCTGTTTTTAGGCTGAAGATGCTTAAGGCTCTTTTTTTCATATGAGGGGGGCTTAATAAGAAAAAAAGACCGATCGCAACAGGAATGATGATTAGAGATTTGGGTCTGTAGGAGAGTAATATAATACATACGATTATTACCAGTCCGACCCAAGCGCTTCGCGTCAGTGTCAGAGGCAGTGAAACCAAGGCGAGGATAAATCCAAGGCCCCATAGGAACCTGACTTTATCCCTGGAGAAGAGGAACATGCTCAGAGCCATACAACAGAAAAGCACCATGAGCCCAGCTTGCGTCATGTAGTGGCCCATGAATCCTGTTATTCTCTCCCCTGGAGAAGCCTTGAAGATGAAATAGAGAACAGAATAGAGACCGCTCAATATGCCGGAACCCAGGAGGGCCCGGTTAGCTATGCTAAGGGTTTTTTGTTCGTGGAAGCTTGAGTAGACTATAGGGACAATCAAGAAGAGTAAAAGTTCCCGAGAATCTTCTAAGCTGGTTCTCTGGCTTTTAGAAAGGAAGCTTGAAATGAGTGAAAGAGCACTGTAGGCTATCAAGGACCAGAAGAAAGAAGGAAAAATCAGCTTTTGTTTCCTCTGGATAAGAATAACGAGCCAGAAAACAAATGAAAAGAAGATGAATATCTGACTCAGGCTGATTGATATCATAGAAAACAGGAGATAAAGAGCAACACCAAAGGGGAGCAGAAACATCCAGATGTTTTTTTCCTTGGTCAGCTTAAAATATTTCATTCGCACTAGAATCTTTATACATAACGAAGACATGCTTCGTAGACTTCTTCAGGTTTGATGCTCTGGAGGCATCTAAAGTCTTTATAGTGACATTGTTTTTGTTTACATGGGCGGCAGTCGAAATCTTTTTCGATGATAGAGGCCTTTGCCATCCAGGGTGCAAAATGGGCTGAAAGAGTTGGGCCAAAATAGGCAACGATGGGCGTGGATGTTGAAGCAGCGATGTGCATCGGACCGCTATCAGAACCAACAAAAAGAGTTGAATGAGAGATGAGTTCCCTTAATTCCCTTAGGTTGAGCATCCCGACTAGAGAGAAAAGTGGATGATCTGCTTTCCTCAGAATTTCTTCCTCTACATTTCTATCTTCTTCTTCGCCTATCAAGATAATTTTTATTCCCTCTAGAGAAGCAAGAAGATTAATAAGTTGAATTAGATTTTCCACACCCCAATCCCGAAATTCATTACCAGCGCTGATGTGGAGGATTATGTTCTTAGAACTGTCTAACCCCTTTTCGTTGACGATTCTTTTGACTTTTTCATGTTCTTCCTTTTGAGCTTGAGGCAGTTCCAGCGGGGGAAGAGAGTTGACTTTGATCCCTAGAACCTTCACAAGGTTGATATGGTTTTCAACGCTGTGGAAATAGCCGTTTTCTTTACTCCGCGGTATAGCAATATCATAGATGATATGCCTGTATTTTATCCTGTATCCAATTTTTAGTTTTGCCTTAGAAAAGAGGGCGATAAGAGAAGCTCTAGGCCCGCCATGGAAGTCAAGGACTAAATCATATTTCTCTTTTCGAATTTGTCTGATGACTGAGAGAGACTCCCTGATTGTTTTTTCTCTGGACAGGGCTATAATTTTATCCAAATTTGGATTTCCATCGACCAGGGACTTGTAGGGTTTTTCCACCACATAAGAGATAGAAGCCTGCGGGAATCCTTCTCTCAGGACAGAAACAGCCGGCGTCGTCATGATGATATCGCCGATTCGCCTCAGCCTGATCAGAAGGATTTTTTTTATTGACGAAGGCTCAATCTTTGGTGGCCTTTCCTGGATCAATGGTAGCCTCGTCAATAAGCATTATTGGAATGTCATCTTTTATGGGATAAACGCGATGGCACTTGACGCACTTCAGCCCTTTTTCGTCTGTAGTTAGCTTTACATCTTCTTTACATTTTGGACAAGCTAAAATTTCAAGAAGTTGAGGATCAATAGCCATTTTTTGACTCCTAGTTTGCTATCATATAATATATGTATTTATTTAACAAGAAACAAATCAGTTTATCTAGTTCTTCTAGTTTCTTTAGTTTATTTAGTTCATAAATTTGTCCTTTTTTAGTAGAGTGATATTTTGAAGATAATTGTTAATTTTATTAATTTTTAGCTAGATAAACTAGATAAACAAGATGAACAAGACAAACTAGAAAAACTAGATTTGTTGACAGAAGATGATAAGGGGTGATATTTTTAAGCAAAAAATGAAACTGTGTTTTTTTGGTGCCTATGACCCTCTTTATCCCCGGCATAACGTCATCAAGAAGGGTCTCTTGAAGAACAATGCATACGTTTCAGAATGTTGGCTTCCCTCTAAATATAAATTCTGGATGCGGTATCCTCTTTTTCTTTTACGCTATCCTTTACTTTGCAGAAGCCATGATATCCTTTTTGTTCCTGAATTCTGCCAGAAGGATGTCCCCTTGGCCAAGATTCTTTCTTTTCTCTCTTCTGCCAGGTTAATCTTTGATCCTTTGGCTTCCCGCTACGAAACAAAAATAATGGATTGGAAAAGAAAGCCAGAAAAATCCTGGCAAGCTTGGTGGAATTTTAAGATCGACTTCTGGGCATTTCGCTTTTCAGACCTTGTTTTAGCGGACACCCATGCCCATAAAGAGTACTACTGTCAGAAATATGGTCTTCCCTCTAAAAAAGTTGCTGTTTTGCCGGTGGGATTTGATGATACTCTCTACCAGCCCATGAACGTCCAGAGAAACAGCAATTTCACTGTTCTTTTTCAGGGCTCTTTTCTACCCCTCCATGGAGTAGAGATAATGATCGAGGCAGCTAAAATCGTATCAAGCAAAGATTCATCCATCCAGTTCAGGTTTGTGGGGTCAGGGCAGACATTCCCCAGGGCCAAGGCTTTGGCATCAGAACGTGGTTGCAGAAATGTTTTCTTTGAGGATTGGATAGCTCAGGAAAAATTACCTCAGAAGATTGCTTCCGCAGATGTATGTTTGGGAATTTTTGGGAAAACAGAGAAAGCCTATCGAGTTGTCCCTCATAAGATATTCCAGGCGATGGCCATGAAAATTCCTGTGATCACTGCTCATACTCCCGCGGTGGAAGAATTTTTTTCACACCGGGAAAACATTTTTCTCTGCCGAGAGCCCTTGCCTGACTCCCTGGCGCAGGCTGTCCTGGAACTCAAAAGGGATGAGGATTTGAGGGAAAAGATAGCTGAGCAAGGCTATCATCTGGTAAAAGAAAATTTCGCGCCGCAGGCCATCGGGAGAGCTCTTAAGAGGATACTAGATCGACTCGGCTCTTCTAGGAGATAATTTTGTTGAAAGTAAAATCTGGCTTACCCCTTCGCCTAGGATCTTTCAGGGGATGGATTCACCCCAGTTATAATCATCCCCCCTTTATCGAGGCCATTTCTGATTGCCATCGACTTTTAAGCCTGCCCCAATGTCAGATTCTACTCGAGAGGCGGAATCGCGTCGGAATAGTTCCTCTTAAGCTTCAGGATGAAAAAAAGGCTGAAGTGGTAATAAAAGAGTTTAAAACACAAGGGATTGACAAGATAAAAAGCCTCTTTCTTCCCTCTAAAGCCCTAAGGGCATGGAAGGGCGCAACAGCTCTTGTTGAAGAAGGAATAGATACGCCCTTTCCTATAGCTTATCTGGAGCGAAGAAAAAAAGGCTTTTTAGATGAAAGCTTTTATTTAGCAGAAAAACTAAGCGGAGCAGAAGAAATCCGCTATTTATTCTTGAATTATTCCTCGGAGAAGCTTCGTCCTCTACTCAAATCTCTGGCCCATCATTTGTCCCACTGTCATAGAAAGAGTGTGCTCCACAGAGATCTTTCTGATGGGAATATTCTGGTGAGGATGGAAAACGACCGGAAATTCAGATTTTACTTTATTGATACAAATCGGATCAGATTCCCCAGCAAATTAAGCCTCTTAAGGAGAATAAAGAATCTTATTCGCTTGGGAATTCCCCCTCATTTTCAGCACTTTTTTTTGGAGCAGTATTTGGGGAGTTCCCGTTTTAGTCGATTCCTGTGGTTTTGGTACAGGGCTAACAAAATAATCTATACGTGGTTCATTGCCCTTAAAAAAAAGCTAAGATTAAGACAGCTGGCTCAAAAATTAAAGATTCAATAATATCATGGATAAATTTCGCTGGAATGTCTATGCTGACCAACCTCATAATATTGCTTCGAGGAAAGAACGGTTTAAGCATCATCTTAAGTATGGAGCAAGCTATCTGAACCTTGCAGCATTGAATTTGCGCTGGGCCTATCCAGTTTTAAGCCTCTACCGGAAATATCGCAGAAGAATGCACCAAAAGCCAACAAAGATAGGAGCCCCTTTTGCTGTAGCCGTTTCGCCTGCTGGTGAAAGAAATGAAGAAGTGATAAGGAATTTAAAAGAAATCGGAGTGAACAAGAGCCTTATCCGGATTCCTTCCTGGGAGAGGGAGAAACTTCCTCTTTATGAGAAATTTATCGATTGTTTAATTGAGCACAGGATCGACTTGACTGTTGCTCTGATCCAGCAGAGAGAGGATGTGCTGAGTCCATCCCGCTGGGAAAGCTTCATGAAGGAAGTTTTTTCTCGGTTTGGACAGAGGTGCTCTTTTTTTGAGATAGGCCATGCCTGGAACAGGACAAAATGGGGAGTCTGGGATTATAGAGAGTATCTTGAGCTGACCAGACCCGCCCTCTCTTTAGCCCAGGATTATAGAGTGAATTTGGTGGGACCAGCAGTGATTGACTTTGAGTTTCACCTGTATCCTCCTGTTCTACAGGCTTTACCTTTTGACAAGGTAAGTTCTCTCCTTTACGTAGATAGACAGGGTGCTCCGGAAAATTCTCAGTTTGGCTGGACGACAGCGATGAAAGTTGCCTTGTTGAAAGCTATAGTGGACGTATGCAGCAAAAAGGGAAGAGACTGCTGGATAACCGAGGTTAACTGGCCCCTGAAAGGCGCGGGCAAATACTCACCTGCTTCTGGCAAGCCTAATGTATCAGAGGAAGAACAGGCAGATTACCTGGTTCGTTATTTTGTAATCTGTATTACGAGCGGTTATGTGGAGAGAGTTTACTGGTGGCAGCTTGTGGCCCCTGGCTACGGATTGATCGACAGCCGCCAAAAAGAATGGAAGCATCGGCCCAGTTTTAGCGCCCTTAAGACCTTGGTAAAACACGTCGAAGGAAGCACATTCATGGGAAAAGTTCAAGACTGCGAGCCTGAAATATTTCTCTTCAAAAAAGAAGAAGAGAATTTTGCTCTATGCTGGACAAAAGGGAAGCCTTGTGACCATGTCTTTTTGAGGAGGCTCACCAGAGTTTTGAACCGAGATGGAAGAGAAATTCCCTTCGATCCTGGCAAGATAAGAATAGACGGGAGTCCTAAATACGTATTTTTTGGGTAGTGCATTAAAACAGACAGGTATGGAAAGAGAAAAACATTCGAGTATTCCCTTCCGGAGGGGGGAAGTCGAGGAATATGAACGGAAAAGATACCGAGGGATAGACCAGAAACTTGTCCATATGAGAGAGAAGGGAATCATCCAGAAAATTCTCAAAAGGGTCGGAGATAGAGATGCTCGAGCCTTGGATGTGCCCTGCGGATATGGTCGTTTTTCTTCCCTATTGCTTGAGCAAGGAATGTGTTTAGCGAGCAGCGATTTGTCTTTTCATATGGTAAAGAGGGCCATAGAGAGGGATGAAGAATCAGGATGGCCTCTGGGAGTAGTAGCGGATTGTAAATTGGGGCTGCCTTTTAAAGATGGCGTTTTCAGCCTCCTACTCTCCATGCGTTTCTTTCATCACCTTCATCAGAAAGAGGAACGAAAGGCAGTCCTTGAAGAATTTTTCCGGGTGACAAAAGAATGGGTTGTCCTTTCTTATTACCAGATGAATCTTCTTCATCACCTTCAGAGAAAACTGAGAAGGAAGATGAAAAAGAGCAAGACTAGGATAAAGATGATATCCCGGAGAGAGTTCGAAAGAGAACTACGAGAAAAAGGATTCAAAATTGTTCGAATCTTCCCCCTCTTCAAAGGGATTCACTCACATCACATAGCTCTCTTGAAAAAGTGAGAGAAAAGGGGACAGCTGTCACTTTTTTCAATAAAAAGTTGCCTGTTCTCTTTTTATTGAATCCGGGCTAATTGAACATCCACCCAGAACGAATATTTTTTGGGATTCCGTTTTGCTCCAGGCATCGATGAAGCATAATCGCTTCCTTTTGACCATGAGCCACCAGCACGGCTAGAAGTTGGAGGTCCACCTCCGGAAGCGGCTTTGAGCCTTTTCATTCTTGCCTCTTTCATCTCTTTCGTCATCCCGCCCCATTCGAAGCAGACCTTTACTGTTTTTCCCGGTTCAGTTCCAATACCTGGAGCTAGTTCTGCTGCCCTCTTCAGAGGAATCACAAACTCATACATGATCGTTTTTTCCTGCTTCGTTGTCCGGAAAACAGCGGGACTGACTTCTCCTCTCTCAGTTGTTTGAGATGATGATTTGCTTTTCTTGTTTATGACTTTAGCATTGTGGAAGACATAATGAGGATTTACCCGGATGGTGTTCTTCTCTTCTTCAGAAAGTGTCCCTTTCTTCTGTTCTAGAAGAGAAATAAAGGCTTCAGCGGTAACCTGCTTTTGTAAGAAATTAATACCGTAGTGTTGTTTCTTTTTTCCTTCGGTGTTGAACCAGATGGTCATGCCAGTGGCCTTAATCGTGCTTAAATGTTTAGGATCTTTGAACATGAACAGCACAAAGAGATTTTCTGCGTCATTCTTGAAGGCATAGTCAACGCTCACTTTTTTTTCAAAGTTAAAATCAACATCTGCCCAGTCATTGATGGAGCCATCAACGTTTAAGAGAGTGGCAACCCAGTTGCTGGCAATTGTCTTTTCTTTGGAAAAACCCAAAAGAGTGAGTGTGAGTATCATAAAAAACAATAAAAGATTTTTCATTGATTTAGATTTTTTCATCAGAACCTCCTTTAGTTCTGGTTCATTATTATAGCAAACTCTAATCTGTTTTTTTACCATTTTTAGATTTTTTCATTCCAGATAAAGAAAGGCTAGATTTTTATCCTGATTCCCAATCTGAGGCTTAAGCCTGAAAAATCTATGTAAGCTTGTTGAGGCTCAGTGACTCCGGCCTCAGCAGGCTTTTTCGCTCGGATGAAAAGTTGAGGATATGTATTTTGGCCTGCGGTCACTACCTGGTATAAGTAAAGAGTTCCTTCCTCTGTGTATTCAAATTCGTCTGAATCCCTGGAAGTATCACTGCCCTTAAATCCCTTTATTCTGGAGTAACGGCCAGTGGCTTCCATGATAAGGGATAAGAAAGGAGAGAAATTCCATTCAACTCCCACTCCGCCCTGAAATCCTAAGCCCTGAGCACGAGCTTCTCCTTTCCATTGCTTCCAATAATCACCTTCTTGCAATCGGTAGAGATAGGTGCATTCGGTAAAATAATATTCCACTCCGCTCTTTAAATACAGAAAGGGAAAGGGATAATAGGAGAGAACAACTCTGATGGGCAGCGCCTTGATTTGTGGCGAAGTGGTGAGAGTGGCTGTGGGAGAGCTCTCCTGGTTTTGGATTAGACTTTCCTTTTTTCCAACAAAATAATCTGCTCCGATTCCTAGATAGAATTTT
>Ga0114921_10000387_pt1 | contig 18764 bp, 17 predicted proteins | sample BentaG_FD_87016 | JGI IMG/M metagenome (GOLD analysis project Ga0114921, IMG submission 87016) | Deep subsurface microbial communities from South Atlantic Ocean to uncover new lineages of life (NeLLi) - Benguela_00093 metaG | ecosystem: Environmental > Aquatic > Marine > Oceanic > Sediment ... | reverse complement strand
TCGCCTTGTAAGCGAGCGGTCATCGGTTCAATCCCGATAGGGGGCTCCCTCGGAAATGGCTTCTAGCTGCATATATACGGCCAACCCTTGATCGAGTTTTCTTCGATGGTGCGCTCTCGGCCACGACGGCGTCACAAACCTCTGCAAAGACTCGGCAGCCAGCTCGAAAGCGGCTCGAATTCCTGGATCGCAAGCCTTTGATCGGGTCGGGTCGGTCAGCAGATCCAAGGCAAAGAGGAACTAACCTTCGGCGGCGTCGTACCACCGCTGGCCACGGCCCTGCTTAGTGTCCTCAGCGGCCACGGCAATCGCCGCGACCTGCTCTGGAGTCCGATCGGTGATCCGCCCGGATCAGCAAGCCTGATACCCACCCGACGCAACGAATCGACGCGACACCGCTCCACGGCACGCTCAAGAACAGCCACATTGGCCACCAAAGACGCACAGCCCGCCCGCCCATGCGACGGACAACGCCGCGGCCCGCCCGGCTCCCGCGAAGACCTACACATACCAACCAAGTACCGCCGCCCGACACGATTTCCGTCACGGACACGCCCCACCGCCCTCGTCGAGCTGTTGTCCTGATTTGGGGCAATGGCTGATTACGCCCAGGGGTTGATCAGGTCGATCCCCGTCGTCTCGAAGTGGCGGGTTTTCCGAGTTGCTAGAACTGCGCGTCGAGATGCGGCGATACCGGCGATTTGAACGTCTCGGATCTCTACCGGCCTGCCGTTTCGCTGCTGTTCTGCGGCAATGGTTCCCGCAGTGAGAGCCGCGCTGGAGGTCGGCGCGTGCGAAAGTGGTCCTAGTCATCCCGCGCGTCCCGTACGCCGATCGAAGGAGGAACCAGCGATGACCACCCCGACAACCTGACGGCAGCATGCTCGGTCGTTGTCGACCTACCGGTGGAGCAGTTCGACCTTGCGGATTGGATTGTCAACTTTTCCAACGACGAGTATCTGATGTGCACTCCGGCAACGCGTGCCCACAAGCAGATGTACGTCTACCGCGACCCCGACGGCGACTATGTCTTCCGTAATGACGAGGAAGCCGCCGGCTTCATGATGACCCAACTTTATCGTCCGGAGATCATGGAGCCACGGCACGTCTTTCTTGTGAGCCCCCGCACCAAGGCGCGCTTCCTCAGATTCGTGCCCCTCTATATCCAGATCACGTGGGACATGAAGGTCGAGTCATTCGACGCGGAACGCTCCAAGTTCACGTGCACCGTAGGCGCCGCAATGAACCCGTTGCTCCGCCTCGCGGGTTTTGTGATCCGGCTGTCGTACTGGACGCAGGCCCATACCGAGGAGGAGACACCGCACTTTGCTCAGAGCGCCCTACGCTGGGCCAAGCGTTCGCAAGCTGGACGTCTGGCACAGAATCCGGCAACCAGCTGACTACACTCTCCGGTGCCCGTCAACGACCCAGTCGATGACCATGTCGCCGAACTTCTCATGCTGGTCCTGATATGAAAAGTGCCCGCAGTTCTCGAACACGTGAAGCCTGTTCCGCTTGAGTCTTTGGCTCAGCCGTTGCGCATTGTCGGGAAGCAGCAGTTGATCCTCGGCTCCCCAGAAAATCAGAACCGGGGTGTCAATACCCGATAGCAGCGGATCGACCGTCCCCAGACTCTCCGGGTAGCTGGCGAACCACGACGTGACCGACCCGATACGGCCTTCGTAGGAATTGATGTAGTCGGAGATCTCATCGGGGTTGGGCACATAGTTGAGGTAGCAAAGTTGGTTCGCTGCGTGTACGAACGTGCCCGCGCCGGTAATACGGAACATCCTGCGCCAGAAAGCGGAGTCGACGGCTTTGTCGATAATGCTCCCGTTCGCCGACGGGATGATCCCTGGCCCGTCACCGACGAGGAGACTTACGACATCGTTGGGGCAGTGACTGACATAGTGCAGTGCTGCGGGCATGCCGATATCCGGACCGACGAGGTGCGGTTCGCGGATGCCGAACTCAGCGATGAAATCGCCGAGGAATCGGCCTTGCGATGCGAAGCTCATGTACTCGGAACCACCAGCGCTGCCGCCGAACCCGGGCAGGTCGTAAGCGTAGAGATTAAATCGCGCCGCGAGTTTGTCCCAAAGTGGAGCAAAAGCGATGATGCTCTGCGGCAGGGGATTCAGCAGGATGACGGTCGGGTTCTCCGCTGTCCCGGCATGGGCGTAACGCACGTCGACACCGGCGATGTTCTTTGATTTCAGCGGCATCGCGGCGGGCCGGCTGAACGTCGGCTGGGATCCGTAATTCTTCCCCTGTGCGCGTTTCACAGTTCGATATTCCGGGGTGATCGCAAGCAGCGCGCCGGCGTTGAACTTATCGAACACGGAGACTGACCGTCTGCGCCCCCCCGCGGGCTGGGATCCGGAATCGCTCACACACGCCACCTTAATACCTGTTGCCTTAGATGCGGATTGTCAATCCAGTGGCGCCCGCGGTGGCGCCCCCATCGGATCTGAAGGCAGGGAATCCTGGTTTGCCTGCCCGCGGAGCGGCGGCATGTCGGGCTTGAGCCCCTTTTGTGGACACAGGGCCAGGCGGTCAGCCGATGCAAGATGATGGCGCGCTGCTCAACCACGTCATCGCAACCGGCCGCCCCCCGACAGGTTCGACGTCGATAAGACCGGCGCACTGCGGGTGATCGCAGTCAGGCGGAGCACTTGTCCTCGAAGAACAGCATCATCTTATGCCCGTCCTCTTTCGCGAAGTCCACCGTCTCGGTATCTGGCTCCTCCTCGTTCTCCACCGTCGCTGTCGCCGTCACCTTCGCGGTGTCGCCGGTGACGTCGATAAAGATGTCGTCGAAACTGAGGCGGCCGGTGTCGGAGCGATCCTGTTTGAGTTCCGACGCGTCGCTGAGACCCGACCGTTCCGACGGGCAGATATGGCTCACATACGTGTCGTAGTCGGAGTTGTTGTACGCCTCGACGAGTCCGCTCAGGGCCTCGCGGATCTGGTCTTCATCCGACTTCGGGGCATCGGCCTTCTGCGACGCGATGATCAGTGTCGCCGCGCCGACTGCCACAATGACAGACGCCAACGCCGCGAGGCCGATGACCACTTTGCGCGAACCCGGCGAACCCGGCGGACCCGGAGGCGGTGCAACGACGCCCCCTGTGGCGCCTGCCGGAGGTGTTTCGTCGTCGATCCACAGCTGCCAACCCGCCGGGGGCGGCGGCCATGAGGGATCGGGGGTCCAACCGGGGCTAGGAACCCAGCCGTCCTGCGGCGGCGGCCAGTTGGGTGGTGGATTGAAACGCATCGCGATGTCCTCTCGGCCGGCCGGTTGCCGGTTAGCGTAGTTGAGTGGCTGCTCCGTTGCGGTGCTATGCCTTCAGTGCAAATAGTCCATTGTCCCGATCCGCCCACCGAGTGATTCCGCAAATACCTCTGTCCCCCAAAGTAATTCCGGCATCGCCAACCGACCCGGGGAAACGAGCAGCGAACGAGCGCAAGGGAACCCGGCCCTCGGCTCAATCCCGAGAGGGCTGCGCGCAAGAGCTTCACTGAGAATGGATGTCTCACTGCGCTTTCGCCGTTGACTGGTCAGGTCGCAGCACCTGGACTCGTTGATCAGATGCTCCCACATCTCGCCTGGGATCGTGCTGAGATGAACGGGCACGGGGACGGAAGGGTGCAATGACGCAGGCGGCGGACCAAGACTCAGGTGAGGCAGGCGGCCACGAGGCCACCCCGGTTCTCGAGCCACCGGGCGAAGGCCCACCCCCTGAGCCACCGCCGACAGTCATCGCCGAAGGCATCTGCATGACCGGGCCGTGGGGACCGGTGTACGGCCCGGTAGACCTTGCCATTCCCACCGGCGGGCTGAACGTACTCGTCTGCACAGCCGGCACCGGACGGACGGCACTTCTGATGACACTCGCCGGCCGAATGAAGCCGAAGTCCGGAAAGTTGACCGTGTTCGGCGCCCGGCGGGCCCGCGATATCTTCGCCATCTCCGGCCTAGCCGGCATCAACGGGATCGACACCGTTTCAGAGTCGGTGACCGTCCGGGACCTGATCACCGAACAACTGCGCTGGGACGCGCCCTGGTACCGGTTCATCGGGCAGGCGGACGAGGCAGAGTTGGCCCGAGTGTGCGCGCCGGTGTTCGGTGAACTGCCGCTGCCGCCCCTGATGGAATATTTCGAGTTGCTCTCCGAACTGGATCAGCTGCTGTTACGGATCGCGCTGGCCAACACCAATCGCCCACCGCTCCTGGTGGTCGGCGACCTGGACTTCGTCGCCAGCGATTCCAATCGGGATGCGCTCATCTGCCGCCTGATCGACCTCGGGCGCAACCAGACGGTCATCACCGCAACCGTCAACGGGGTGACCAACCATCCGGTGGCCGCCCAAATCCCCGTGATCAATACCGATCGTGCCGAACTCGTGAAAATGCAGAAACTCAAGGGGTAGCCATGCTCGCCGCCATGTCACTCGGTACCGACATCAAACGGTACACACGCGGTGCGGTTCCACGCGTCGCGCTGCTGATCGTCGTGCTGATGCCGCTGCTGTACGGAGCCTTGTATCTGTGGGCTTTCTGGAATCCGTTCGGTGAAGTCAACAAAGTGCCCGTTGCACTGGTCATGGAAGATCGAGGGGCCCAGTCGGACGGTAAGGAGATCCGCGCCGGGGAAGAGGTGGCCAAAGCGCTGATCGATTCAGGTGAGCTGAATCTGCATCAGGTTTCGGCCGGCGAAGCAGCCGACGGCCTGGCCCACGGTGACTACTACTTCACAATCACGATTCCTGCGGACTTCAGCGCAGACATCGTCTCTCCCTCAGGTGATCACCCCGCGCAGGCCCCGCTCCGGTTCACCTTCAACGACTCCAACAGCTACCTCGGTTCGCTCATCGGACAGAACGTGGCACGTGCGGTGATCAACGACGTCAACGCCAGCGTCGGCGAGCAGACCGTCACCACGGTGTTGACCGGGCTCACCGACGCCGGGGCGGGTCTGACCAAGGCCGCCGACGGCGCCGGACAGCTGGCCGACGGATTGGCGAGCGCGCGCGACGGGTCCGCCCAGCTCGCTGACGGAACCCGTCAGCTGTCTACTTCGGTGGACAAGGTCACCGGGCCGCTGATCAGTTTTCTCCAGAGATTCGACGACAAGGGACTCGATGCGGACGTCGTGGCAGCGGCCGCCGACCGACTCAGCCACGCTGTCGAAACCACCACCGGTCGGATCGAAGCGGCAAATATCGACTGGCAGCTGGCTGGGACGTTCATCGACCAGGCTGTTGGATCGCTCAAGTACAGTCCCGACCCGATAGCCCGGGACGCCGGGGAAATCCTCTACGCGGCTCAGCAGGTGTTGCGGGCTCGAAACCTCGATCCGGCGACAGACGCCGGACTGCAGCGCTTGCGCCACAGCGCCGCCCAGATCCAACATGAACTCGGCGATCCGACCAGCGAGTTGCGGACGTTCATGACCGGCGCGCTCGACGGCAATCTACGTAAGGACATCGTCAAGTTGCGCGACGGCGTCGATCAGCTGGACGACGGCGCACATCAGCTCAACGACGGTTTGGTGCGGCTCGCCGACGGTGGCCGTGAACTGGCCGACAAGCTCCATGAAGGCTCGACTCTCGTTCCTAGTTGGACAGCTCAGCAGCGAACCGAGGTAGCGAAGACAGTGTCGTCGCCGGTCAAACTCGACTTGGTCACCCACAACCCGGCACCCACCTTCGGCACCGGATTTGCGCCGTTCTTCATGGGACTGGCGGTGTTCATCGGCGCCTTGCTCATCTGGATGGTGCTCAAGCCACTGCAGCCACGGCCAATCATCAACGGGCTTGCCGCTTTCCGGGTGATGCTGGCCTCCTACTGGCCCGCGTTCCTGATCGCGATCTGCCAGGTGGTCGTGATGTACACGGTCGTGCACTTCGGCCTCGGCTTGAACCCCGCCTACCCCTTGTTCACAGCAGGCTTCCTACTGCTGGTGCTCGCCACCTATCTGGGCCTTATCCAGGCGCTGAACGCAGTGTTCGGAGTAGCCGTCGGACGCGTGCTGACCCTGGCGTTCCTCATGGTGCAGTTGGTGTCCTGCGGCGGAATCTACCCCGTCCAAACTACGGCGAAGGTGTTCCAGGTCATCCATCCCTACGTTCCGATGACGTATTCGGTCAACGGATTACGCCAACTCATCTCGGGCGGGATCGACCATCGGTTGGGCATGGCGGTATTGGTCCTGGTCGGGGTGCTGGCAACATCGATGGCCATCAGCGCGTGGGCGATTCGCCGCAGTAGGCAGTACACGATGGAACAGCTACACCCGCCCATCGAGGCATGATGTCCGCTGGTCCCCCCGATCATCCTGGATCCGACCGGCTTGGTCCGGTAGTGCAAAACGGGCGATACCGGCTGTGACCTGGCGGGGCGAATGATTTCGCCCCGGCCCGGGACATGAACGCCGAGATTGTTTATGGTGCTGGTGTGCCTAATATGGATCGCCGCAGCGCAATGTTGATGATGGGGTTCGGGGTGGCGGCCGCCGCGCTACCTCTCCCAACTGCTCAGGCCCAGCCGATCGCCGGCGATGTTCCGCCCGATCCCGGCCTTCCGGGCCAGGGGCCGGGTGGGCAGGCGCCCGTGGCCGCCAACCCGGATCCGGTCTTTCTGTTCGAGGACGAGTTCAACGGACCCGCAGGGACGCCACCGGACCCGGCGTGGTGGTTCCTCGTTCCCGAACGCGAAACGATCAAGAACCCGGTCATTTGGGATGAACCCTTCAACATGGGGCGTTACGTCACCGACCAGGAGCATGTATTCCAGGACGGCAACGGCAACCTCGTCATCCGGGCCACCCGCGGCCCCGGCGCGAACATCCAGGAGAAGTACGCCAGCGCCAAGGTGGTCGGTCTGTGGCGCGGCGCCATCGGAACCACCTGGGAGGCCCGCGTCAAGCTCAACTGCCTCACCGACGGGGCCTGGCCCGCCTTCTGGCTGCTGAACGACAATCCCGACCGCGGCGGTGAAATCGACCTGGTCGAGTGGTACGGCAACCGCGACTGGCCGTCGGGAACCACCGTGCACGCTCGGCTGGACGGCACCTCATTTGCCACCCACCGGCACCCCATCGACAACGCCTGGCACAGGTGGCGGATGACCTGGCTTCCTTCCGGGATGTACTTCTGGAAGGACTACGAGCCGGGCATGCAGCCTTTCTTCGAGGTTCCGGCGAACTCCATCGCAGACTGGCCGTTCAACGACCCCGGCTACACGTTGGCGCCGATCTTCAATATCGCAGTCGGCGGCTCGGGTGGCCGGGAGCCCGCCGGGGGTTCCTACCCGGCGGAGATGCTCGTCGACTGGATTCGCGTCTTCTGAGCAGGTTCGACCCACAGCGCACCTGCTCGGTGGATACTGACGGTTTCTCGGCGTTTCAATCACCATCCGCCGCCGCGTGAGAGACCCTTGCAGCGTTACTCTCGGCCCTCTCCGTGGACCGACGAAAGAGAGCACGCATGCCGACATCGATCCTGAGGATCTTTGGCCTGGTCCGCGATTACAAAGTGCGATTTGTGATTTCGCAACTGGCGATGCTGGTCGCCGCGGTCTGCATCGTGGTGTTCGCATCGTTGATCAAGGTGCTCGTAGACGAGGGAATGGTTGCCCGCAACTCCGACGCCGCGATCGACGTCGGGATCTGGATGCTTACGCTCACCGTGGTGATGGGCGCGGCGATGATGATCGCCGCGGCGCAGGCGGTGTTCTTCTCACAGGGGGTCGCGTACTACCTTCGCCGTGAGCTGTTCGACAAGATCCAGTATTACTCATTCGAGAACTTCGACCGTCGCCCCACCAGCGACATGATGGTCCGGCTCAACGCTGACATCGTCAATGTTCAGAACGCCGTGCTGTACACGATCCTGCTCGGCTCGCTGGCGCCGTTCCTGCTGCTGCTCACCATCGCCATGGCGGTCATCAACACGCCCAACCTGGTCTGGATCGTGGTCGTGGTGATCGTCGCCGTGGTGGCGATCATGGCGGTTCTGGTACCTGCCATCGACCGCTCCTATCAACGGCGTCAACATGCGCTGGACTCGCTCAACGGCACCTTTCAGGAGAATCTCACCGGGATGAGCGTGGTGAAGGCATTCGTTCGCGAGCGCTACGAGATGCGCAAGTTCGAGGAACGTGCCCGCGCGCTGCGTGGCCCTGAGTACCAGGCCGCGTGGCGGGTGGCGTTCATGGCGCCGCTGCTCACCGGTCTCGGCCAGTTCGCGATCGTCCTCGCGATGTGGTCCGGCGGAAACACGGTGCTCGACGGTGCGGGGCTGTCGGTCGGCGAGGTCAGTACTTTCACGCAGTACATGGCGCTGATTATCACCCCGCTTGCGCTGCTGGCCCAGGTGATGCCGCTCGTCATGCGCGGAGATGTGTCGGCCGGTCGCATCATCGCGGCCTATGAGACGGAGCCGACCGTCGCCGACCGCGACAATGCCGCCGCTGTCAGCCGCGACACCGTACGTGGTCGCGTGGTGTTCGAGAATGTCTCGTTCGCCTTCCGACGCCCCGACGGCAACAACGACCCCCCTGCCCTGAAGAACATCAACCTCGCCATCGAGCCGGGCCAGCAGGTCGGCTTCCTCGGCGCCACCGGGGCGGGTAAATCGGCACTGGTCAACCTCATACCCCGCTTCTACGACGTGACCGACGGCAAGATAACCATCGACGGCGTCGACGTCCGCGACATACCGCTCGACGATCTACGAGCGATCGTCGGCATCGCGCTACAAGAGACGGTGCTGTTCAAGGTCGACCTGCGGGCCAACCTCAAGTTCGGCGCACCCGATGTCGAGGACGAGGTCATGTTCGACGCCGCCAAGGCAGCCGACGCCCACGGGTTCGTCTCGCGGCTACCGGGCGCCTGGGACGCGATGGTGGCCCGCCGTGGCTACAACTTCTCCGGGGGCCAACGCCAACGCCTGGGGATCACCAGGGCGCTCACCCCGCGGCCGCGGGTGTTGATCCTCGACGACAGCACCAGCGCGCTGGACGCATCCACCGAGGGCAGGGTCCAGGCGGCGATTCCGGAGTTCGCCGGTGGAGCCACGACCATCTACGTTGCCCAGCGGATCAGCGCACTCATCGATCTGGACCACATCTACCTACTCGAGCACGGCGAGGTCGTCGCGGAGGGCACACACGACGAACTGTTGGCGACCAGCAGCCTCTATCAGGAGATCTACGAGTCGCAACTCGGCGGCGGGGTCACCGCCGGTATCGATCTGAAGGGAAGATCGTGAGCACCGACACCGCAATCACCGCGGAGGCCGGCGAACCGATACTGCGGCCCAACACCATTACCCGGCTGGTCACCGGGATGATCGGGGGGCCGCGTCGCGGCCGCACCGCACTTGCCGTGGGGTGCATGGTCATCGCGATGCTGGGTCTGACCCTAATCCCGTACGCGACCGGGCGCGGGATGAACGTGATCGCCGACGGCGGCAGCAAGGACGACCTCGCCTACTAGGCGATCGTCGGAGCCATCGGCGGGGCGGTCTACCTGACGTTCAGCTTCGTTGCTGACCGGATGTTCGCCAGGCTGGCCGCCGCGGCCCTCTACAACGTCCAGACCGACCTGTTCGACAACGTGCAGACCCTGCCGATGGGCTTCTTCTTCAAGAACACTCCCGGGGAGTTGTCCAGCAACGTCACCAACGACGCCGAAGTGATCTCGCTGTTCTACACGACGGCGCTGAGTCAGATCCTGCGGGCCAACATCCAGGTCGTGATGATCATCGTCGTGATGTTCGTCTTGAACTGGCAGCTCGCGATCGTCGCGATCGTGGCGATTCCGCTGCTGATGGGTGTCGCGTACGTGATCGCCGCGATCTCCGGGCCGGTGTTCAACAAGTTGCAGGACACGCTGGGGGATGTCAGCGCCTTCCAGGAGGAGACGCTGAGCGGATACAAGGTGATCATCAGCAACAACCGGGGCAAGTGGGCCTCGGAGCGGCACGAGGAGCAGGTCGACGGGGTGTTCTCGATCGGCAACCGCGCCTTCATGACCTCGTTGATGCAGTTTCCGGTCACCCAGGTCGTGAGCTTCGGCCAGGATGTAGCCGTGCTTGTCGTCGGCACATTCCTGGTCATCGACGGTTCGGCGACCCTGGGGACGGTTTTGGCGTTCGCCGGATACTCTGCGCTCATGTCGGCCCCATTGGCCGAGATGAGCAATCTGATCACCGCCTCGCTCAACGCATCAGCCGGCGGCGACCGGGTGTTCCGGCTCATCGACGAGCGGCCGGACATCACCGATGCCCCGGACGCCGTCGACTACGAGTTCAAGGGCGGCAGGATCCAGTTCGAGCACGTCGACTTCGGCTACGCGCCGCACAGCTTGGTATTGCGGGACAACACATTCGACGTCGCACCCGGTGAGAACATCGGAATCTGCGGGCCGACCGGCGCGGGCAAGAGCACGTTGATCAATATCCTCACCCGCTACTACGACATCAACGCGGGCCGAATCCTCATCGATGGTCAGGATCTGTCCAAACTGACCCAGGCGAGCCTTCGCAAGCAGATCGGCGTGGTGCTCCAGGAAGCGTTCCTGTTCACCGACACGGTGATGAACAACCTGCTCTACGCCAGCGGGGACGCCACCGAGGAGGACGCGATCGAAGCCGCGAAAAAGGCCAACGCCCACGACTTCATCCTCGGTCTGCCCAGCGGATACGACACCCTGCTGACCGAACGGGGCGCCAACCTCAGCCAGGGGCAGCGGCAGATGATCACCATCGCCCGGGCGATGGTCGCCAGTCCGAAGATGATGATCCTCGACGAGGCAACCTCGAACGTCGACACCCGCACCGAAAAGCTCATCCAGGACGGTATGCGCAAGCTGATGGAGAACAAGACCAGCTTCTCGATTGCGCATCGCCTTGCCACGATCCGCAATTCGAGTCGCATCATGGTGCTCAACGGTGGCGAAATCGTCGAGATGGCCGGCCACGACGAGCTGATGGCTGCCAAGGGGTTCTACTACGCGCTCTACATGAGTCAGTTCAAGGGCAAGGGTCCCAGCGGCGATGCTGCTGACATTGCCCTTGACTTCGCCAGCACGTAACGCCCGGTTGTCCAACACTCGATTGGCCGGACAGAGCGACCTCGCGGGTGCGGGCACGCCACGGCAATATGACTCGCCGATACGACACGGCAATACGACATACTGAGTCGCGCCCCGACCAGTCCGACCAAGGAGGACCGATGGCCGAAGCAGGACTCTGGGTTGCGTGGGGAGTGCCGGCGCGTGGACGGGAACGCAAGGCCCTGGCCCTGCTCATCGAAACTCGCGACTACCTTTCCGGTCTGCAGAGCCAGGGAAAGATCGAGCGTTTCGACCGCGTGGTCCTCAAGCCGCAAAACATCGAGCTCGGTGGATTCGTCTTGATTCAGGGTTCGAAGAGTCAGATCGACGGGCTTCGCCGCGACCCTGACTTCGAGCTGTGGCTCAATCGTGCCCAGCTTGTTGCCGACGAGGTGGGAATCGTCGACGCATGGCTTGGCGACGGAATTGCCGACGCCGTCGAGCTCTACGAGAAGGCCCTGGAGAGCCTCGACTAACCTGGTTCTCAGTGTTTGCTGCTGGTAGATTTGCTGACGAGATCCCTATGGTCACGGTAACGATGCCAAAGCAGTGACAATTTAGCTATTGCTTACCGCTCCGGCCGCTGTTGCTATTGAATAGCGCCAACCACGACGGGGGTCGTACCGGGCTGGATTGAAGGGATTTTATGGGTGCCGCAGCATACGTCGGCCGAGTCGGCGGTCTAGCAGTCGCGTTGGGCGTCGGATCAGCGCTCTTTGCCGGACAAGGCGTGGCGTGGGCCGACGACACCGATTCCTCGACGTCAGAGTCGAGCAATTCAGCAACGTCGGACGGCGATAGCTCAGGTGGCCGCGGCAGCACCGCCGAGGCCGCCGAGTCTGAAATGGCTGGAGGCCAGGCCGACGTAGGGGCCGACGCCGAAGCCGAGGCGGAAGCCCAGGCCGACGCAGAAGCCGACGCCGAGGCGGAAGCGGAAGCCGAGGCCGAGGCTGAGGCGGAAGCCGAGGCTGAGGCGGAAGCCGAAGCAGCCGAAGCAGCCGACGCCGAAGCCCAGGCCGACGCAGAAGCCGACGCCGAAGCAGAAGCCGACGCCGAAGCAGAAGCCGAGGCGGAAGCAGGCGCAGACACAGACGCCGACACAGACCCAGAAGCCGAGGCCGAAGCAGGCGCCGACACAGAAGCCGAGCCCGAAGCCGACGCAGAGCCCGAAGCCGACGCAGAGCCGGAGCCGGAGCGCCCGTCGACGTCGCCAACGACGGATCGGTCTCCGGACGTCACGACAGAGCAATCCACCACGGAGAAATCCGCATCTGGGCGCTCCACACCGGAGAACTCCGCGGCCGAGAAATCCACGGCCGAATCCACCGAGACGTCGACCGACCCCGCGGTAGCACCGCAGGAGCCCAGGAAGGTCGCGGTGTTCGCCAATGCGACCGCACTGGCCGCGGCGAGCCCGACCGCGGTCTCACCAACGGTGGCGACCCTGCTGTCCACACCGCCCGCGCCCAAGCCGAGCCTGGTCACCGCGGTCGTGAACGTTGTGAACAGCATGCTGGAGTGGGCACGCGAGAAGGCCGACCCCACCCCCGGCAGCGCCCCGGCGCAGCCGTTCCTGTGGGCGCTGATGTCGTTCGCCCGGCGCGAGCTCGAGAACCTGTTCGTGTCGCGCAGCACGGTCAGCGCCGCACAGGCAGCCAACGTGGTGCCCACCAGCCTGGCGCTGCCGGTCGACCAACCCGTCGCGGCCGCCACGGCCTCAGCGGTAGCGGTGCCCTACTCGCCGTGGCTCAACCCACAAGTCAGCGAGTCGACGAATTTCGTCAGCTGGGTGACGGGAAAATATCTCTACAGTGACGAGCTCATGGCCAACACGCTGGCCCGCTTCGCCGTGTACGGCACCGATGTGGGCGTTATGTGGGACAACGGGATTCCCGATGACCCCACCACCCCCGATACCAACGAAAACCAAGTGCTCATCGCCGTCGGCGATACCTACAGCGGTCCGAACATGACCGGCGACTGGCGGTACAACACCCTGTTCCGCAGTTCCGACGACGACCTGTCCGACGGAATGACGATCCCGAACGGCGAATGGTTCAACGGCAACATGTTCGGCGGTGCGCCGCTGTCCAGCCCCACGACCGCGCGGCCCATCATCAACCGCCCCTCGTGGCTGCCCAACTCGGTGACCCTCATCCCGACCGCAGGTGTCTCACTGCCCACGCCCGACACCGAGTTCGGCGCGACGCAGTACGTCAGCTTCATGTCTGTGTCGAAATGGGGCTCCGCCGGCCGCTGGAACACGAACTACTCGGCCATCGCATACTCGACCGACAACGGGGAGAACTTCACCATCGCACCGGAAAGCGTGCGCTACAACTCGATTTTCAGCGGTAACAAGAACTTTCAGCAGTCGGCCTTCGTCAAAGGCGGCGATGGCAACGTCTACGTCTACGGCACGCCGAATGGCCGCCAGGGCGGGGCCTACGTCGCGCGCGTCGATACCGAGGACATCCTCGACGTGTCCAAGTACGAGTACTACAAGAAGGCGTCGTCGGGTTGGTTCGGGGGCTCTCCGGCCAAGTGGGTCAAGGGCAACCCCTCCTCGGCATCAGTGGTCATCGGCAAGTCCGGCGGAGCCTGTGGCTCAACGAAAGTCGGCAACACCGTCAGCGAAATGTCGGTTCAGTACAACGACTACCTGGACAAGTACGTTGTGCTCTACGGCGATCAGTACAACAACATCGTGATGCGCACCTCAGACACCCCCGAAGGCACCTGGGGAGATGCGGAGGTTCTTATGGGCCAGCAGAGTGGCGGCATCTACGCACCGATGCTGCATCCGTGGTCACCGTCGACGGTGGGCACCGGTTCCGATCTCTACTGGAACCTGTCTCTGTGGTCGGATTACAACGTCATGCTGATGCGCACCGACCTGACCAAGGTGTAGCAGCGACTAGTCTACCGGCACATCGAGAATCGGTCGTTTCACGGCGGCACCGGGACCGTCGAAATGCCACCACTCCCCGGCGTAGACCGTCAGACCACCGGCGGCCAGCGCGTCACGCAGCCGCGCCCTGTTGGCCTGCGCCGCGGCGCTGACCCCATCGGTGGCGTCGGCTCGGCTGCGGGGAGAGAAGTCGTCGAACCCCGTCCCCATGTCCACCAGTCCGCCCGGCCCGGCCAGCGTCACGTCCACCGACCTGCCTGCCTCGTGGCTGCGCGCGTATGACCCGGGCCGTGCGACCCAGGCCGGGTTGGGCACCGCCTCGAACATCGCCACCTGCACGTCGTGCGGCCGATAGCAGTCCCAAAAAACGAACCGTTCCCCGTTCTGCCGCAACAGGTTAGCGGCGACGGCGAGTCCCCCTGCCAGCGACTCGTGCACGAGGCAGCGGGCACCGTCGGGGTAAAGCTGCGCGCCCACGAAGTTGTCCGACGTGGCGTAGCGCAGGTCGATCACGGCGTCTGGGACCACGGTGCGAACATCGACGAATCCCGCCGCACGCGCCGCTTCGGACACCGGGGGCACAGGTGACGACGATGCCGGCGTGCTCGTTGCTGCGGCGGCGCCAATGAGCAAGCAAAACAGTGCGACAATCCGCGGGCCCGCTCCCATGAGTGTACTGTAGACGGCCGCCGCCGGCCGGCGACTCCTAACCGGAGACGACGCCGCGCAGCCCATCCGCCCCGAAAATCGGCTCGAGCATCCCCGATAGGTCGGGGCCCCTCCGCAGCCCGTGCCCGCCGTCGACGTTGATGATCTGACCGGTGATGAAGCCGGCCGCGTCGCTGAGCAAAAAGACCGCCAGGTTGGCCACATCCTCGACCTCGCCGACCCTGGGTAGTGGTGTGCAGGCGCGGTAGTCCTCGCTGATCGCGGCGGATTCCATGATCGGGGCGACCATATCGGTGCGGGTGAGGCCCGGCCGGATGCCGTTGACCCGCACTGAGGAGGCACCCAACTCGTCGGCCGCCACCATCATCAGGTGATCGAGTGCCGCCTTGCTCGGACCGTAGGCGCCGAACCAACGATGCGTGTTGCTCGACGCGATCGAAGAGATGCCGACGAACGAGCCGCCCCCGCCACGGACCATCTCACGCGCGGCATGTTTGAGCACGTACATGGTGCCGTTGACGTTGAGGTCGACCGTATTGCGCCACGCCGCGGAGTCGATCTGAGTCAGCGGACCGATCGTTTCGGAACCACCGGCGCTGTGGACGACGCCGTCGAGCCGGCCGTGCCAGGCGGTCGTCGCCGCCACCAATCGCGCCGTCTCGTCCTCGTCCGTCACATTGGCGGGTTCGAAGAGCACCTGCCCACCGTCGGTACCGGCCTGCGCCCGGATCTCGTCCGCCGCGGCGGACAGACGGTCGGAGTTACGGCCGGCGAGCATCGCGTTGCCGCCCGCCGCAACCACGGCGGCGGCCACTCCTTTGCCGATGCCACTACCACCGCCTGTGACCAAGAACGTTCGATCCGCCAGCAGAGACCCCTTGAGCAGCACCCTCAACTCCTTCGCGCGTAGCTAGAACAGGTTCTCGTTATACGCCAGCGACCGGCTGCCCGCACAGTCACCCGGCAGTTGGCTACAGTTGTCACATGCCTGCTAAATCTGATCCAGCCGAACTCGGCGATGTTGAGCCGATCGCCGACAACACCGAACGCCAGGCCCGCCGCGTCGTCGCCGCGTACGCCACCGACGCCGACGAGTGCCGGATCTTCCTCTCGATGCTCGGCATCGGACCGGCAAAGCTCGCCAACGCGTAATGGCTTCCGAGGGCGGCCCCGAGGCCCGCTCTGGGAACGCCGACTTCGTCGTGGTGGCCAACCGGCTACCCATCGACATGGTGCGACTGCCCGACGGCACCACTGAGTGGAAACGAAGCCCGGGCGGTCTCGTCACCGCGCTGGAACCGCTGCTGCGGCGTCGCCGGGGCGCGTGGATCGGCTGGCTCGGAGTTCCCGAGGACCATGCCGATCCTGACGATGAGACACCTGTCGACGATCCGATCGAGCAGGACGGCATGTACCTCGTGCCGGTGCGGCTGAGCGCAGACGACATCGCGCGCTACTACGAGGGGTTCTCCAACGCCACACTGTGGCCGCTCTATCACGACGTGATCGTCAAGCCGATCTATCACCGCCACTGGTGGGAAAGCTACGTCGAGGTCAACAGGCGATTCGCCGAGGCGACCGCCACCACGGCCGCCCACGGCGCCACCGTGTGGGTCCAGGACTACCAGCTGCAACTGGTGCCGAAGATGCTGCGCATGTTGCGACCCGATCTGACCATCGGGTTCTTCCTGCATATCCCTTTTCCCCCGGTGGAGCTGTTCATGCAGATGCCGTGGCGTTCGGAGATCATCGACGGCCTACTCGGCGCCGACCTGGTCGGATTCCATCTGCCCGGTGGCGCGCAGAACTTCCTCATCCTGGCGCGCCGCCTGGCGGGCGCGAACGCCTCCCGCGCCTCCGTGGGCGTGCGATCGCGCCTCGGCCGGGTGCACGTCGGATTCCGCACGGTGAAGGTCGGCGCCTTCCCCATCTCCATCGACTCGGGCGCACTCGATCAGCAGGCGCGTACCAAGGGGATCCGGCAGCGTGCCCGTGAAATCCGCGACGAGCTGGGTAACCCCCGCAAGATCCTGCTCGGCGTGGACCGGCTCGACTACACCAAGGGCATCGATGTGCGACTGCGGGCGTTCTCCGAACTTCTCGCCGAGCAGCGAGTCAACCCTGCGGACACCGTGCTGGTGCAACTCGCCACACCCAGCCGTGAACGTGTCGAGAGCTACCAGGCCATGCGCGAGGACATCGAGCGACAGGTCGGGCATATCAACGGCGAGTACGGAGAAGTGGGCCACCCGGTTGTCCACTACGTGCACCGGCCTGTACCCCGAGAAGACCTCATCGCATTCTTCGTCGCTGCCGACGTCATGCTCGTCACCCCGTTGCGCGATGGCATGAATCTCGTCGCCAAGGAGTACGTCGCCTGCCACAGTGACCTGGGCGGCGCCCTGGTGCTCAGCGAGTTCACCGGCGCTGCCGCCGAGCTTCGCCAGGCCTACCTGACCAACCCGCACCACCCGCAGGGCGTCAAGGACGCGATCGAGGCCGCGCTCGACCAGACCCCCGAAGAGGGCCGGCACCGCATGCGGGCACTGCGCCGACAGGTCCTGGCCCACGATGTCGACCGCTGGGCACGGTCATTTCTCGACGCACTGTCTCAGCCGGCCTGACTACCTCTCACCCGGCGCGAGACCGTCGATGAGTTCAATCCCGGTCGCCCAGACTCATCGAAGCCGAGAAGCTCTTCTCCGGATCCCGGCCGGCAAAATAGCTCTGCATCGTGTTGGCTAGTTCGGCTGGATCCCACACATCGCTGTCGGCGCTGAATTGCGCTTCGGCAGTCGGTGCCGCAATGAGTGTCACGGTGGGGCCGTAGACGATGAACAGCTGTCCGTTGACCCCGTCGGCGGCCGGAGATGCCAGGAAGCAGACCAGTTTGACGACGTGCTCGGGTGACAACGGATCCACCGCACCCTCGGGCAGTTCGGGTGCGTCGCCGAACACCCCGGCCGTCATGGCCGTGCGGGCGCGCGGGGCGATCGCATTGGCGCGCACACCGAAGCGTCCGAGCGCGCGGGCCGCAGACAGCGTCAAAGCAGTGATGCCCGCCTTGGCCGCTCCATAGTTGGGCTGCCCGACGGGACCGGACAGGCCGGCCTCCGAGGACGTGTTGATGATCCGGCCGTACACCGTGCCGTTCGCCCCACCGACGCCGGCCTGTTTGGCCTTCGAACGCCAGTAGGTGGCGGCGTTGCGGGTCAACAGAAAGTGACCGCGAAGGTGTACCGCGATGACCGCGTCCCACTCTTCGTCGGTCATGTTGAACAGGATCCGGTCGCGCGTGATCCCCGCGTTGTTGACGATGATGTTCAGGCCACCGAGCCGATCAGCGGTCCCGACCAACTCATCGGCGGTAGACCGTTCGCTGATGTCGCCGGCCACCGCGACGGCCCTGGAACCGGCCGCCGCGATCTCGTCGAGAACGTCGGATCTGTCCAGTGCGGGGGCGATGTCGTTGACGACGACCACCGCTCCGGCGCGGGCCAGCCCGATGGCCTCCGCGCGGCCCAGTCCTGCGGCGGCTCCGGTGACGACGGCAACGTGCCCGGACAGATCTTCAGTGCTGGCGTCTTCTAAACGGGTCAAGATACGAATACCTCTAGTCGCGGCGGATCAGAGCGGCGCGCGGACATTCAGCGATGGCTTGTTCGGCCACCGCCTCCTCCTCAGCGGGGACCGGGTCGGCCTTCACCACCGCATAGTCCTCGTCATCGAGGTCGAACAGGTCCGGGGCTATTCCCACACAGACCGCGTTGCCCTCGCAACGGTCATGATCCACTTGCACTCGCATGAAATCCTCCTGCCCGTAGTGTGACACCACTCTGGACCCCAAGACTAGAACGTGTTACAACCGGGAAGGGCCTGAGGTATCCCTGGGTGCCCAGATTCACCCCTCGTACCCAGATTAGGGGACGCAGAGAAGTGAGGACAGCGCGATGCGAATCGGCTACACCACCGAGCAGGAGGAGTTGCGCCGCGAACTGCGTGCGTACTTCACCAAGCTGATGACGCCCGAGCGCACCGAGGCGCTGGCATCCAACGACGGC
>Ga0114921_10000386_pt1 | contig 18766 bp, 17 predicted proteins | sample BentaG_FD_87016 | JGI IMG/M metagenome (GOLD analysis project Ga0114921, IMG submission 87016) | Deep subsurface microbial communities from South Atlantic Ocean to uncover new lineages of life (NeLLi) - Benguela_00093 metaG | ecosystem: Environmental > Aquatic > Marine > Oceanic > Sediment ... | reverse complement strand
ATGCCGTTCTATCGCTCGCTGATCAGCGAGCGATAGAACGGCATCTTGAGCGCCCGCATCCGGGCCTTTTTGGTTTCCGCGGGGTCACGATCGCCGAGCAGTAGGTCGCGGCGCTGCCAGCGCATGACCGGGATGAGCATGCGCAGCGACAAGTAGGACGCAAAGGTGAACGACACGAACAGGTAGCCCAGGAATATGGCCAGGTTGGCGGCCGGCAGATCCTGCAGCTGAAGGCGGTCCTCGGGAGGTAGACCCAAGCGTAGGAAGCCCAGAACCCAAAGGGCGCCGATGATGTCGGCCTGCAGCATGCCAAGCGTGAACACCGGCCACGGGGTGCGCACGATCCAGCGGACGAGTGCGCTGATTCGCCCGCTCTCGGTCGCTTCGGCAGCCATTGGATTACCGTATCGGGCTCGGCTGAGGGTGACGGGGCGTCTGGAGCGGACGTGTCGGTTCGCGCCGCTACTGTTATTGGCGATGGCAGGTGTTTTTTCGCGTCTAGTGGGCCAGCACGCTGTGGAATCCGAGTTGACCGCGGCGGCGAGAGCCGCCCGTGGTGATTCGGCTCACGCTGAGGGGCCCGGTGAGACGATGGCCTCAATCAGCCTGATGACCCACGCCTGGCTGATCACCGGGCCACCGGGTTCGGGTCGGTCGGTGGCCGCCCTATGTTTCGCCGCGGCCTTGCAGTGCACCTCGGAGGGCGTGCCGGGCTGCGGGGAGTGCCGGGCCTGCACCACCACGATGGCGGGCACCCACGCCGACGTCCGTCGGACCGTCCCGGAGGGACTGTCCATCGGCGTCGCAGAGATGCGGGCGATCGTGCAGATCGCGTCGCGGCGGCCCGGTACCGGCCGCTGGCAGATCGTGGTTATCGAGGACGCCGACCGCCTCACCGAGGGCGCGGCCAACGCACTGCTGAAAGTAGTGGAGGAGCCGCCGCCCGCCACGGTGTTCCTGTTGTGTGCGCCCTCGGTTGATCCGGAGGACATTGCCATCACGCTGAGGTCGCGTTGTCGGCACGTCGCCCTGGTCACGCCGCCGGTGGACGCCATTGCCGGGGTGCTGATGGGGTCGGACGGACTGCCGGAGAAGGACGCAGCTTGGGCAGCCTCGGTCAGCGGTGGGCATGTTGGGCGGGCCCGGCGGCTAGCGACCGATGAGCAGGCGCGGCACAGACGTCTGCGTGCGCTGGGCCTCGCTCAAAACGCCGCGACGCCGTCGCGGGCCTACGCGGCCGCCGAAGAGTTGGTGGCTACCGCAGAGGCGGAAGCCAAGGCTCTGACCTCGGGCCGCAACGAGGCTGAGGCCGAGGAACTGCGTACCGCGTTGGGCGCGGGCGGTACGGGTAAAGGCACAGCGGGGTCGGTGCGCCGCGGCGCCGGTGCGATCAAGGACCTTGAGCGGCGCCAGAAATCACGTCAGACCCGGGCGTCGCGGGACGCGCTCGACCGGGCGCTGATCGACCTCGCAACCTACTTCCGTGATGCTTTGTTCATCGCGGCGGGCGCGGGTCAGGTGGCACCCAACCATCCCGATATGGCTGAGAAGGTGGCGGCGATGGCGGCCCACGTGCCGCCGGAAAAGCTGTTGCGGTGCATCGAGGCGGTACTGGACTGCCGCGCAGCCCTGGCGGTCAACGTCAAACCCAAATTCGCGGTGGACGCCATGGTCGGCACTGTCGGGCAGGCGTTGCGCGGCTGACATCCATTCGGGCTGGAGAAGGCGCTGGTTTCACGCATCTGTTTTGCAAGGGGCCCCTGCGGGGATCAACTTGGGCGCCCGGTGGCCCCTGTCGTAGACTCAGGCCGCCCGACGGTGTCGATCGCTCTTTGCATGAGCGTTCATCGCCCCGGCAAGCCGCCTTAGCTCAGTCGGCAGAGCGATTCACTCGTAATGAATAGGTCGGGGGTTCGACTCCCCCAGGCGGCTCCATGTGTGCAGTTAGAAACGACCAGTGACTTCGACCATGAGCACAAATTTCCGTATTGGCCGAGTGGAAGTGGGTGTGCGCAGGTCACGTCCGGCCATCGTCTACTTTGGGGCAGCGGGTTTCAGCCGAGCTCGTAGCGGATCAAGCGGGAGCTGTTGGCGACCACAGCAACCGATGACGCGTTGTGCAGTACGGCGGCGAGCACCGGAGACAGTGCGCCGCCGGCGCCGATGATGAGCCCCACGGCGTTGACCGCTATCGACATCGCGTAGTTCTGCCGGACCACATCGACTGCGCGCCCGCCTAACGCGCGAACGTCGATCAAGCGGCCGAGGTCGTCGCTGGCCAGCGCCACGTCGGCGGTCTCTACCGCGACATCGGTCCCACCCAGGCCCATCGCGATGCCGATGTCGGCCGCGGCCAGCGCGGGGGCGTCGTTGACGCCGTCGCCCACCATCGCCACGGTGTACCCGTGGGCCTGAAGTTCGCGGACGACGTCGAGCTTGTCTTCGGGGAGCACCTCGGCGCGCCACTCGCTGATGTCGAGTTCGTCGGCGACGGCGCGGGCGGTCTCACGATGGTCACCGGTCAGCATCACAATTCGGCGGGCACCTCTCGCCCGCAACGTGTTCAACACGGTTGGTGTTTCGGGGCGGACCTCGTCGCGGAGGCTGATCAGGCCCACCAGTTTGCCGTCGACTGCCAGCAGCAGCGGTGTCTCGCCCTGCCGCTGGAGTTTGTCGACCCAGTCGGATGCCTTCTTGGACACCCTGACTTTTTCGCGCCGAAGCAGCGAGGGGCTGCCGAGCAGCAGCGTCCGTCCGTCGGCCACCGTCCGCATGCCCAGGCCCACCAGCACTTCGCACTCTTCGTGCGGTGGAATCGTGATGTGTCTTTCCTCGGTGGACCGGATCACTGCCTCGGCGAGTGGATGCCGCGAATGGATCTCTGAACTCGCGGCGTAGGCGAGGACCTCTTCGGGTTCCCAATCCTTGTTGAATGCAACGATGTTGGTGACTACCGGGCGACCGACGGTCAGAGTCCCAGTCTTGTCGAACACGATGGCATCAACCCGACCGGCTGCTTCGAGGTGGGAACCACCTTTGATGAGGATGCCGCGACGGGCCCCGTTACCGATGGCCGCGCTGATCGCGGTGGGGGTGGACAATCCGACGGCGCACGGGCAGGCGACGAGCAGCATCGTCATCGCCCGCCGGACGTCGCGGGTCACAAGGAGAGTCAGCGCTGAGAGCAGGAACGACGCCGGGACGAAGCGGCGAGAGAAATTGTCGCCGACAGTCTGGATCGGTGCACGGTCCTGCTGCGCCTGCTCGACCCGGGTGATGATCCGACCGATCGCGGTGTCGCTGCGGACCGCTTCGGCGCGAACCACCAACCGGCCGCGGATAACGACAGAGCCCGCGTACACGTGCGCCCCCGCCGCGACGCTCACCGGCAAGGTCTCGCCGGTGATCGCCGACTGGTCCACGATCGCATCTCCGTCGACCACGCAGCCGTCGACCGGGATCGCGACATGGTCGCGCACGACCAGCTCGTCGCCAATCTGCACAGTGTCGATGGCGACCTGAATCTCTGTGCCGTCAGCCAATCGGATCCAGGCGGTGTCCTGATTACCCCGCAGCAGATTCCCAATCGCCCGCCGCGTTCGGCGTAGCGTCAAATCCTGTAGGTACTCGCCGATGTTGAGCAACCACAGGACCGTTAGTGCGACGACGTTCTCGCGGAGCACCAGGCTCGCGACCGTCGCTGCCGAAACCAGCAGGTCCGTCCCGGCGGATTGCCCGCCGCGCAGTGAGCGCAACGCGCCGCGCAGGAACGGGTATCCCGTCGCGATGGTCGCGCCGGTAGCGAACAGCCGACTGGTCGCCCCCAGCAGCGGTGGCCGGGAAAAAACGTAGCGACGCATTCCCAGCAGAACCAATGCCACGCCGCCGATGGCCATCCGCAGCACGTCGGCATTGGCGACATCGGCGGAGCGCGGCGAACGGGTCGGCACCAATGCCCGCGAAACCGTGGCTGCCGCCGATACCGCGGCCAGGACTGCCGACCTATCACAGCGTTTGGGCGAATACCACACCACCACCGAGGCGGTGCGCGGATACGCGTGTACCGCACGCACGCCGGCGACCGCGTCTACCGCATCTTCGATCGCCACGGCAAGAACAGCGTCACCCCGGAACCAGTTCGCCCGCAACCGCATCCGCCCGGCAGCGTCGGAAATCACTACTAGCCCATGATCGGGCAACTCAGTGTGAATGATCGGGGCCGGCCTCTGCGACGGCCGGCGGGGGCACCTCTTCACCGATGCGCTCGCGTGCCTCGGCCATCACGTCGGCTACCTGAAGGCGTGCCGACTCCGCGCCTTCCTCCGCTTTGCGAGCACCCCGCAACCCCCAGGTGGCGGCGGTCACGCTCGCTTCGCGCACCGGCGCCTTAGCAACCGCTTTGCGTGCGAGCTCATAGGCCGTGACACCGACCACGCCGGTGACGATGGTCGACGCCGCCTTGGCGAGAAGTCCGTGCACCGCCATTGGAGAACCCCTTTTCCCTCTCGCGAGGACGCATGACCTCGGTGTCAGTTACTGCGCTTCTAAAATCTACTCGATGCACGGCCCTCGGTCAGTGGTTTGCATACGGCAGCAGTGCCATCTCGCGGGCATTCTTGATCGCGATTGCCACCTGGCGCTGCTGTTGAACGGTCAGCCCGGTGACGCGTCTCGATCTGATCTTGCCTCGCTCGGAGATGAATGTCCGCAGCAGCGAGGTGTCTTTGTAGTCGACAGTTGTGATGCCCAGCTTTTTGAGGGGGTTGGGCTTCGTGCGGACCGGTTCGGCGCGGGGCGCGCGTCGGGTCGGTTTGCTTTTTCCTGCCATCGCCGGTTACCAGCTGGCCTTGCGAATACCGGGCAACTCGCCTCGGTGAGCCATTTCTCGGACCCGCACTCGGGACAGGCCGAATTTTCGCAGATGACCGCGGGGGCGCCCGTCGGCGACGTCGCGATTGCGTACCCGTACGGGGCTGGCGTCGCGCGGCAACCGCTGAAGCGCGGTCTGTGCGGCCATGCGCTGCTCGATGGTGCTCGAGGGCCGGCGAATGATTTCTTTGAGTTCCGCTCGGCGTTCGGCGTAGCGCGCCACGATGGCGCGGCGTTGTTCGTTCTTTACGATCTTGGATTTCTTGGCCATCTCAGCGCTCCTCGCGGAAGTCGACGTGCCGGCGGACGATGGGGTCGTATTTCTTGAGCACGATCCGGTCGGGATCGTTGCGCCGGTTCTTGCGGGTGACGTAGGTATAGCCGGTGCCAGCGGTCGAGCGGAGTTTCACCACCGGCCGGATGTCGGTGCTAGCCATCAGACCTTTTGCCCGGATGCGCGCATTCGGGCCACCACAGCATCGATACCGTCTCGGTCGATCACCTTGATGCCTTTGGCGCTGACCTGCAGTGTGACGCGCCTGCGCTCCGAGGGTAGGAAGTAGGTTTTGCGCTGGATGTTGGGGTTCCAGCGACGACGGCTGCGCCGGTGTGAATGTGACACCGCGTTTCCGAAGCCCGGCGAACGTCCGGTGACCTGACAATGGGCGGACATCTGACCTCCTCAATTTATTGGGAACGACAATCGTTTTCGACAAGCGTGGTGACGAACGGTACCGTAAACCGCGTCTAGATGAAAATCATTATCAATAGAGGCAGGCAATGCGTACACCAGTAGTCCTTCTCGCCGGACACGGCGACAGCAAAAGGGTGGCCAACGCCCTGATGGAAAGCCCCGGCACGTTGGTCGTCGGGCACGAGTACGACGGACAGGTGGTGCGGCGCTGGGTCAGCATCATGCGCGACGGGAAGATCTTGACTACTGAGTTGCCGCTGGAGTTGTCCAATGGCTGCGTCTGCTGCACCACCCGCAACGACCTCTTGATACTGCTGCGCAGGCTGCACCGTCGTGATGACGTGTCGCGCATCGTCGTGCTGCTGGCGGCATGGCTGGAACCTGAACCCATCTGCGTTGCCATCAACGAGGTCCGGGTTCGCGTCGGACCGGGATACGCCGACGGTCCGGCGGCGTGTGACGTGCGGATCGAAGCGGTGCTCACCACGATCGAGACCAGCAATTGGCTGCCCCGCGCGCTCAGTACCGACGAGATCGACGACGGCCGGACAGTAGCCCAGGTCGTCGTGGGTCAGGCTGAGTTCGCTGATCTGCTGGTACTGAGCGAACCCGACCCGTGCACGCTCGCGGTGCTGCGGCGGCTGGCACCGCTGGCACGCATCACCGTCGGCGTGGACCGGGTGGAGCAGGCGCTTGGCCACCTCGAACCGAACACGCGCCGCGGCAGGCAACGCGATCCGCATGAACCGCTGCTGCGCGGGCAACCACCACTGGATTCCGCCGGGGAGGTCACCCTGGTGGAGTTCACCGCACGGCGACCGTTTCACCCGCAGCGCCTGCACGCCGCCATCGACGTGCTACTCGAAGGTGTCGTTCGCACCCGCGGCCGGGCCTTCGTGGCTCATCGGCTCGACGACGTCATGTCGATCGAGTCAGCCGGCGGCGGTGTCCTGGTTCAGCACGCCGGAACTTGGCTGGCGGCAATGAGTCCCAATGAGCTGGCATATGCCTCCCCCGAGCGACGCGCGCTGGCCGCCATCAATTGGGACGACCGGTTCGGTGACCGGCACACCTCCCTGACGGTGCTGGTCTGCGGCGCCCAACCGGCCGATATCGAAAGCGCCCTTCGTGGTGCGCTACTCACCGACGAAGAGCTATCCCGGCCCGATGACTGGTCGCACTATCCCGACCCGTTCGGCGAGTGGCACTCCGATCCCTGCGAGGACCTGCCCGACGCTGTGGACGAGTTCACCGCGCGTCCCGAACACCATGGAGAAGAGGAGCGATGAAACCCGGCATTCACCCCGACTACCATCCCGTCGTGTTCCAGGACGCCAGCACCGGTAGGGCGTTCCTGACCCGGTCGACGGTCACCAGTTCGCGCACTGTCGACTGGGAAACCGAACAAGGCGTCCGGCAATACCCATTGGTCGTCGTCGACGTGACATCGGACTCGCATCCGTTCTGGACCGGAACGCACCGCGTGCTGGACTCGGCCGGACAGGTGGAGAAGTTCCGACGGCGCTACGGGCAGCGGTGACGATCTCGGCCGCTTCACCTGAGTTTCTGTCGTTTGAAAAGCCATCCGCAGAATCTATGGACTACCGCCCAGCCGCGTACCCGACCGGACCGGAGGCGACACACACCGACAAGGCCGCCGTATTCGCCCGCACGGTGATCGCATCGCCCGCGCCCGGCAATCGCACGTAGACGCGGTTGAGGCCAGGCTGAACCGGAACCTTGACCTCGTCCCCTTCGGCCAGTGACAAGGTCATCGAGCCGTCACTGTTGGCCAGATAGTTGACCTCGACGGTCCAGTCAGCGGGAAGTAACGGTCCGTCCAAGGGCATCCGCACCGGGATGTCGGGCTGCACCAGGTATCCGCACTGCGGAGCGGGCCCGGGCCGGATGAAGCGGACCCAGGTCACCTCTGCATCCGCCAGGTTTCCCGAGGCGTCGAGTATACGTAGTTCACTTGTGGCAGAGGAGAATTCCGGGCGGTCTTCGAGCAGGCCGAACATATGGCTGGCCAGATTCTCCGGCCACGCCACCCGCTGCAGCACCAGCGGATCAACCTCCTGATCCAGCATCGGCGCATCCGACGAGGCACTCGCCGTTGCCAGAGCGGTCCGTGCGTTCTGCAGGTACGGCTGTGCGGGGTTGTCGCGCCAACTGCTCAGGAACGTCGCGGTCGAGTACAGACAGCTCGCCACGAACGCCACCGTCAGGCAGGCGACCGAGGCCGACCTCCTCGCCGAGGAATCCAGCCAACCTGAGCTTGGCCGGTTGGATGCGCACAGCCCGACCGCGGCCAGCAGCGCCAGTACGACAACAAGATCGGGCAGGTAGCGCAATGTCTGGGCCAACTCCAGCGCGGTGAACTGTGATGATCGCATCAGATAGATCGGGACTTGGCAGGCCACCGCGTACCCCAGTGCGGCCAGCCACACGCCACCGATGCGTTGTTTGCGAACCAATGTCACCGCGATGACCGCCGCCAGCACAGCCCAGCCGAGGATCATCACCGCTGTCGGCGGCGTCGCCCACGGCGAGGCCGGCGCCCATCGTTGCCAATTCCACGGCCCGCCAACCAGACCTGGCACGATACCGTGAGTGAACGAGCGCCACAACAGATCCCTCGTCATTGACAGATCAAAGCTCCAACGCTGCTGATCCACCACGATCAGATACACCCCGACCCAGGCGACGGTAAGCGCCAAACACGCCGTCCACAGACGCGCTGCCGCACGCCAGACCGTTCCAACCGAACCGGTACCGGTCACGTGGCAATGAAGCGCGGCGACGGTGAACGCGACGAAGGGAATGATCGCGGACTTCTCGAAGAACATCAGCCCGCCGAGGTACGCCAGTGCGCCGGTGAACACATAGCGGCGGTTGCCGGTGCGCACCAGGAGAATCGCGTCGGCGCATACCCATGCCATCGCGGCTAACATCGGCAGCGAATTCAATGCCGCCGCCCACCACGCGAAACCCGGGACAGCCAGCGGTGTGAATAGAGCGAATGTCAAGGGCACCAATAGCGCCGGGCGCCAGCCCAGGATCACATGCAGCGCCCGCAGCAGCGCCAGCGAAGCCAGCAACGAGAGAACTATGAGGCTGATGGCCGGCCCCACCCAGTTCAGCGGTGCAAGTCGGGTGATGGTGCCGGCCAGCAGAAATGCACCGGGCATGACATGGCCGTCGTGGTCGTCGAAGAGGTATGCCGGTGACAGCAAACTCTGGGTCCCGGCCCGGCCGACCAGGATCAAGTCGTCCCAGTAGAAGTAGCCTCCGAACGCCAGCACTGCTCGGATGCCCAATTGGACAGCGATCAGCGACAGAGCTGTGCGGGCGACCCAGGTCTTCACGAGCTCGGGTAGGCGTCTCCGGCGCGCTGGCGGGCGGCCCACGCCGAGGCCACCATGTCGTGAAGTGAATGTCGCATGGCCCAGCCCAGATCCCGGGCGGCGAGATCGCCTGCGGCCACAATGCGCGCCGGGTCGCCCGGCCGCCGGGGCATGATCTCAGGTTCGAAATCAATGCCGGTGACCTCACGGATTGCCGTCATGATCGCCCGCACGGAGGTGCCGTCACCGCTGCCGAGGTTGTATACCGACTCCACCGGCAGACCCTCATCGAGTCTGCGGGCCGCAGCGACGTGTGCCAGCGCCAAGTCCGAGACATGGATGTAATCGCGCACGCAGCTGCCGTCCGGCGTCGGGTAGTCATCGCCGTTGATGGTCGGTGTGGCTCCGCGATAGAGCATGTCGAACACCCTGGGAAACAGATTGTGCGGGCTGGTGTCGAACAACCGATCTGAGCCCGACCCGACCACGTTGAAATAGCGCAGGCTGGTATGCCGGAGTCCGTGGGCTACCTCGGCATCGCGCAACAGCCACTCCCCGATCAGTTTTGTTTCCCCATAGGGCGATTGGGGTTCGGTGGGGGTGGTTTCCTTCACGATCTCGACATCTGGTGTACCAAATGTGGCAGCGCTGGAGGAGAACACGATCCTGTCCACACCCACGAGCTGCATCGCTTGGAGCAGGTTGACGGTGGCTGTCACGTTCTGCTCGTAGGTGTGCAGGGGGCGCTTGACGGACTCGCCCGCGTACTTGTATCCCGCGATGTGGATGACGCCGTGCAACTCGAAGCGCCGCAGGGTGTTCTCGATCAACGCCCGGTCGAGCAGGGTTCCGCGGATGAAGGTCGCGGATTCGGGAACGAAGTGCTCGAATCCGCTGGACAGGTCATCGATCACCACCACCGGAACGTCGGCATCCAGCAGGGCGCGGGTCACATGCGATCCGATGTATCCAGCTCCGCCGGTCACCAGCCAGCCCATGTCGTCTCCTTTGCGCTTGAAGGCAGCGTATTCCTTCGGTGTTGCAGGCTATCCCGCAGCGCGGGCCAGCGCGCTCAGGTGCATTGCCATCCCCAGCAGCGGCCCGCAGAGCAGGGCGACCACCGTGCGTACCTCGAGGTCGAGGGGCAGCAGCAACAGCAGTCCCGAAGCCACCGTGGCGCACAACCATCCCGCCGAATAGGCTCGATGCAGCGCGGCGGCTACCGTTGCCGCGCCGGTCAGCGTCAGCAATGCGATCGCGGCGGCGGCAGCGGTGAGCCAGGCCAGCAGCGCACCATCTGCGAGGTATTCGGGGCCGAAGGCTGCTTGCAGCAACCAAGGCCCGAATGCCCCGGCAAGAACGACCCCGACCACGCCGAGCCCAGCGATCAGCGCGGCGGGGGCCATCAGCGCCCGCATCCGGTGCCTGCGTTGGTCGACAAAGTGGGCAATCAGATTGCCCTGCATGGCGGTCAGCGGAACCAGCAGGGGCGCGCGGGTCAACGTGACAGCGAGGATCACCACCCCGCCCGCCGCGCCGAGCTCACCACCCGACGTAATTTTCAGCAGCACGGGAAATCCCATCACCAGGACCGCGCTTGCGCCTGCCGCGGTAATCGAGTGCGCCGCGCCGCGCAGGAATGTTGTTGTCGGACCCGAGGCGAGCAGCCGCGCAGCCGATCGCGTGGTGGGCGAGACCAGGAGCATGAACAGCCACGCGATCGAGCCGGCGACTGTGGCCCACAGGTATCCGCCGAGCCCCCAGCCCACCACGAAAGTAGCCGCCGCCAGGGTGACCCGCAGCACCGCGTCGGCGACCATCAGGGTCCCGTACTGGGACCACCGGTTGACCCCCGCGAGGGCGCCGAGCAGCGTGGTGTGCATACAGAACCCGGCCAGGCCGACGCACAACAGCGCGACGCTGAGCAGTCGGTCCTCGGTGAAAACCTGCTCGGACCATAGCGGCGAGGTTGCGGCGATCAACACCCCGGCGGTCAGGCCGACCCCGGCGGCGACTCGCATCGGATGGGCGCGTTGCTCCCCGGGAGCTACGGTACGGCCCGACTGCCCCAACCGGACTTCGCGCGTGGTCTCCTGTAGCAATCCGAAGGCGGCTCCGCTGGCCAGCCCGAACGCCCCCCAGAACACGCCGAACACCGAGAACCCTGCGGGTTGCAGATCCCGCGCCGCGAGGTAGAGCACCGCATATCCACACAGTGCCGACACTGCGGTGGCCGACCCGACACGGACGACACTGCTCCGGGTGACCGCGCCCGATGGGCCGACAACTGCGTCGGTCACGCTCGCGTGTCCAGCGGGGGAACCTCCGTTGAGTACAGCCACGCGGTCCACAGGGCGCGCAACGAATGCTTAGAGTATTGCGCGGCCAAGGCGGTGAAGTCGTCGGTGACCACGGTGCTGTGCCGGTAGCGGGTCGTCCAATCCTTGAGCAAGGCAAAGAAATCGGGATCGCCGATCTCCTTGCGCAGCGCGTGCAGGGTGAGCGCTCCGCGTTTGTACACCCGATCGTCGAACATGTCGGGCGGTCCGGGGTCGGCGAGCACCAGGTTCTGTGATGAGCTGAGCAACCGCTGGTGGTAGTGGCGTGCGAGGTCCTCGGCAGTGCGCTCGCCGCTGTGCTCCGACCACAGCCACTCGGCGTAGCAGGCGAACCCTTCATGCAGCCAGATGTGGCGCCAGCGCTGCACGGTGACCGAGTTTCCGAACCATTGGTGGGCGAGTTCGTGCGCGATAAGCCGCTCAAAACTCCGCTGCCCGTCGCAATGGTTGGCGCCGAAGATTGAGATTCCCTGTGCCTCAAGCGGAATCTCGAGAACATCGTCGGTCACCACCACTGTGTAACCGTCGGCCAACGGGTAGGAACCGAACAGCTGCACAAACAATCTCATCATCTGCGGTTGACGGCCGAAATCGTGATCGAAGTCTGCGCGTAGCCGATCGGGCAGGACCGAGAAGGTCTCGACACCGTTCTTGGACATTCGGTGTCTGTTGTACATCCCGATCTGCAGCGTGACGAGATAGGTCGAGGTGGGTTCGGCCTGCTCGTAGTTCCAGGTGGTCATGCCGGCGCGGGCTCGTCGGGCCAGGAGCTTGCCGTTGGCGATCGCGAAGTACGGGCTCTCGGTGCTGATCTGGACCCGGAAGCTGGCTTTGGCGCTGGGGTGATCATCGCAAGGGAACCAGGAGGATGCGCCGTTGGGCTGTCCGGCGACCAGCACGCCCTCGGTCAACTCCTCGAAACCGACTTCGCCCCAATGGGAACGGATCGGACGGGGGCGGCCGCCGTAGCGCACGACTACCGTCATCGCTGCTTCGGCGGGTAGCCGTTCTGGAAGGGTGATGTGCAGTTTCCCTGCTGCGGTGCGGAACTGAGCGGTTCGCTTTCCATTCACGGTCACCTTGGCCACGGCGAGCGCGTCTGACAGGTCAAGGGTGAAGGTCTTCAGCTCGGCCAATGTGACAGCCCGGATCGTGACTGAGCCCGCAAGCCGGTTGATCGCCACCTTGTACTCGAGTTCGAGTTCGTAGCGCGACACGCGGTAGCCGAAATTTCCGGTGTTGGGTATGTAGGGGTCGATGACCGGTTGTCCGTTCTTCTTTGCTGTCCGTCTAGGCCGTATCACCCGCTGCGCCCCGTCACGCTGCAGCCCGTTTCTTCGGCTTGGGGTTCGGCGAAGCTCCCTGTTTTTTTCGGGCCGGATTCCAGGGAGCGATCGGGTTGCCCTGCCATCGGGTCGACGGCGGCACCTCGTCGCCGCGCATCACCAGCGAGGCCGGCCCGATGGTCGCCCCCGCGCCGATGCGCGCTGCGGGCAGTGCCACACAGTGCGGCCCCAAGGTGGCGCCGGGGTCGAGGACTACGGTGTCCATCCGCATGATGCGGTCGTGAAACAAATGGGTCTGCACCACGCACCCGCGACTGACGGTGGAGCCTTCCCCAAGTGTCACCAGGTCGGCTTCGGGAAGCCAGTAGGTTTCACACCACACACCTCGCCCGATCTTTGCGCCCAGCGCCCGAAGCCACAGATTCATCACCGGTGTGCCGGCTGCGGCCCGGGCGAACCACGGCGCAGCGACGGTTTCGACGAACGTGTCCGACACCTCATTGCGCCAGACGAAGGACGACCACAGCGGATGTTCGATTGCGGTGATCCGCCCCACCACCAGCCATTTGGCCACCACGGCGACGGCGCCGGCGACCGCTCCCGCGGCGAGTAGGACTAGCCCGGCGGCCAGTGCGGCCCAGGGCCAGCCGATCGCCACCACTAGGGCCTGGATGGCGAAGAGCACCGCAACCCCGATAGCGAAGGTGGCCACGACGGGGATCAGCCGGAAGGTCTCCACCGTTGCTCGCAACGCCTTCAGACGTCGGGACGGCTGGAACGTGCGCAGTGCGTCGGCGGCGGTCGGCTCGCGACGCAGCCGCACCGGCGGGCTACCCAGCCAGGATGAGCCTGCCTTGGCCTTGCGGGGTGCTGCCGAGAGCACCGCCACCAGGCCATCGTCGGGCACCCGGCGCCCGGGCTGGGTGATGCCGGAGTTCCCCAGAAATGCCCGCTTGCCGATGGTCGCCCGCGCGACGTGGATCCATCCGCCACCCAGTTCATAGGACGCGACCATGGTGTCGTCTGCGAGGAATGCGCTGTCGCAGACGACGGTGAACTTGGGGATCAACAGCGCCGTCGAGATCTCGGTGCCCCGGCCCACCTTCGCCCCCAGTAGTCGAAACCACCAGGGGGTGAGCAGGCTGGCGTAGATAGGGAACAAGTAGTTACGGGCCGCGTCCATCAGTCTTTCGGTGGCCCACAGTTGCCAGCCCGAACGGCTGCGGACCGGGTGATAGCCCTCGTGCAGGCCGATGGCGAGCAGTCGCACGGCCAGCACCGTCAGCGTCGCATACGTCAGCAAAGCCGCCAGGGTGGCCGGTATCACCCACGCCAGTGCCGGCAATATCGCTGCACCGATCGAGGAGTCGGCATCGCGCACACCCCAGCCGATCACGGCCAGCCCTGCGGCCAGCGCAGCCAGCGGTAGCGCTCCCAGCAGCATCGATGTCACGCCGTACATGGCGACCCACACCGGCGCCCTGGCCGGACGTTGGGCCGGCCACGGATGCTTGGCCTTGCCTGACTTCACCGCCGGGGAACCTTTCCAATACTGGCGGTTCTTCACTTTTCCGACTACGGCGGAGCCGGGTGCCACGTCGGCGTTCTTACCGATTGTCGCCCCGGGAAGAAGCGTCGTCCGCGCACCGACGGTGGCGTCATTGCCCACGGTGATCGGGCCGAGGTGGAACAGGTCGCCGTCGATCCAATGGCCGTTCAGGTCGACTTCGGGCTCGATGGAGCAGCGGTGCCCCAATGTCAGCATCCCGGTCACCGGTGGTGCGGAGTGCAGGTCGACGCCTTTGCCGACCCGGTTGCCCAGCGCGCGGGCGTAATAGACCAGCCACGGCGCGCCCGCCATGTTCTCCGCGCCGCTGGCCTTGGCCAGGCGTTCGGCCAGCCATACCCGCAGGTGTACCGAACCGCCGCGACGGTAGGTGCCCGGGGCCAGATTGGCGGCCAGCACGCGGGCCCCGAGCACCGCGATGCCCATGCGACCCACCGGGGCGACGAACAGCAGGAACCCGGCCACGATCCACCACCAGTCGATCGGCTTTGCCCACGGCACCAGCGACAGGGCGGCGGCGACGTTGTTGGCGACCGCCAGCCAGACCACCCACTGCAGGCCGGTCAGTGTCGCCAACGGCACCGTCAGCGCGACCTGCACCGCTTGGGTCAGGCGGGATACCGGGTTCACGTCGCGGGTCTCAACCGCCGCCGGGGGAGTGAGGTCGTCCAGGTAGTCGGCCAGCGAACCCAGCCGGGGATGATCGTAGAGTTCGGCCACCGTCATATGCGGGTACCGCTGTCGTAACGCGGCGATGAGCTGTGCGGCCGACAAGGATCCACCGCCGAGGGCGAAGAAATCCGCCTCGGGCCCGTCGACCGGCGCGGCCAATAGGTCACGCCACAGCCCGGCCAGCCAACCCACAGTGCCGCCCAGCTCGGGGACTTCTTCGTCGGCGGAACCGACCGGCCACGGCAGGGCATCGCGATCCACCTTTCCCGACGTGCGGGTGGGTAATTCGTCGACGAATACCAACCTGGGCACCAACGCCGCGGGGAGGGCCGAGGCCAGCTGCGCGCGGGCAGCGGCCAGATCAAAGGGTTGATCTGTACCTGGAGCGGTGCCGACTCCGGCCGGCGCGGTGACGAGGTAGCCCACCAGCAATGATGTACCGCTCGCGGTTTTCCGCACCGCCGCGGCGGCGCCGCTGACGCCGGGCAGGCTCACCAGCGCGGTGTCCACCTCGCCGAGCTCGATGCGGCGCCCGCCGACCTTGATCTGATCGTCTGCGCGTCCGACGAAGTACAAGCCGTCGGATTCCAACCGCACCAGGTCACCGCTGCGGTAGGCGCGGCTCCAATGCCCCTGATGGCTCAGAGAGGGCATGGCGGCGTATTTCTCGGCGTCCTTGTCGAGGTCGAGGTAGCGGGCCAGGCCCACCCCGCCGATGACGAGCTCGCCGACCTCGCCGATGCGCACTGGTGCGCCGGTGTTGTCGACGACGGCGAGATCCCATCCCGGCAGCGGCAGGCCGATGCTCACCGGGCCCAAGTCACTTCCCGGGTCGCTTCGCTCCTGCCCTCCGAAGCCGTCCAGCTTCGCGGCACAGGCGACCACGGTCGCCTCGGTCGGCCCGTAGGTGTTCCACACCTCGCGGCCCACCGAGTCGGGTCCGGAAGCGAGCCGCTCGGCCAATTCCGGCGGGCAGGCTTCGCCGCCGAAGATCAGCAGCCGCACCGACTCCAGCGCCTCGGCCGGCCACAACGATGCCAGCGTGGGCACGGTGGACACCACGGTGATGTCGCGCGACACCAGCCACGGGCCCAGATCCATGCCGCTGCGCACCAGCGATCGTGGCGCCGGCACCAGGCATGCGCCATGCCGCCACGCCAGCCACATCTCCTCGCAGGACGCGTCGAACGCGACCGACAGCCCGGCCAAAACCCGGTCTCCGGGGCCGATCGGGTTGCTTTGCAGGAACATCTGCGCTTCGGCGTCGACGAAAGCCGCCGCGCTGCGGTGGGTGACGGCGACGCCCTTTGGGGTTCCGGTGGACCCGGAGGTGAAGATGATCCACGCGTCGTCTCGACCCAGAGGCGCCGATGCGCGCCAGCCTCGCGACGAACCGGTCGCGCGTACCAGGCCCTGCTCGGTGATCACCGCGACGACGTCGGCCTCGGTGAACACCAGTTCGGCGCGCTCCTGAGGGTCGTCGGCGTCGACCGGAACGTAGGCGGCGCCGGTGGCCAGTGTCGCCAGGATGGCCACGTACAGCGCATAGTTGCCCGACGGCATCCGGATTCCGATGCGGTCGCCGCGACCGATGCCACGGACTGCGAGCCAGGCGACACTCTCTTCGATATCGGAGACCAACTCGGCGTAGGTGAGTTGGACGGTGCCGTCATCGAGCGCGGGCGCGTCCGGATAACGGCGCGCGCTCTCGTACAGGATGTCGATCAAGGTGCGTGGCTCGCAGGCGCTTGCCGAACGCACGAATTGAGGGGGGATCTGCGGGGCCGGATCCGCTGCTGTCACGGGTCCAAACTACTCAGGCCGCAGGGCTACTTCACGTCGGTCGGCGCCTTGTTTCGCGTGTCGGGAAGCTCACTGGCAGAATGACCCGATCGAAGGGGAGCATCCCTTCGCCCGGGCGTCGTCACGACGTCGGCCGCGCTCCTCACAGTGGTGAATAGCCGGACAGTGGTGAATAGCCGGACAGTGGTGAACGGCCGGACGGCCGGTGCGGGGGCAGACCAACGACGCGCAGGCCGATCGCGCTTGCCGATATGGTGGACGAGACCTCGGGCGTTGTCCGGCGGCCGGAGGTTTGATGAACGTATCGGGACTCGAGTGGGCGATCACGCTCAGCGTGACCATCGCGATCCTGCTGACCGATGTGCTGGTTTTCGGACGGAGGCCGCACGTGCCCTCCCGGCGGGAGACCGGGACCGCGCTGACCGTCTACATCGGCCTCGCCGTCGCATTCGGACTGTGGACGTGGTTCTACCACGGGAGCCAGTTCGGCCTCGAGTTCTTCGCCGGGTGGCTCACCGAGTACAGCCTTTCGGTGGACAACCTCTTCATCTTCTTGATCATCATGGCCAGCTTCAAGGTGCCGAGGATCTACCAGCAGCAGGCCCTGCTGGTCGGCATCATCCTGGCGCTGGTCTTCCGCGGCATCTTCATCGCCCTCGGCGCCGTGGCCATCAACCGGTTCTCCTGGGTGTTCTACCTTTTCGGGGCGTTTCTGATCTACACCGCGATCAAGTTGGTCCGCGACACCGAACACGACGACGACGGCGAAAACGCGGTCGTCCGATTCGCCCAGCGCCATCTGAAGTTCACCGACCAGTGGGAGGGCCTGCGGCTGTGGGTGAAGGATCATGGCGCGACGGGCAAGCGTCTGATGACTCCGATGTTTCTGGTCATCGTAGCGCTGGGCACCACCGACCTGCTGTTCGCGCTGGACTCCATTCCCGCCATCTACGGGCTGACCAGGGAGCCCTACCTGGTGTTCACCGCCAACGTGTTCGCGCTGATGGGTCTGCGCCAGCTGTACTTCCTGTTGGGCGACCTGCTCAAGCGGCTGGTGTACCTGTCGCAGGGGCTTGCGGTCATCCTGGGCTTCATCGGGGTGAAACTGCTGCTGCACGCGTTGCACGAGAACGAGTTGCCGTTCATCAACGGTGGCCGACCTGTTCCGGTGCCGGTGATTCCGACGCTGGCCAGCCTCGGCGTGATCGTCATCACGCTATTCGTCACTGCGATGGCGAGCCTGTACAAGACCAGGGTGCACGATGTGCGCAAGAACGGCGGTGCCTCGAAACCGGTTGCTGACCACGACCCGTCGGCGTCGGCCTGAACCCGCCGTCACCAGTTGTCCGCCGTCGCCAATTGTCCGCTGTCGCCAATTGTCCGCTGTCACCAGTTGTCGTAGCCGCCTTCGGGCCCCAACATCCGCTCGAGGCGGGTGCGGTTGATCCGGGCCAACTCGTTGCGAACCGCCTTGCGCTCGGTCTCGTCGTCGTTGTGGAGGCCATCGGACACCCCGCCGGGTCGCCGGCCGATGTCCGGGAAGGCCTGAAGCATGGAGTCGACCGAGTCCTCGCTGAGTCCGAAGAGCAGCGAGTCGGCGCAGCGAAACAGCTGATCGTGACTATCGAATGGGCGTGCACGGGCGAGGTCGGCGGCTAGGGGAACGCTGAAGCAGCACTCGAAGACGGCGTGCACGGCGCGGCGCATGGGCAGCGCATTAAAGGCGTCAAGCCTTATTCCCTGGTGCAGAAGCATATGGACATGATCGAAGCCGGAAGGAACGACAGCGTTTCTCCGTGTTACGGCCAGGCAAATTCATGCAGTGGCCGAAAATCAGTCTGGAAGCCGCGGTCCCGACGGTTCAGTGGCCGTCGGCCTTGAATCGCTCGATCGAGCGCAGCACCTCGGCCTCGGCGTCCGTGCGGCCCACCCAGTCGGCGGCCTCGACGAACTTCCCGGGTTCGAGGTCCTTGTAATGAACGAAGAAGTGCTTGATGGCTTCCAACTCGAACGACGAAACGTCGCCGATGTCGGTGATGTGATCCCACCGTGGGTCGGTGAGCACGCACAGCACCTTGTCATCGCCGCCATGCTCGTCGGTTATCCGGAACATGCCCACCGGGCGGGCCTGCAGTATGCAGCCGGGGAACACCGGCTCGGGCAGCAGCACCAGAGCGTCCAGCGGATCT
>Ga0114921_10000385_pt1 | contig 18779 bp, 19 predicted proteins | sample BentaG_FD_87016 | JGI IMG/M metagenome (GOLD analysis project Ga0114921, IMG submission 87016) | Deep subsurface microbial communities from South Atlantic Ocean to uncover new lineages of life (NeLLi) - Benguela_00093 metaG | ecosystem: Environmental > Aquatic > Marine > Oceanic > Sediment ... | reverse complement strand
TCACATTCAGTTCCTGCATAAGGTCCTTTTTCGATCTTGCTCCAGCGACCGCATAGTATCCGGCAGCCTTTGCAGCCAACATTCTTGATCAGTCGGTTCTCCTTAAGCCATTCGCCAGAAGTAACTTCAGCACCAGCGAATACGTCCTCCTGGAAGTTATTAGTCGGATAGATCCCGGCTCCATTAATAACGTTTACCAACAAAGACGTACCTAGATTGTAGAGAGCGCCCCCTATTTTCGTTATGTCACCAGCTTGCATGACTTCGTCTTCGTTCTTCTTTACGGCTGCTTTGTATGCGGCTTCGTCGTCCATAGGAATCTTCTGTTTGCCCATCGCCACAACAGCTTTTAGGTTCTTGGAACCCATAACTGCTCCATGCCCTCCACGTCCAGCGGCACGATAGAATCGGTTCATTATACAGGCTAGTTTCTTCATGTTCTCTCCGGGTGGTCCGATTCCTGCAACACCAATTTTATTGCGTACTAATTTTTCCATGTCCTTACCTTTAGAGCTTGGGTCTAGTTCTGCAAGAATTCCCATTTCAGTTTCGAACCAATCTTTGCCCCAGTGAGCAGAAGCATCTTTGAGTTCCACTTTTCCATCGTCAAGTAATATGTATGTGGGTTTAGCGGCTTTTCCAGTAACGATTATCCAGTCAAAACCAGCATCTTTTATCGCATGTCCGAAATCTCCACCACAATGACTGTCGTGAATTGTTCCCGTCAAAGGACTCTTTGTAACAGTAACAAATCGTCCAGAACTCGGGGCACCTGTTCCCGTCAGTGGTCCAGTAGCAAAGACGATCATGTTGTCCGGTGATAGTGGGTCTGTTCCTGGTTTCAATTTATCGTAGAGTATTTTAACACCGATTCCTCTTCCTCCAATCCATTCCTTTGCCATGTCGTAATCAATGTCTTTGATTTCTATGCTTCCGGTGGATAGATTAATCCACGCTTCTTTTCCCATATATCCTCTTGCCATTTTTCATATTTCCTCCTAATTCAAAATGTTTAGAGATACAAAACTTGTATCTAAAAAGGAGTGTGAGACGTTATATGTATGCAAGTTATATATAAAATTTTAAGAATTGATGAGCATATGCATGACCGTACATATCGTATTAGGGCGAAAATAGTCACCAATTATCCCATTTGAAGTAACTCAAATTCGGAAATTGATTAAAATCTTATTAACAGAAAGATATGGACTTTAGAGAATTTTATGTGCAACTTTTCGAAATTCACCAAAAATAAGCTCGTTTCTCTAAGCCTATATTAATGCCCGTTCGCTTAAATGAAGTCTGTAAAAAAGAAATAGGGCTTATTATCGTCGTAATTTTAAGTATTGTTTCGCAAGGCGATAGTATTCAGCGGCGTTCCATTTAATCAATTCCAACTGCTCATCATTCACAGTTTTAACAGGTTTTGCCGGAATACCGAAGCAAATACTATTTGATGGGATTGTTGTTCCTTGCGTAACTACCGCTCCTGCGCCAATAATCGAATTGGAGCCGATTTGAGCGCCATTCATAATCGTAGCGTTCATGCTTACTATAACATTATCTTCGATTGTGGCGCCGTGTACAATGGCGCCATGCGCAATTGAGACATACTCGCCAATGACGCAAGGGATCCCTGTATCTCTCTCGCGAGTCCATCCGGGATGGATTACTGCACAATCTTGGATATTGGAAAAGTATCCTATCTCTATACGTCCAACATCTCCCCTCACGACTGTACAATTCCAAACTGATGCGTTTTCAGCTAGTTCCACGTCCCCAATGACGTTAGCTGATGGTGCAATGAAGACCGATTCGTGTACGCGAGGTTTTTTTTGCAAGTTTCTAGCCACTATTTCTTCCAAATTTGACATTTTCTTTGCACCTATCCGAATTTTACTGAATTCTTTCAAAGCTATTTCGAAAACGTGATTTAAAACTTCCCCCTTCCCTCTTCGCATTTATGTCCCTATGTCTTTTTACAACTACATATACGTTGACAGAGTTTGATATACGCAATTTTTTTGGCTGCTTAGAATCATCACAGAACTCCAAACGAAGTTGTGGATCTGTTTTTCCAGATCGCCGAAAGTGAGGAAATAATTTTAAACAGATCTTAGTAGATCTTAGCTACTCGTAAATTTCTCACCGCTCTTCATTTTTTTTGAAATTTACACTCGACTATTCGATCAGCGACATGACTCCCAGTCATGTGTTGATCCAAAAATTTGTAATATGTCCCAAAAGGCATCGAATGTCTCTGGGTTCTGCTCAAGAATTGTATCAACATCTTCTAAACTAACTAATGCCTCACCACACTGAGAACAGGTAATGTATGAGAGGATTATCTCATCATCGGATAGATCTGATACTGTTTTTTGAAAGGTGTTTACGTCAAATCCTAGTTTTTCTGCTATCTCTGGTGCACGTTCTAATTGTCTATTTCTTAAAATATCCGCTAACTCTTTTCTTGTTCTCAATTTTTTATCCCTCTGTTCTTTAGCCTTATCCTTAGAGATCTCTTTTTATAAAAGCCCTGCTCTTTTTTTAAAAATAAATCTTCTTAACACCTTATCCTTTTGAGATCTTTTCAGAATTTTTGTGCAAAAATGCAAACTCTTCTTCACAACTCCCGCCTCTGGAAGCCCCGTCCCTTTAGGGTGGGGTAGTTGACTCTTCACCTAAGAATTTCTTTTCCTGCTTTCAAAGCTATTTCAGAAATATTTTTTATAGATTCCCCTGTTTCTTCAGCTATTTCATTCATGTCTTCGAATTCTGGTTTTAAGGTGAGGATATTGTCTTCAGAGTCCCTTCCGATCTTTATTCCCACAAAAAATTCCTTTCCACCAACCGTAATAGGAATTTTCTCGACGCTTCGACTGAGGATTAATCGCTTGATACCCGGAATAGTTCGGATGCCAAGTGTACCGGTTTCTTCGAATAAAATGGAAGCTAATTTAAGACCATCTTGAGGTTTTGCAATAACGGTAATAAGGTAACCTGGTCTATTCTTTTTCGTTATCGTATTCAAGTAACTAACGTCTAACGCGCCATGTTGTAGTAATTTAGTCATCGTGTACCCTAAAACTTCCCCTGTGACGTCGTCAACGTTTGTTTCAAGGGTAATGATTTCATCTTCATAAAACTTACGTGCAGCAGTTTCTCCAATAATAACACGAGTTACATTGGGGATTCCATGAAACTCGTACTTTCCTGCGCCATATCCTTCTGTTTTGATAGTCATTGTTGGATAGACCGTAGTGAAGTTTGTAACAAGATTTGCTAGGATAGAAATGCCTGTAGGTGTTACTAATTCTTTTTCGACCGGACCTCCCTTAAATGGGATATTATAGTCTTTCAATATCCTAGTAGTTGCGGGAGGTGGCACAGGATACTTCCCATGAGCTATTTCGATTATTCCTCCCCCAATAGAAGGAGGTGTTCCGTAAATCTTAGAATTAAATACATCAAGAGAGTCAAGTGCGATAGCAATTCCTGCCATATCCATAATAGTATCTGCTGAACCTGCTTCATGGAGATGAACTTCATTAAAAGATTCATTATGAACAGCAGCCTCAGTCTGAATCAATGTTTTTAATGCATTGACAGCAAAATTTGAGGCTTCTTTCGACAGATCAAACTCAGGAAGGATCCGATTTAGTGCTTCCATGAGAGTTGCACCTTCTCTGTGATGAACATGCTCGCGGATGTTGAGACCAAACCTAGTAGCCTGGATACCGCTTCGCGCAACTTTTTCGAAACTCATGTCAATTTCTGCACAATCTGAAAGAAATCTAGGAATTATTTCAGCGAGTTTTTGAATTTTTGCCTCATTAGCTCCTGCATCTACGAATGCACCAAGCAGCATGTCTCCGGAAACCCCTGCAATACTAGAATCAATTAAAGTAATTTTTTGGCTGGGCGTGCGGATCAAACAAGTACCTCCTGTTTTCATAAAAACGAAAACTGTTTTTTTGTAGCTTGATAGTCAATTTTTAAGATTTCTATTTAAGATCTATAGATCATTAATTGATCCTTAGTTTTATAAATTCAGTAAGAAACTAAAGAATAGGTGAACCAGCGTGCAAATAAAAGAGATTTTAGAGAAACTAGCGTGCAAGGAACTAACTATTGCAGAAGCAGAGAAGTTACTGAAGAAGGGGGATCTTATTTCAACAGCGATTGAAGAAGTTGATGATATTGCGAAACTAGATCTGTATCGTCAAGCAAGAACTGGCATTCCTGAGGTAATATTAGCAGAAGGAAAACGTCCTAAAGACGCTGCCCTGCTTGCTGTCAAAATGGCAAGTAAGAGTGGATATACTTTAGTTTCAAGGATTTCTGATGAAGTTATCGAAGAGATAAAACCTATCCTTCCTGATTCACTTGAAATTGCAATTAATGAACGTGCACGTATGCTGATTGTAAAGAAAAAGGGTTATGAATACAAGAAATTCCCAGGGAAAATCGGGATTTTTGCAGCAGGAACATCTGATATTCCAGTAGCTGAAGAAGCAAGGATCATAGCAGAAGCTATGGGTGTGAAGGCTTATACCGCCTATGATGTGGGCATAGCGGGACTACACAGGCTACTTCCACACTTAAAGACGATGCTTGAAGAAGATGTCGATGCACTAGTCGTTGTGGCGGGAATGGAAGGAGCACTACCCTCAGTTGTTGCTGGGCTTGTAGATATTCCTGTAGTAGGAGTGCCAAGTCCTGTAGGCTATGGTTTAGGAGGTAAAGGATTAGCTGCCCTTAATTCAATGTTACAGTCCTGTGCACCTGGAGTAATGGTAGTAAATATAGATAATGGAATCGGAGCAGGTACGGCGGCATCACTAATTGCACTAAAAGTAGCTAAAGCGCGGGAGAAGGTCAATCAAGGGATTTAAAACTATATTTGAAAACAAATGATTCTATAGAACTCCTTAAAGGCTACCAATAAAATTAGTTAGATTTATTTCAACCGCTGAAATAACAGTGGTTACCTTTACAGTATTAGTTAGTTTTTCGTCTATAATAAGTCCCCAGATGACTTGAACATTTTCATCAAGTTCATTTACGACATATTGAGCGATTTCTTGCGCTTCCTTAAGTGTAAGATCGGGACTACCTGTAATATTGACAATAGCACCTTTAGCATGAGAAAGATCAACATCGATAAAAGGAAATTCCATAGCAGTTTGTACGGCTTCTGTTACGCGTTTTTCTCGGTTTTCTTCCTCTGATACACCTCTCCAAATTATTGAAATACCTGTCGGTTTTTTGCTTAAGGAGAATAGTGTTCTTAAATCAGCTAAGTCTACATTTATTCGTCCTGGCGTTGCAACCAATTCAACGATAGCTAAAACGCCGTTAATAGCTAAATCGTCTGCTAGTCGAAAAGCATTTTCTAAGGATGAGGCCGGAGCTATTTTTAAGAGTTTCTCATTCGGAATTACGATAATCGCGTCAGTTACTGTCATTATTTCCTCTAAAGCAGCTAAAGCGAAATCCATACGCCTTTTTCCTTCTACCTCGAAAGGAAGAGTGGAAATACAAATAGTTAAAATACCTTTATTTTTTGCAATCCTTGAAATTATTGGAGCCGCACCTGTTCCTGTTCCTCCTCCTAACCCTACTATCAAAAAAGCGATATCTGCTGAAATATGATCTCTAATTGCGGTTATACTCTCATTTACGGCGGCTTTTCCAAGTTTTGGATCCTTTCCTGCCCCCAATCCTTTGCAAACTTGCTTACCAATTGCAAGCTTGGTATCACAAGTTGTATTCTTGAGATTTTGGATATTAGTATCTATCCCTAGTGTTTGAACATCATCTAAAAGATTGTTTTCACTTAAACGCGTTACTATATGATTTCCAGCCCCACCTACTCCAACAATTAAGATACTAGGTGTAAGATCTTTCATATCCTTCTAACCTTAATGAAATCTTGAATGTTTACTTACATTTAACAATAATCTTAAAAACAGTAATGTGGTATCAACAGAAGTAACATTACCGTATTCTTTGGAAAAGTATCCTAACGCAAGAAGCTTGATAATAATTGATTTCGCAACCTTTTTAATCAATCGTATTTACAGAAATACAGTCATTTTTAGGACGTATTCATAAAAATAATAAGGTGTAAAAAAGGATTAGCAGAACAATTGCTGCGGAACTTGGATGTTAGGGAGGATTACATTGGTAGAATTAAAGAAAGTGAGATCAGATTTCACCAGAATGATACGCCTCACAAAAAAACCTTCAAGAAAAGAAGTTTGGCTTAGTATAAGAATTAGCATCCTTGGCATGGTGGCTATAGGTCTTATAGCGTTTATAATTAAACTTATTTTCACGTTGGTAGTCGGTTTCACACCTCCGACAGCTTAAGGAGCGCATTTTTTTATGGAAACTCAAGAAGAGCCTGAGGCAAAAAGAACACGTAAGAGTACCTCAATATATACCATTCGGACAACAATAGGTCAGGAAAAATCAGTGGCAGAACTAATTGCAAACCGTGTTGCAATACATGATTTAGCAATAAAATCTATCTTAGTTCCTGAAACTCTAAGAGGCTATATATTCATTGAAACAATTAAGAGAGCTGCTATTGATGAAGCGATTTCAGGAATTTCACATGTGAGAGGCTCGGTTGGGAAGACAAATGTCAATGAATTATCAAGTTTCCTAGTGCCAAGGCCACCGACAGAGGGATTAAGCGCAGGAGATATCGTAGAAATAACTGGAGGACCATTTAAGGGAACTAGGGCCAAAGTAACGAGGGTAGATACCACAAAAGAAGAAGTTACAGTAGAGCTACTTGACTCACCTGCTCCTATACCTATAAGGGTTCACGGAGATTATGTACGCAAAGTTGGCGATCGAATCGAGGCTGATGAGTTTTCAATTCGAGGTTGGTAATCAAAAAAGTTATTATTCTTGGAAAACAAGACTGAGATCAAATATTGGTTTTATTTCGATAACTTTCTCTGGACACGTTTCTTCGCAGTCGCCACATGTAATGCATTTTTTGATCGCAACACACAGGCTACCAAATCCTCTCAGCGGCGAGGGGAGTGATATTGCCTCTTCGGGTTTTTTGACCGCAATTTTCTTTATAAAATCAATCAGAAGGCGTCTATTCTCTGATTTTATGTCTTTAGTTATATTATCCTCAAAAAGACTAGGTAAGTCAAATTTATTCTCGATAAGTGGGGCTCCAAGTTTACAGACTTCCTCGCATTTATGGCATCCAATGCAAATACTTTGTAGCGCAGTTACTTGTCCAAAGCCACGGAGACCTTCTGGAACAGCTATCACTTTTTCTGGCTTCTTTATTGCGATTTTTTTAATTAAATCGACTAATTTTTCTCTTTTAGTTTGCATTTCCTCATTCTCTGCTTCACTAGCTTTATCAGACATCAATCTTCCCGCCTATCAGTGCTTGATCCAATTTCAAACAGTTATGGTGTTTATGTTCTTATTATCAGATTACGGAATAAAGTTATATTTGTAAAGTTACCGGTTTCAACAGATTAGTAAAATCCACTACTATATATAGGTGGTAAGAAGTAAAGATGGCATTATAGGAGGAGATTTTATGCCAGTTAGAGTAGCTGTGAATGGTTTTGGTCGAATTGGAAGATGCATGTTCAGAGCAGGATTAGGAAACGACGAGATTGAATTTGTTGCGTTCAACGATCTGTGGGATGTAGGAACGATGGCGCACTTACTCAAGTATGACTCGGTACATGGGATACTTCCCGTAGACGTTGAAGCTAAGAAGGATGCAATCATAATAGGTGGTAAGGAAATACCATTTTTTGCAGAGAAGGATCCCGCAAAACTGCCTTGGGGAGATCTTAATGTAGATGTAGCCGTTGAAGCCACAGGATTTTTTAGAGATCGACAAAATGCGTCAAAACATCTAGATGCAGGTGCTAATAAGGTGATTATCTCAGCGCCAGCTAAAGATCCAGACGTCACGATCGTTTTAGGAGTGAATGAGGACACTTATAATAAAGCGAGCCATAATATTATTTCTAATGCTAGTTGCACGACCAATTGCCTCGCACCAGTATCGAAGGTATTGCTAGACGAATTCGGGATCAAAAAAGGTATTATGACCACAGTTCATGCTTACACAAATGACCAGCGAATACTTGATTTTCCTCACAAAGATAAACGTCGAGCAAGAGCTGCTGCTGTATCCATGATTCCAACAACGACTGGTGCTGCAAAAGCACTGGGTTTGGTTATCCCCGCATTGCAAGGTAAGATGGATGGGATGTCCATACGCGTTCCCACGCCCAATGTAAGTTTAGTAGATTTAGTTGTAGAAACAGAAACGAATGTAACCTTTGAGCAGGTCAATAATGCGTTTAAAGAGGCTGTGAAAGGGCGATTAGGTAAATACATGACTTACACTGAAGAACCACTCGTTTCTGCAGACTATAACGGGAATCCAAGTTCAGCGATTGTAGATGGCCCACAAACAAGAGTTATTCAGGATAATATGGTAAAAGTCCTGGCATGGTACGATAATGAAATGGGCTATTCTAATCGATTAGTAGACTTAGCTTTGTTTGTCTAATTAAAGAAGTACAGAACATATACTACTACTTCCTTTTTTTTGCACTGGAACGGATTCCTCAGGTAATTTTTAATTTTTATAACTAATTTAAAAGAAGATCCCGACATCTGAAACAATTTAGGCAACTGGAAGTTGGTGTAATAGTATTTCAAACTAGTGCTTAATGATTAGATGTGAACTACCACCCAACAAGTTGGGTGGCTTCTGCCCTCACGGATTGTTGAGCTTTCCCTACGAGGGATAGCAAGAACCCGCTCATCGACAGTTCGGGGTGATCCACAGCACCCCCCGTTCCTTCGCAGAGGAACACTTTGTTTTTCGCCTTACGACCTTTTTGTTTCTTCAGCCCCGTAAGGCACTTCACAGCGTCTATCAGGATGTTAAACGCTGCATTTACGTCTCTATCGGCAGTAAATCCACATTTCAGGCACTTAAACGCCCTGTCCTTGACATCCACCTTTCGCGAACCGCACATCGAACACCGATGGGTTGTCCACCACTCGTTTATAACGAAGGGTACTCCGTCACGCACCAGCACCGCCATCGCAATACGATCAGCACAGTCCTTGAACGCCCAATGGTTGACACGTTTTCTGTTCCTTCTGTGCCCCGACCCCTTGTAGTGGCAATTACGCACTTTGTCGGGGTAACCTATGACCACCAGCGAACCTGTAAGGTGCTCGGCAATATCAATCGCCAACTTTCTCCTGAAATCCTTGGCGAAATTCTTACGTTTACTGTAGAGTTTCTTCACTACCGTGTATTTCCCTAACCGTTTTAATTTGGCGATCTTATTGTTCAGGTGGCGCATATGGATGAAGAACTCTTTATAGTCCTCCTTTTTAAAGAGGATGACTTTGCCTTCGCCCTCCAACTCGCACTCTACGGCGGTCGCCAGCCGCTTCAAGCCGAGGTCGATGCCCGTCAGCGACTTCAACACAGGTTGTACTTCCTTTTCTACGACGGTGTGCACTTCGTAGCGTTTCAATCTGTAATTTTTAACGATCTGAAAGGACTTAACCCGCCATTCTTTGTCATGGATGTGTTTCGCAGCATACAGATACATATACAGCGGCAGGTGTAATTTCTCACCTTTTTTGAGGGTAGAAATTCTCGCCCAGAGAGGAAACTCCTTTGAGGTGCGGGAAAGCGATATGTCGCCTACACGGTAGTCGAACATGATGGGTACCTTCCCCCTGATAGTGGGTGGTGAGGGCTCCCTCTTCTTCCAGCGGTAGAGTTTGTGCTGTAACTTACGCAACCGTTTCTTATCTTTAGCGGTGCTCTTCCTGGCAAGGCGTTTTTTACAGGTGGCGATGGACTTTTCCAGACGTTTTATACCCCGTTGCCAGTCACGGTGCAGTTCCCGATATGATTTGAACATCCAGAGGGCTTTATCTCGACAGGCTTGTGCGAAAGCCGAAGACAGTCCCGTAATGGTCTGTATGTCCTGTCGGTATTTCTCTGACTCTTTAGCACCCGTTATGTTTTCAGCAATGATTTTCTCAAGAAAAAGTTGTACACCGTAAGTAAGTCGGGCGGTAAGTTTGTCGAGGAACTTCTTCTTTGTTTTAGTGATCCGTTTATCAACGGGAAGCACCAGCGTCTTGCAAACTGTTAGCGGTTTGGCAAGTTGAAGTTCCAGATCCATCCTCCACCACACCCTAAGAAACTATGGAACGGTAAACTTAAAAAGGTTTCGCCAACTAGAATACCGTGAAAAAAGTGTCACCATAGTTACGCAATTCATCCCCCCAACAAGTTGAGGGGTTTTCTTGCGAAGTTTCATAAAAATATTAAATAGTAATGATACTTCCTATCAAGATCAAATAAACCTGCAAAGACAAAGCGCAGAATTTACATAGGCGATTACTGTTATTCAAAATTCAAAAAAGGGGTAGTCCTTTGAATAAACCTATTACTTCTGGGTCACCTGTACTTGTAATTGGTGGAGGAATTGCAGGAATTCATGTTGCCCAAGAATTAGCTGATTTTGGAATTCAAGTTTATCTAATTGAAAAAGAGCCTACACTTGGAGGAAAAGCGTTAGAACTCTTTAGGTTCTTTCCAACAGACGATTGCGCCCTTTGCGTCTCGTCATCGGATAAACTTTTTTCTCGTGGTGGATTTAGGAAATGTTTTTACAGATGTGGCATCACGGAGCACCCAAATATAAAATTACTTACTCAAACAAAACTTGTTACTGTAGAGAAACTGAATACGGAATTTAAGGTTTCATTAGAAAGACAGCCGAGATTTGTGGACGAGAAAAAATGCATTATGTGTGATAAATGTGCCGAGGTCTGTCCAGTAGAGGTTCCTAATCCTCTAAATCTTAATTTAGATACTCGAAAAGCGGTTTATTTGCCCGCTTCCCAAGCCATTCCTTATTCTTATATAATTGATCCAAAAACATGCTTATTCGAAAAATGTGGAAAATGTGTGGAAATTTGCCCAACAAATGCAATAGATATTGACGAAAAGAGTGAAATAGTCGAAAAGACGTTTGGATCAATTGTAATAGCTACTGGTTTTGAAGAATTTGATCCGAGCCCTCTAAAGGAATATGGATATGATATACTTGATGACGTAATCACACAAGTAGAACTTGCACGTTTAATAGATCCACAAGGACCTACGAAAGGAAATATCATTAAGACTGACGGTAAGCCAATAAAGAAAGTCACCATGTTGCAATGTGTAGGATCAAGAGACAAGCGATTGAACAGTTATTGCTCAAGTATATGCTGCACGTACGCCCTAAAACATGCCCTCTTACTTAAAGAGCAGGGAATCGATGTTACAATTACTTATATGGACATACGAACGCCTTTCATCTATGAAGATTACTTTTCACGTGCTAGAGATGAAGGAGTGAAATTCATCAAAGGACGTGTCAGTCACGTTGAGAAAGATCCCCTAGATCAAAAACTACATGTTTATGTTTCAGACATCCAAACAGAGGAAATTATGGATCTAGAAACTGATCTAATTGTTCTAAGCGCTGCTCTCGTATCATCTAATGGCATAAAAGAATTGGCAACGTTGCTATGTCTAGAATTAGATGATTATGGATTTTTTCCCACGACGGGAGCAAAGGAAAGCATCTACACAAACGCAGAGAATATCTATGTTTGTGGGGCCGCTCAAGAGCCAAAAGATATACCCTCATCAATTGAACAAGCCACCGCAGTTAGCATGGCGATCTTAAGACGTATTGCTCCCCTCCAAAAAGGTGAAGTGAATTGACCTCAGAAAAACAACGCATTGGAGTATTTCTTTGTAGTTGCGCATCAAAAATAAGTGAAACCGTTGACTATACCGTAATTACAAACTATTTAACTAAGAATGAGGATTTATTTGTAGAGCAACACGACACTGCTTGTTTAAGTGACGGTCTTGAATTTCTTAAGGATTCTATCAAAAATAATGATCTTAAAAGGATTGTTATTGCAGCGTGTACACCAAAACTCTTTGAAATCCGATTTAAAGCAGAACTTCAGCAAATTGGGATAAGGCCAGATTTCGTAGAAATAGCGAATTTAAGAGAGCAATGTGCACTTCCTCACAAGCAATGGCCACAAGAGGCAACAAACAAAGCTATCGCTCAAATCAATGCAGCTATACAAAAAGTCCGTTTAACAAGTCATGTTGAAAAAAAGAAGTTCTCTCCTCAAGAGTCAGCAGCTGTCATTGGGGGAGGCATTGGAGGTTTAAAAGCAGCATTAGATTTAGCCAGCAATGGTATTGATGTCTTTGTCATTGAACGCTCTCCTGAGATTGGAGGAAGGGTACGAAAAATCACCAGGATCCGAGGGGAAGAAGACTATAAGGCGATTCAAGAGCTTTTAGAAAGTGTTACTACAAGCCCACAGATCAAGCTTTTCACGTCAAGCGAAGTAAAAAGTGTTACGGGAGTGCCAGGAAATTATAAAGTTTCTATTGATGGAATGGACAAGGAAGTTCTAAATGTTGGCGCTATTTTAGTTGCGACTGGTATGGAAGAGTTTAAACCGTTTAGCCTGAAAGAGTTCGGATACGGTTTGTATCAGAAAGTACTTATTCAAAGTGATCTGGTTAATCTATTAGATCCTGAAGGCCCCACAAACGGAAAGATCATTATTAACGGTGATCAACCTAAGAATGCTCTCTTTATTCAATGTGTGGGATCTCGTGATGCAAGATTTAATGAGTATTGTTCAAAGTTATGTTGTTTCAGTAGTATTAAGAATGCTATCTTACTCAGAGAACAAGGTATTGACACAGCTATTTCCTTCATAGACATAAGAACTCCGTATGCTTATGAAGATTACTACGAGCAAGCAAGAAAGCTTGGTGTACGATTTCTTCATGGACGCGTTTCGAATATCGAGCAAACATCAAATCAACTAAGAGTGGAATTAGAAAATTCGTTTACTGGAGAGATTCTTGCACTCGATTATGATTTGGTCGTCTTAAGTAGTGCATTAATTCCTTCTCCAGGTGCTGAAGACCTAAAAGAACTGTTAGGGATAAACAATGACCCTTCACCGAAAACCAATTTCTTCAATCCACTCTACGCAAAAATTAAAACTAGCGAATCCGAATCAAAAGGTATCTTCTTGTGTGGTTCAGCGATAGAGCCAATGTTCATAATAGAAACGTTGACTCATGCTAGTGCGACAGCATTCAAAGTATTGAAGTATCTGAAATATACCATTTTCCAAGCAGATCTTCTTGTATCAAAAATTGATGAAGAGGCATGTGACGGTTGTAAAGCATGCGTTGAACTCTGCCCCTTTGAAGCCATAGATTTTGATGAAGCGAAGGATCTTGCAATCATAAATGAACTCAAATGTGAGGGTTGTGGGGTCTGTACTGCAATTTGTCCTACAGGAGCAGCACAATTAACTAATTATGAGCGAGAGATACTCTTTAGACAGATAGAAGCATTACTTTCAACAAAGATGACCTTAGAAGGAGAAGCCACGAAAACCATATTGGCGTTTGTTTGTAGCGAATGTGCCTATGGATCCGCTGATCTCGCTGGGATAAATAATTGGCAGTATTCTCCTAATGTTTTAGTCGCTTCAGTTCCTTGTATTGGCAGAATTTCTTCCCTTGATATACTAAAGGCCTTTGTTGAAGGTGTAGACGCCGTTATGCTTGCAAGTTGTCCTGAGGAACGATGCCAATACCTTCGCGGAAATACAATTGCAGCCCTTGTCGTCGAGTTTACAAAGAATATCTTAAACGAAATTGGGGTTGATGGGAGCAGGGTAGAATTATTTTCGATGACATCCTCAGAACCGAATAAATTCATTGATGCCGTAAGTGAGATGAATAACCGAATAACTTCCTTTAGTAAGCCCATAGAAACTCCTAGAAAAGCGATAGATTGAGTTACTCGAAAGGAGAAGATTATAACGCCCATCTCATTCTTTTTTTTAATTAACTATTTCGCTTCCTCAACAAATCTTATAGGGACTTAGTGTCTAAGATTGTTAATGTATTTTGGTCAATTAATTATTGAACCTGTAAGGACATGAAGAATGGTGGAATCTAAAAGACGCACACAAAGTGTATTAACCGGAAATGTCCTCTTACTGGGTATTATAAGTTTTTTAACAGATATTTCATCTGAAATGATCCTTCCAATCCTTCCTTTGTTTATTGTAGCGCTGGGAGGCACAGGCATAGTTCTCGGTTTGATCGGAGGGATAGGTGACAGCGTTTCTAGTATTTTAAAAGTTTTTTCGGGATATATTTCCGATAAAATTGGAAAGCGAAAAGTTCTTGTGTATGCAGGATACCAAACCTCAGCATTATCAAAACTTTTTTTTGCGCTCGCAACAATATGGCAACATTTCCTAATTCTTCGCCCAATTGAACGTCTAGGTAAGGGAATAAGAACTGCTCCCCGTGATGCACTTATTGCAGAATCTGTACTAGAACGAGGGAAAGGTTTTGGTATTCACAGAACATTTGATACATCAGGAGCAATCATTGGATCTACTTTAGCGCTTATTTTTGTACTATTATTTAGCTTAGGATTTAGGACGATCTTTCTAATCGCTGGAGGTGTTGCATTCCTCGCTCTCTTACCAATTATCTTCTTAAGAGAAAAATCGAAACCCACCATAATGCCAATAAGTCTAAAGATTGGTCTTAAAGAACTGCCTAGCCCTCTTAAATCCTTCATTGCTATTGCTACCATTTTTGCTTTGGGTAACTTTAGTTACTTTTTCTTTATCCTTAGATCACAACAGTTTTTTTCTGTAGAATTAACAGTCATAGGACCTTTATTTCTTTATGTAGTGTTTAATGTAGTATATGCTGCGTTTTCTATCCCCTCAGGAATCCTATCGGACAAAATCGGTAGACAAAAGGTATTAGTAGCAGGTTATGCGTTATTTGCCCTTGTATGCCTTGGATTCACTCAACTTTACCCCTCTCTTGTGTATTTTATTATCTTATTCATGCTTTATGGCCTGGTCTTTGCACTAGTTGATGTAAATCAACGCGCATTTGTATCAGATTTAGCTTCAGAAGACTTGAAGGGAACAGCATTAGGTACCTTTCATACCGCAATAGGTCTTGCTGTACTTCCTGGAAGCGTAATCGCTGGTTTTCTCTGGGATTTCATCAACCCGATGGCAACATTTCTTTATGGTGCAATACTAGCATTTCTTGCTGTGATTTCATTTATTATACTAGAGAAGGAAGTAAAGGGGAAAGAATCATGAGAATCAGATTATTTTCTACACCAGATTGTCCATTCTGCAAAAAAACGAGAGAATTTTTGAGGAACTATGAAATTGAGTTTGAAGATAATAATGTTCTTGAAGACGAAAAAGCACGAACCGAAATGATAGAGATTAGCCAGCAAACAGCAGTCCCCGTTATTGAAATTACACGCTCAAATAGTGTTGAAATAATAACTGGCTTTGATGAAGAAAAGATAAGGAAGTTATTGAATTTGGAGGGCAAAAAATGAATATAGAATTATTATATAGCGAAGGATGCCATACATGGGAAAGAACATTAGAAATGCTAAAACAAGTTCTGAAAGACAAAAACATTGATGTAGAAGTAAAATTAGTGAAAATTGAGACCCAAGAAGATGCAGAAAAGCATCACTACTTTGGCTCCCCGCAAATAAACATTAATGGTAAAGACATTGATCCAATGGCTGAAAAGGTTACAAGTTATAAATCAGCAGGTTGCAGGCTCTATATCTATAAAGAAGAGACATACGAACTCCCGCCAAAGGAAATGCTTGAAGAAGCCTTAGATAAGATAGTAAAATAAAATAACTAACTAGACAGAAAATGCCGGTGAAATTTTTTGCTTCATTAAGCTATCAGCAATGTTGTTTTCTTAGCGATTCGATAGCAGGAAAGAATACTCTCAAAACAATCAAGGAGCATTTATCACTTGTTGAGGCAAATTTTGAATCAGAACGGGAACTCCATAAACTAATTATCGATGTCCCCGTACCAACCGTTCTAATTAGGCCAGCAGCTATTAAATATACTGAGAACTTAAGAAAAGCTCATGCTAAAGAAATTATGCTCGATAACGGTATTATTCAGCGAAAAACTCCCTTTTCAATTGAAAAATTACCAGATTTCATAGCAAAAATGGAAAAATGGTTGCAGTTGGTTGACTATCTTATTGTCCCAGACGTGCCACTCTGGAAGTTCGGTGAAAAATACAAAGAAAAAAACATAGAACTAGCAAGAAGGACTATAAAAATGCTTGGTAAACAAGATAAACTTGTTCTTCCTTTACATTTTAACAATGAAACTGATTTTCGTTTGTTCTATGATTCTGGATTAATTGATGAATATATGTGGTTTGCTTTATCATGTAGACCCTTCTCTATCTTCACAAAACGGAAAAACATACTAGAGAAATACGAAATCTGGGATAAAACACATCTGCTCGCCTTTAATTCAACAAATCGAAAAAACATATCTTTGATCACAAATGCATATTCATTTGATTCATCGCTATACAACATCCTTGCAGGAAAATTCCGTACAATGATTACAAAAAACGGTGAAAAGAAAATTGTTCGCCGGATGAATAAAACCGAGATGATTCTTCTTTCTCTCAATAATGCAAAGTTTTATCCCGCTTTTCTGAATACTGCAGCCAAAAAAACTATCGTCACAGCAATTTAATGAGAGTTCTGAAACTATTTTTTAAATGAATGAGCTACGTGAAAGCCACGATTCACGCAACTCATAACAAAGAGACAAGACAATCTAATGATATTTTCCTGCTTTTTGTGGTATAATTACTCTTCCTTAAACTCAATAACCAATTCACAGTAAGGGGTCCCCCTATGTCGTGGCTTCGTGATCTTTAAAGTTAGCTTATGATTAATTGCCTTGAATCCCTCATCTATTTATAATTCTTCGCCTGTGTCGCAAGCTCTAAACTCAGGCTCTGCCTCAAACTCTTCATACCTCTCCCAAAGCGTACACTTGGTCCTTCTGATTACGACTCTTTCTCTGCTTTTCTCAATAATTTCAGATTCCTGCTCAGGGCCAAGCACTAATTTTTCAACGAATTGGAGTAATTTAGCCGCTCCTATTGCATCCTCTACAGGTATATTGAACGTTTCTTTAGCCCACGGATAAAAATATCTACCGCCGTCACCCCATATCTTATCGTTAATCTCGTACCACTTTTCCTTACTCCAAAGAGGCGAGATGATATCTTTTGCCGTTCCCAAAAGAGGTGCGATGATCTTATCCCCTCTCAAGACTATAAATCTCCAGAGAGTTCTGGCAGTTATTGCCCAACGATTCTCAGGCGGTATCTTCTCCAATAGCTCTTCAGCCATTTCCTTTTCACCTTTTAACTGTCTAAAGGGTTACTCTCCCTTAAATTCTGTCACAAATTCGCAGTAGGGATCCCCTTTGTCAAGCGACTTTGTGAGTTTTTGACTTAACTTAGGATTGATTTCCTTGAGTCCTTTGTCAAAACTTACTTCACAAACAGGCGCGCATAATGTAAGCTCAGGCTTTATACCATACTCCTTGTATGTCTCCCGCCAAGGACAGTTGGGCAATCTCTTTACGACTTTTTCTGGGGTTTTTTCGACAATTACATCTTCCCTATCCGGACCAGTATGGAATGTTCCTGCTACTGTGGCCGCGTTTTCTGCTCCTATTGCATCTTCCACGGGTATGTTGAACAATTCTTTGACCTTTACAACCATATTTTTAATGGAGTCGCCCATCACTTTAATGACTATCTCTTTATACTTTTCCCAGCCCCATACTGGCGCAAAGATTCCTTCATCCTTACCCATGAGAGGAACAACGGTCTTCGTCCCTCTCAATAGATGCAAATTTAGGAGAATTTTAGCGGTTATATCCCAACACTTCTCAACTGAAACATTCTCTAATAATATCTCAGTTGTGAACGTCTTCTCTAACTCCTCCACCCATGTTCACCCCTTTAGCTATCTATTGCATAGTAGTATGTTTAGCTAGCATAAATAGTTTAATTGCATAATCGTATAACTACTATGAAATTCAGTTTTACAAAACCAACTAAAATAGGAAAACGAAAGTGTTTTACAACATATTGAAACAGCTAAAGTGCCTTTTCTCTATTTCTGGAATTTTCTTTTTTGATACATTATCTTGTGGATACTGTTTCGACATAATCAAGAATGATTCTCTTCTTGAAACTTCCTCTTTCCACATTCTTTTTCTTACGTAGATTTTCTAACTCAGTGAAATTCAGATTTTCAACTTCAATTAAACAATAAACAGCTTCTAGAACATCAATGAGTTCATTAACATTTTGGGATTCTTTGAACTCAATTGCTTCTTCTAGGATTTTTTCTCTTAATGCCTGACAATATTCTGTTTTTTCATGTGCAACGTGATATTCTGGATGTCTCCCTTCCTGTTTGATTATATCAACAATTTTGTCTCTTACGAGTTTGTTAAAATAAGTTCGTGTCATTCTATGTTCTCCCTGCTAACTTTTTTAGAATTGAGGAGTATTCAAAATTTTGAGTTTTTTAGCGTTTTTAAAATCTTATTTTTAACTTAAACGGCGGGAAGTCCCCTTCCGAAAGGTGGGGGATGAAAGCCGCAAGGTTTTTATAATTTTTGCACCGAGTAGTTGTGATGAATATCGGGAGGAAGGCAGGGATACAAGACTCTCGATAGGAAGGCAGAAGATGGAGTCC
>Ga0114921_10000384_pt1 | contig 18782 bp, 14 predicted proteins | sample BentaG_FD_87016 | JGI IMG/M metagenome (GOLD analysis project Ga0114921, IMG submission 87016) | Deep subsurface microbial communities from South Atlantic Ocean to uncover new lineages of life (NeLLi) - Benguela_00093 metaG | ecosystem: Environmental > Aquatic > Marine > Oceanic > Sediment ... | reverse complement strand
ATCTGTTCCCTTATCCCCGTTTGAACACACAACATAGATAACTCTTTTTGCTCCGCGGACCCATTTCACCACTGTTCCTGCTACGCCGAATTCAGCATCATCAGGATGGGGAGTGATTACCAGTATATCAGCCCTTTCTCTCTCCATTCATACACCTTTTTAAATGAAATTTCTGGAAGCATCTTTAATTCTGAGAAGAATTCAAGGAACAGGCCTGTCAAGCAAAGTGAAAAAAGGGAGCAGGCCGCGTGTTTTCGAAACACCCAGCCTGATCCCTAAGTGTGATTTCACCATTGGAAAAAAGATGCCTCCAAATTTCATTTAAAAATTGTATATCATATCTCTCTTTGCTACAATTACTTTTCAATTTTTAGCCAAAATGTCCTGTTTATCCTTTACTGTAAGAAATTTCCGATCAGATGATTTTGAAAATTTTATTAAGTTCTGTAAAGCAGTGGAATATTTCAATCCCAATGAGAGAGTCTTCTTGTGTAAGACATTGAAGGAAGAAGTCAGGCGACCCGGATTTTTTCCTGAAAAAGATATGTTTTTGGCTGAGGTGGAAAAACATCTCGTAGGCTGGATGCTTGTTATTCCAGAACTCAGGGTTAAGAGAGCGATTATTAACGGGTTCATTCATCCTCGCTATCGACAGCAGGGTGTAGCAACAGAACTCTTAAAATGCACGTTGAGCAGAGCAAATCAATTAAAAGCAAGGAAGGCTCATGTGTATATCTCTCAGGATAACACTGCCGCAAAAAGATTTCTGTCCAAGTTTGGGTTTATTCCTGTTCGCTCTTTTTTAGAGTTAAGAGTTGAACTTTCCGAGCTAATTCCTTACAGTTTCAATATTGGCTCTGTAGAATTAGCCCCTTTAATGCATGGACAAGAAGCAGTACTCAGCAGAATTCAGAATAGATGTTTTAAGGGTAGCTGGGGTTTTAGCCCTAATAATTTGGAAGAAATAAACGGCTACCTTAATCTTACTGATACTAAATTAGGAGATGTTATAGTAGCCAAACAAGGAAAAACGCTCCTAGGCTATTGCTGGACGCAACCCAATTACTCGCCCAATCAGCCTTCTATCAGAAAAAAGGCGCGCATTCACATGCTCGGGGTCAATCCTTATCATCGAGGGAAAGGAATCGGAAAAGTGCTTCTTGCGGGAGGGCTTTCTTATTTAAAAAGTAAAGGAGCAGAAGAGGTTGAGTTGACTTCAGATAAAGAGAATCAAGCTGCACACTCTATTTATGAGTTTTTTGGATTTGTAGCACTCGCAGAGTATTGTTGGTTTGAAAAAATTTTAAGAAATGAAAACAATACATAATATCTCAAAAGGCATTATGAATTTAAAGGAGGACAAATCCCGATGAATAAAATTGAGGCTTTGGAAAAGATTGTCGCAAGGCTGCGCATTCATTCTTTGAAGATGACAACAGCGGCAGGTTCAGGGCATCCCACGACTTGTTTATCCATGGCTGAATTGATGGCATGTTTGTTTTTTGATGTCATGCGTTATAATCCAAAGGATCCCGATGACTGGGCCAATGATGAGTTTGTTCTTTCCAAGGGGCATGCTGCTCCAATTTTGTGGGCAGCATTCGCTGAGGCAGGAATAATACCCATGGATGAGTTGATGAATCTTAGGAAAATCACCAGTTATCTTGAAGGCCACCCGACGCCAAGGATGAGTTGGATCAAGGTTGCAACAGGCTCTCTTGGCCAGGGTCTTTCTGTGGGAAATGGGATGGCTCTAGCGATGAAGCTGGGTAAGTCTCCAGGAAGAGTGTTTGTCTTGATGGGAGACGGAGAAAGTGCAGAAGGAGCGGTCTGGGAAGCAGCTAACCATGCCGCCCTTTATAAGCTAGATAATCTCTATGCCATTGTCGACATTAACCGCCTTGGTCAATCTGAGCCTACCATGCATGGTCATGACATAAAAACCTATGCAAGAAAATTTGAATCTTTCGGCTGGAAAACAATAACTGTAGATGGTCATAATATTGAAGAAATACTTTCAGCTTTTAAAAAGGGGAAAGAAAAGGATCGACCCGCCGTGATCCTGGCTAAAACCATCAAGGGAAAAGGAGTCTCCTTCGTCGAAGATAAGAACGGGTGGCACGGCAAGCCCTTGAATCAAGAGGACCTAGAAAGGGCACTCAAGGAGGTTGGACCAATGCCTGAGGTTAATGCTAAAAAATATGTCAAGGTGCCCAGGAAATCAAGCAAACCAAGACTTGTTAAAAGATATAATTTTAAGAGAAATGTATACAAAGACAGCACGGCTTCCCGGATGGCGTACGGCAATGCTCTTCTAAACCTGGGTAAAGTTAACAATGCTGTTGTGGCACTCGATGGAGATGTTAAAAACTCTACATATAATGATAAATTTTTTGAGGAGTTTCCCGAGAGGTCTTTCCAAAATTATATTGCGGAACAGGGGATGGTAGGAATGGGCATGGGATTTGCCGCCAAAGGTTATATCCCTTTTGTAGCCACCTTTGCAGCTTTTCTCTGCAGGGCTCACGATCACATCAGGATGGCCTCTTATTCTTTTTCAAACGTTAAGTTTGTTGGATCTCATGTCGGAGTTAGCATAGGAGCAGACGGTCCATCGCAAATGGGGCTCGAAGATTTAGCCATTTTTAGACCGATTCCCGGCTGTGCCGTACTTTATCCCAGCGATGCTTATTCAGCTGAGGGATGTGTTGAATCCTTAGCCACACATAAGGGAATGGGCTATTTGAGAACAACTCGGCCAAAGACTCCCTTGATATACAGTCCTAGAGATAAATTTCCTGTAGGTGGATCAAAGGTGTTGAAGAGGAGCGATAAAGATGTGGCTACCGTGATCGCGGCAGGAGTAACTGTTCATGAGGCTTTGAAGGCTTATGGAGAGCTTAAAAATGAAAGAATTCCTATCCGGGTTATAGATGCCTATTCTATTCAGCCTCTTGATAGAAAAGGCATAGTCAAAGCAGCAGCAGAGACGAGAAATAATATTGTCGTTGTGGAGGATCATTTTCAGAATGGAGGCCTTGGAGATGCAGTCAGCCAGACTCTTGCCGGACAGGCAAGGATAATTCATCTCTGTGTAAAAGAACTGCCGCGTTCAGGAAAGCCTGAGGAGCTCCTCGATAAACATGGAATAAATGCTAAACATATAAAAAAAGCAGTGAACAAGATACTTAAGAGCTAGACTAGCTAGACTAGCTAGACTAGCTAGACTAGCAAGACGGAAAAAGGGTAGTTGATTAAATAATTCAAACGGTGATAAAGTGTCACCAACTCGCTAGCTAAACTGACAAAACGGTTTATTCTTGTGAAAGAGGAGCCATTATCTTCAGTGTGAATAAACTCAAAAGAAGTTTAATAAAAGCGATATTTATTCTTCTGGTCTTTCTGGCCCTTTTTGGATTATTTAGTAAAAGATTTAAGCAACCTATAGGGGAATTCCCTTCGTCAGGATCTGATAAAAAAAATGGAATTGTCGTTATTGTTTACGACGGCGATACTGTTAAAGTTAGATTCAGAGACGGATCACTGAGAAAAGTAAGGTTAATAGGTGTAAACGCTCCAGAAACACAAGATGAGAGAGAAGAAGTTAGATTCAGGGCTCTTATCTCTAAGCGATTTACTTTTTATCATATGTATAATAAGGAAATCAGTTTAACTTACGATTGGCAGCCTGAAGACAAATACAACAGGCTTCTTGCTTATGTCTGGATAGATGAATGTCTTTTTAATGATTTTATCATCCGGGAAGGATTTGCCTTTGTTTTTTTAAAATTTACTTTCAGAAAAGATTATCAGGAAAAATTCAAAAAATCAGAAGACTTTGCCCGGATAAATAGAAGAGGATTCTGGGAAGAGGAGAACTTACATCAGATTAACTTTAAAGAAGCCAGAGAACATCTGGGAGAGCTTATCTCGATTGAGTACAAATGTTCAAGCCTTAAGAATAAAAGACAATTTTTATTCTTGAATTCTGCGAATGAAGAATTTGCAGCTCTGATTCCCCTGGAAAACATTTCCCATTTCCCTGATTCAAACTCTTACCTAAATAAGGATTTATTGGTTACAGGCTTTCTAGAAGAGTTCAAGGGTCAGCCTCAGATTGTCGTTTATCTACCTTCTCAAGTCAAAATTATTAAAAGGGATTAAACAGTGGAAAACGGAAATCTACTTTTTTATTTTTTCATCATTTTCACCTCAGCCAAAATCCTGGGAGAAATATGTGTTAGATTAAAAATGCCGGCTATAATCGGAGAACTCATGGCCGGAGTTCTTTTAGGAAATTATGTTTTGGGGATCATTGATACATCTAACCATACATTGATGTCCTTTGCTGAAATTGGAGTCATATTCCTCATGTTTCATGTGGGATTAGAAATCCGTGTAAAAGACCTCTTCGCGGTTGGCAAGACGGCAGTCTTGGTCGGAATTTTAGGCGGAGTTTTTCCTTTGATCATGGGGCTCTTGACCATGTTTTTCTTAGGATACAGAGTAGTTGAAAGCCTGTTTATTGCCACAGCTATTCTAGCAACTTCGGTAGGAATCACAGTCAAAATTCTTCAGGATATGGGCCTCATCCGGCATAAAGTGGCCTATATTGTTCTGGGAGCAGCTGTGTTAGATGATATTCTGGCCTTGATCGTTCTGGCCGTAGTCAAGGGTCTAGCGAAAGGGGAGTTTCATTTCTTGGAGTTCTCCTTGCTGGTCGTTGAATCTTTGGCTTTTGTGGGATTTCTCACTCTTTGGGGGCCTCGATTAGCGCGTCGGACACGCTCCTGGGTGGAGAGGTTGAATATTCCAGAAGGGCCTTTTGTTATTTCTGTTATTCTTTGTCTGGGATTGGCAGAGCTGGCTGACGTGATTGGGCTGGCAGCCATAATCGGGTCTTTCATGGCTGGGATTGTGATAGATGAGTTAGCTGGTGTTTATGACCTTGAGAATAAAGTAAAATATGTGAATGAATTCCTCCTCCCATTCTTTTTTGTGATGATGGGAGCGCATCTTAATCCCAGAGCTTTTCTTAATATAGATTTGGCTGCATTGATACTTTTGGTAAGTTTAGTTGCTTTTGTGAGCAAAATGGTGGGTTCTGCCTTGGCTTGCTGGAAAGAAAGTTGGTCAGTAAAAATTCAGACAGGAATCTGTATGTCACCTAGGGGAGAGGTTGGCATCATCGTAGGACTTGTCGGTCTTTCCTTGCACACAATTACCCAAGAAATTTATGCAGTCGTTATTGGAATGTCTATTATCACCACCTTATTGACTCCTCCTCTTATTATCTTGGCTTTCAGAAAAGAGAGGACTTTATCCCTCAAAATAAAAACTCAAGTCTCAAAACTCAAAGACGAAGGAAATAAGGAATAACTGATTTGACTTGAATGTCTCCTTGTTTTATATAATTTTTTGGATCAGAAAAGGTAATACGGGGAGAAAAGCCCTCTGATGAAAGGAGATTTTTACATGAAAATAATTAAATTCTTTGGCATAACGCTCTTTATCCTTATGTTTATCTGCAGCGGGCTGGGATGGAGTATTCCCAAGTCAGAAAAAAAGATAGAGAAGGATAAATACGATAAGAGTCTCTACAAAGCCATGAAATGGCGCTGCATCGGGCCTTATAGAGGTGGCCGTGTAACCGCAGTTGCAGGAATTCCCAGCCAGGCTTACACCTATTTTTTTGGTGCAACAGGAGGGGGCGTTTGGAAGACAGAGGATGGGGGACTCAGTTGGGCTCCTGTGTCAGACGGTTTCTTCAAAACCGGCTCGGTTGGCGCGATTGCTGTCTCTGAAGTTGATCCAAATGTTGTCTATGTGGGAATGGGAGAGTCTCCGATTCGAGGAAATGTTTCTCATGGCGATGGTATGTATAAATCTGTTGATGCTGGTAAAACCTGGAAGCATATCGGGTTGGCTGATACGAGCCAAATCTCAAGAGTACGCATCCATCCTAGAAATCCTGAACTAGTCTATATAGCAGCAATGGGGCATGTCTACGGACCCAACAAAGAGAGAGGAGTATTCCGGACAAAGGATGGCGGAAAAACCTGGGAAAAGATACTCTATCGCAACGAAAAGACAGGTGCCATAGACCTCATCCTCGATCCTTCAAATCCAAGAGTCATGTACGCGGCTTTTTGGGAATTTTTCAGGACTCCTTACAGCCTTTCCAGTGGAGGACCTGGGAGTGGCCTCTTCAAGTCCATAGATAGTGGTGACACCTGGACAGAGATTTCCCATAACAAGGGACTTCCCCAGGGAATTCTGGGCAAGATTGGTGTGACAGTTTCCCCGGCCAAGCCCGGCCGTCTCTGGGCAATCGTTGAAGCTGAAGACGGAGGAGTTTTTCGCTCCGACGATTCAGGAAAGACTTGGCGCAGAGTGAATTCCGAGCGTCGTCTGCGGCAGAGAGCATGGTATTACAGCCGCATTTATGCTGACCCTAAAGACCCTGAGACTGTCTATGTTCTCAACACGGGTTTTTATCGTTCTGTCGACGGAGGTAAAACATACAACTCTATCCGTGTCCCTCACGGTGATAACCATGACCTCTGGATAGACCCTGAGAATCCGAAGCGGATGATAAACTCCAACGATGGAGGAGCTAATGTTTCCTACAACGGAGGAGTATCCTGGACGAGGCAGGACAATCAACCGACCGCTCAATTCTACCATGTGACAGCCGACAATCAGTTTCCCTACTGGGTATATGGAGCCCAGCAGGATAATTCAACAGTCAGAATCGCCAGCCGAACCACAGGCTCTGGCATTGATAAACCTGACTGGTATCCTGTTGGAGGTGGTGAGAGCGGTCACATCGCTCCTCGACATGACAATCCTGACATAGTCTATGCAGGAAGCTACGGGGGACTCATTACCCGTTGGGATTACAAAACTCGCCAGCAACGTATCATCACAGCCTGGCCTGAAAATCCTATGGGATGGGGAGCCGAACACCTGAAATATCGTTTCCAGTGGACAGCACCTATAGTTGTATCAAGGTTTGATTCGAAAGTTCTCTACCACGCAGCCCAAGTTCTTTTTAAAACAACCAATGAAGGTCAGAGCTGGGAAATCATAAGCCCAGACCTGACCACGAACGACAAGGAAAAGCAGAAATCCTCCGGAGGTCCTATCACCAAGGATAACACAAGCGTCGAGTATTACTGCACGATTTTTACATTGGCAGAATCTTTTCACGATCCTAACATTCTCTGGGTGGGCACAGACGATGGGCTGGTACATATCACCAAAGATGGAGGAAAAAATTGGGAAAATATCACTCCTGAAGTGATGCCGAAATGGAGTCTGATAAGTATGATCGAGACTTCAACTTCTGACCCTGCTACTGCCTACATGGCTGTGGACCGCCATGAGCTGGATGATTTTAAACCCTATATCTACAGGACAACAGATTATGGTAAATCCTGGACAAAGATCGTTAAAGGTCTTCCTCAGAACACTTTTGTGCGAGCTGTCCGCGAAGATCCCAGACGCAAAGGCCTCCTGTATGCTGGGACAGAGACAGGTGTGTTTGTTACTTTTAACGATGGAGCTCACTGGCAGTCTTTACAGCTCAATCTTCCTGTAGTTCCGATTCATGATTTAGTAGTCAAAGAGGACGACATAGTTGTTGCCACTCACGGACGTTCTTTCTGGATTCTGGACGACCTGACTCCTCTCCATCAGATAAATGATGAAGTAGCTAATTCGCATTCCTTTCTCTTTGAGCCCCGAGATGCTTATCGAATGCGGGGCCAAGGCTTTCCGCGACCGAATGTCGGGCAGAATCCTCCTAGCGGTTCTGTCCTCTATTATTACTTTAAACAGAAACCAGAGACTGAAATTACTCTAGAGTTCCTTGATGAACAGGGGAATTTAATCAAGAAATTCTACAGCAAACGAAAAGAGAAAGAAGCAGAAGGCCCATCCAGGAGATTCCCTGGCGAAGAAGCCTCCCAGAGCCCTCCAGCAGAAGCAGGTATGAACCGATTTATCTGGAATATGCGTTATCCTGACGCAGAACGAGTCCCGGGTGCGATTCTTTGGGCGGGGGTGCTCAACGGACCGGTCGCTGTTCCAGGTCAATACCAGGTGAGGTTGACTGTTGGAGAAAAAACCATGACACAAGCTTGGGAATGGAAGAAGGACCCACGCCTTGAGATTACCCAGGGAGAATTTCAGGAACAGTTTGATTTTTTGATTAAAATCTGCAATAAGATCACAGATATCAACCGTGCCATAAACATGCTCCGTGATGTCAAAAACCAGATTGATGGCCTGTCGAAGCGGATCAAAGGTCATGATAAGGCTAAAGAAGTCATAGAAGCAGGAATGAAGCTCAAAGAGAAACTAAAATCAGTAGAGGATGAACTTATCCAGTCAAAATCCAAAAGCAGACAAGATCCTCTTAATTATCCTATAAAGTTGGACAACAAGATCGCGGCTCTGGTTAGGGTAGTGGCCAGTGCCGATGCCAGCCCTACTGATCAGTCTTATGACCTCTTCAAAGAATTTTCAGCCAAAGCAGACGATCAGATAGAAAAATTGAAGAACATCATGGAAACTGATCTTTCAGGCTTTAATAAATTAGTCAAGGAATCGGGCATTCCAGCTGTATTTATAAAGAAGTGAGTCCGCATATCCGTTAGTCCGTGTATCCGTAACTCAGTATTCAATGAGTAAAGAGCAAGGAGCAAGAAAAAAATTTATAGGGCTTTGATTTATCAAACCCAGATTTTATAGACTACACAAACTGGGATAAACGAGTAAAGAAAGGCATGATAATGATGTATAAAAAGGTTACACAAGAGATAAAAGAGGAAATTGAAAAAAATGTGGGCAAGAATAACGTGATAGATGATTCAGAAAGAAAATTTGACTACAGCCATGATGAATTTTCTCTTCCAGAGATAAGAAGAGAACCAGAGCTTGTTGTAAAACCTGAGAGGACAAAAGATGTAGCAACTATCCTTAAATTGGCCAATAAGGAAATGATTCCTGTTACACCTCGGGGGGGAGCTACTGGCCTCTGTGGAGGATGCGTCCCTTCTGAAGGAGGCATAGTTCTTTCCCTTGAGAATATGAACAGAATACTGGAGATTGATAGAGATAATCAGATGGCTGTCGTGGAAGCAGGTGTTCGCTTGACGGACTTTTATGAGAAAGTCGAAGAAGCAGGGCTTTTTTTCCCTCCCCATCCGGGGGATGAGAGCGCAATGATCGGAGGTGTTATAGCCACCAATGCTGGTGGTAGCCGTGCGGTGAAATATGGTGTCATACGGAACTATGTAAGTGGAATAGAGGTTGTGTTACCCTCTGGAGATATCATAAATCTTGGCGGAAAGATTATGAAGAGCAGTACTGGCTATAATCTGATCAATTTGATCATCGGTTCAGAGGGAACTCTGGGCATAATAACCAAAGCCATAATCCATCTTTTGCCCCAACCGCCCCTCATAAGGTCACTGATCATTCCTTATGATGATTTGGAGGAAGCAATCGAGACTGTCCCTCAATTGAGTGCCAATAGAATACTACCTATGGCTGTGGAGTTTGTCCCCAAAGAAGTTATCAATGTCACTGAGGAATACCTCAAGAAGAGATGGCCGTGTCAAGAGGGAAAGACATATCTTTTGGTTATCCTGGATGCTTCTGGTGAAGAAGAAATGGACAGGTTATCAGAGTCTGTAGCAAAGATATGCTTGGACAAAGGGGCTATTGATATTTATGTGGCTGATTCTCAGAAAAAACAAGAAGAAGTGTTAGAAATAAGGAGTAAGATATATGAAGCCATAAAAGCCCATACTATTGAAGTTCTCGATATAACTGTTCCCAGAGCTGAGATTCCGGGACATGTCAAAAAGGTCCAGGAAATATCCCGTAAATACGGCATCTGGCTTCCTACCTTTGGCCATGCCGCAGACGGGAATGTCCATACCCATCTTATGAAGGCTCGATTTGAGGATGGACATATTATTCCTGTTGAAGAAGAAGATTGGAAAAAAAGAATCGATGACGTAAGAAGAGAATTGTACAAAGACTGCAAAAAAAGAGGGGGCGTTATTTCAGGAGAACATGGAATTGGATTGGTAAAGAAGAAATATCTTTCATTTGTCCTTGAAGAAAAACAGATTGAGCTCATGAGAAGCCTAAAAAAACTGTTTGATCCTCAAAGAATTTTGAACCCAAATAAAATATTTGATTAAATCAAGGAGAAGAAGAACACCGATGAAAATACTCTTAATAGGTGGAACTCACTTTTTGGGATATCACATCACCAAGAGATTCTTGGATGACGGTCATGAAATTGTCCTTTTCAACAGGGGTTTAACGCCTCACGATTTTGGGAGTAGGGTAGAGCTGATTCGAGGGGATAGGTATGATTATCAGGATTTCTTTGAGAAGCTTCACGGGAAAAAGTTCGATGCTGTTGTGGACATGATTGCCTTCAAAGCAGAGGATAGCCAAACGGCAATAGATACATTTCAGTCCAATGTAAGACACTTCATTCACATAAGTACTTCCGCTGTTTACCTTGTCACCAAGGATTATCCCTCTCCTATCTGTGAGGAAGATTTTGAGCGGGAGCTCTACCCTAAGCCTGAGAAAAATCCTGAATGGTGGGAGTATGGATATCATAAAAGAAAATGTGAAGAGGTTCTGAGAAAAGCCTATGAGAAGACGGGTTTTCCGGTAACGATGCTCCGTTTACCGATCGTGATGGGAGAAAGAGATTATACTCTTCGTGCCTATTCCTATTTTGCGCGCATTGAGGACTCTAGACCACTCATTCTTCCTGATGGAGGATTGAATACTTTTACCCATGTTTATCAGGGAGATGTGGTGAAAACAATTGCTTCTAATCTTCTGAATAAGAATTCTTTCGGTGAGGCGTATAATCTTGCTCAGGAGGAAATATTAACTCTAAAAACTTTTGTCATGAGAGCTGCAGAGATTCTGAAGAGAAAGGTTGAAATAGTTGACATTCCTGCAAAGGTGTTAGAAAATACCTCCATTAAAACCTTATTTTCACCATTATTCATGCGAAGGTCCTTTATTCTCCAAACCTTGAAAGCCAAAAATGAGTTGAATTTTTCATCCACGCCTTTTGATGATTGGTTGCGGAAAACCATAAAATGGTTTGTCGACGAGTATGAAGGGGATCCTCCGGAAAATTATAGTTTAAGAGATAAAGAAATAGAGATAATTCAAAAATTTAAAAAAGCGGTTGAGTCAATTCATTAGAGCTCCCTAAATAAAACTTTTGAGAGGATTTTTATTTTGTTGTGTTCAGCCGAAGAAGTAAGGAGGAGAAAATCATGGCTGATTTAACGACTTCTTATATGGGATTGAAGATGAATAATCCCATTATTGTCTCCAGTTGCGATTTGACTAAATCTGTGGAGGGAATTATTAAGTGTGCTGAAGCAGGAGCTGGGGCTATTGTCATGAAGTCTATTTTTGAAGAACAATTCTTGGGAGAAGCCGCTCTTTCAGAGGAATCTTACGGTTACTATCCCGAGGCTTTAGATTATTTAAGAAGAGGTGGCTTGTTAAAATATGCCCCCCAGAATATGTGTAAAGTAATCGAAAAAACCAAAAAAGAGGTCAATATTCCGGTTATCGCCAGCATAAACTGTCGATCTCCTAAGCTGTGGCCTAGTTTCGCTCAACAGTTTCAAGATGCGGGAGCAGACGGCTTAGAGCTGAACATATATTTCCTTCCTTTCGACCTTAAGACTTCTGGAACAGAATACGAAAATTTTCATCTAGAAATCTTAGAAGAGGTAAAAAAAGTAACCTCAATCCCGGTAGCTGTGAAGCTTACCTCCCAGTTGACTTCTGTTCCTTTTGTAGTGAATAAGTTATCAGAGGTTGGTTGTGATGGAGTTGTCCTTTTTAACTGGTTCCTTAATCCTGATATAGATATCAATCGTCTTAAAATAAAAAATATCATCGGTAGAGGTAACTTTCATAAATCTTTAAGATGGGTTGCCCTTATTGCAGAAAGGGTAGATTGCGATATAGGCTCTTCCGGAGGTGTGAAAAACGCTGAAGATGTAGTCAAGCAACTTCTGGCGGGAGCAGCAGCTGTACAGGTATGTTCGCTTTTTTATCAGAAAGGACTTCAAGCATTGAAAGACCTTTTAGCGGGACTTGAGTCCTGGATGGATGCTCATCGCTATCCTGCTATCGATGATTTTAGAGGAGAGCTTTCATTCAAGAAACAGGAACTTTCCTTTAAAGACCCTGTGGATGCAGAAGGTTATTTTCGCGCTCAATACTTGAAGACTTTCTCTAAAATTTAAGGTGTATGTGCTATCAATTCATGGGGTAATTCAGCATATATAGCCCAAAGGGAGAACTTTTAAGAAAGAAGAAAATCAGTATATGAACGAAAGAGAAGCCGAAATTCCGTGGCTTTTAAGCAAGCTGAAGGAGGGTTCTGTTTTAGATGTCGGCTCGCTAGAATCCCTTTACATCAAGGAATTACTAGAAAGAGGACATAAGGTAGTTCGGAATGATACGCGGACTTTTTCTTGTCCATTTGGAACAAGAGTAGTCGTGGGAGACATATTGAAATTGAAATCAGAAGCCCTCGGCAAATTTGATAATGTCCTTTTAATCTCGACTCTGGAACACGTTGGTCTTAAGGCTTATAAAAATAGAGCCTCAAAAAAACCTTTCCAGAGACAGATAAAAACTTTGAGATATTGCTTACAATTCTTAAAAAAAGAAGCAAAGTTATTGTGCACTTTACCTTATGGAAAATTTGAAAATAGTGGCTGGTATTTTATTTATGACAATAGAATGGTTGAATCCCTAGTGAAAGGTTTGAACTTAAAAAGTAAGATGTATTTTAGTCTGGACAAAAAGAAGCAGACCTACAAGGAGTGTCAAAGAGAAGAAGTCCCCTTGGTTGGATGGAACAAAGCTTACAGCCGTTCTGTTTCGGTTGTTTGCCTTGAATTCATGCCTTAATTTTGTTTAGGCATATTTTATAAAAAAAAAGAATGAGAGGAAAAAAATGGAAAGAGCCTTAGAAATCTTTGTCGTCCTTGAAGACAAGCCTGGAACCTTAGGAGAGCTGTGCAGCCACTTAGCAGAGAATGGTATCAATATCGAGGCTATCGGCGTGTTTCATGATTCAGCAAAGCTTTTAGTTAAAAACATCAACAAAGCCATGAAGCTTCTTTCTCGGTTGAAATATGAAATAGAGGTGAGGGATGTTCTTCTCGTAGAACTCGAAAACAGGCCCGGTGCTTTAGCCGAAGTGACGACCAAATTAGGCAATAAAGGAATCAACGTTGAATACTGTTACGGAACCATTACTAAAAAAGGAAACACAACGGCTGTCATTCTGGATGTTTCAGACATCGACAGGGCACTCAAGATTTTAAAGTCCTGAAAATTTTATCATCGTTGGAATAAGAATTAGCTTGACCTTTTTTATTTGAGTATATAATTTCTAGTTGTTTTATACCTATTTTTGCTCAGAGGAGTGATTTATGGCTGAAAAAGAAAAGAAAAAAAATATCCTGAGAACTCTTCCGCGCACCTTTTGGGTGGCTAACTTGATGGAACTCTTCGAGCGCGGAGCTTATTACGGGATGAATGCTGTTTTGGCTGTTTATTTAGCCGATGTTCTATATTTCGATAAGCAAGCAATAGGTTTGCTTCAAAGCATTGTCTACGCACTTACCTATATTCTGCCGATAGCGGGTGGCGCTCTGGCTGAGCGTTTGGGCTACCGAAAGATGTTGCTTGTTGCCTTTTCCTTGCTCACAATGGGTTACTTTGCAGCTGGCAATGTCACCTCTTATGGCCTTGTATTTCTCTTCCTTCTAATCATGGCCACAGGGAGTGGACTGTTTAAACCGATTATTACAGGAACTGTCGCCAGGACAACAACTGAAGAAAACAGCGGTTTTGGATTTGGCGTTTATTACTGGAGCATTAACCTCGGGGCTTTCCTCGCTCCTTTTTTCGTCAGCTGGATCAAAGGGTTTGACTGGCGCTACGTTTTCTTCGCTTCAGCCACGTGGTGTTTCTTAATGCTTCTGCCTACAATTTTTCTGTATAAAGATCCTGAAAGACCTGAAAGCACAAAAGCGATACGTCAGGTGATGAAAGAGGCGCTTCTGGTCCTGAGCAATTCTCGTTTCATGCTGCTGATTGTCGTCTATTCATGCTTCTGGATTCTTTATTTTCAAATGTTTGGTTCTGTCCTCTGGTACTTGAGGGATTTCATAACTCGTGCACCCGTAGACCAGTTCATGCAAAAAGTTCCCTTTCTAAGACCATTTAAGTTTGATGCTGAGTTTGTCACCATCATAAATGCCGGGACTATTGTCCTGCTTGTTGTTTTGGTCAGCCGGATTGTTAAAAATTTAAAGGCTTTTCCGGTGATGGCTGCTGGAATCATCATCGGATCAGGAGGATTTTTAATTTTAGCCCTGACCCGAAGCGCCTGGATGTTTATATTAGGAATTGCAGTTTTTTCCCTCGGAGAGATGACAGCCCATCCCAAATATTACAGCTATATAGGATTAGTTGCGCCACAAGAACAAAAGGCAGTTTATATGGGCTATGCATTTCTGTACGGTGTTTTTGGTAGTTTGATCGGAAGCAATCTGGGGGCTGTTCTCTACGACAAGATCCTCAAGCCCATTATCCCTCCCACTCAAGCAGTAGAGGCAGGTGTTACTCTGCCTGCAGAATCAGTTGGCCAGGTAAAGTTTTTCTGGCTTATCTTTGCTGTGCTCGGTCTTTTCTGTGTGGTGTGTATGCTCCTTTATAACCGGTTCTTTTCGCTGGATACTCCAGAGACAAATCGCCGGGCCTTGAAGATCATGATAGGAATTTATGCGGTCATTGCCGGAGCAGGTATCTATTTCTTTGTATATTCTCTGTTCATCTCACCCCAAGTCCAGTGGAAAACTTTCGTCCAGTCCTTGATCATGCTGTCTCTAGGAGGAGGAGGATTGTCAATAAGTTTGAGGAGAACCCGATGAAATTTCTTACAGAATATTTAGTATTTAGCACTACCAAAAGGCGAGAGCTTATCAATATAACTCCTGAAGTGGAAGAGCTTGTTAGAAAAAGTGGTGTCAAAGAAGGCTTATGCCTGGTCAATGCTATGCATATCACTGCCAGCGTTTTTATAAATGATGATGAGAGAGGGCTGCACCAGGATTTTGAAGAATGGCTGGAAAAATTTGCTCCTCATGAGCCTGTATCAAATTATCGGCACAACTTAACAGGAGAGGATAATGCGGATGCCCATCTGAAAAGAACAATAATGGGAAGAGAAGCGGTTGTCGCCGTTACCCAGGGTAAACTTGACTTTGGACCATGGGAGCAGATCTTTTACGGCGAGTTTGACGGCCGGAGAAGAAAGCGAGTCTTGGTCAAAATCATCGGAGAATAAAACATATATAGCTAGACTGGCTAGACTAGTTACGTATTTTATATAAAAAGTGTAACATCAGACTGCTGAGCCTGTTCTATAAAGAAAGCCACACCAACACACTGGTTGACCTCATCGATTAATTTTTCTTGTGGAATCTCCATGACACCCATACTCATCGTGCATCCATAGAGTTTTACTCCCAGATCGATGGCCATCTGTCTGAGTTCTGGGAGTAGTGCGACATTCTTGGCCTTCATCATTCTCTTAAAAATCCAACGCCCGAGTCCTCCAAAACTCATCTTGCTTGGTGTGGCTCGGTTGATATCGCCGCCATACATCAAGCCAAGAATCCGGCCGAGGAAACTCTTGCCGGTCCTTGCCTTTTGCTTGAGAGCTCGCAGACCCCAGAAAGTAAAGAACATGGTCACATCCATGCCTGATGCAGCCGCACCAGTGGCTATGGTAAAAGCGGCAAACAGCTTATCCATGTCCCCGCTGAATACAATCATGGAAAGTTTTTTTTGTTTTTTCATTTTAAAGGCTCCTCTCGATTTTAAATAGGGAATATTATCGACAATACACCATTATATTTTACTATATATATAGGATTAGTATCAATTAATTGATGATATGAATTGCTAACTTTTCTCGCGATTCTAACCAGTCTTGCTTAGAGGCTTAATCCACTTGAGGGTAAAGGAGTGCGTTCAGCAAGAATTTATAAGTCCCATGGGATTGGGCTCGGTGCTGGCAGCGGATTCCTATAAGGATGATGTGTCCTTCCTTGTATTTTGTATCCACAACAGCAGCCTTGCGGGCAATCATGTTTTCTCCTAATAACCAGCCGCTCACGAGAATATCCTCTTCGGGGAAGCTGGCCACGACTTTTCTGTCCCATTCCCCAGAAGGTATCCAGGTTTCCATGACCAAACTTCGGGAAAACATGGCTGCAGCTTCTGTAGGCATTCCATAACCGATAGGTGTTTTGTTATCCACGTTTATTTTCAGGATAGAAGTGGGACAGAAAAATTTGCTCCGGTCAACTCTTTCGATGGCGTTTCTCGCAGGAACTTTGAATTCCTTGAAAATCAAGTTGCAGGCACTGTTCAAGGTGACTAGGATACCTCCCTGTTCAACGAAAGCTTTTAAAGCTTCTATTCCTTCCTTTCCTATACCCCCTTCATACTCAGGCGGCAGGGGAGTAAAGCGGCGAGCCCAGCGGGAAGTAGGGCTTGGCTTACCGAGTTTAATTATTTCCGGGTCTTCGTCAGCAAAGACGATGACATCATATTTTTCCTTCAGGTTCACTTTCTTTTTCTTTGTCCCTTTGAAATCCTTGTTGTGCAGAGTAGTGTAAGGGACACCCAAGTCATCAAAAACATACCTTGTCCATCCTTCATCCATGTTGGACCGCCAGGATTGATAGAGAGCAATGCGTTTCTTTTTTAAGGGATACTTAGGAATGTCTGTGATGTCATCAAGCTCATGAACCGGGAGATGCCATTTTTCGATAAGTGCAGCAAGGGCTTTTTGGATTTGAAGGGTGTTTTTAACAAGAAAGCTCCCTGGTTTGAGCTTAAATCCCTTTATTTTGATCTTTTCCTTGGACCTGTAGATTTCCACATTACTTTTAAATAAAGAAAAAACTGCTGCATAGGATGCATTGATGCGGGAATCAAGGCATATATATCCAGAAGTTGCTTCAGGAGCTGATGGGGAAGGATAGGGAACTTTTTCTAATTTTGTGAGCTTTGTCTCGAAAGGATTTTCGATGCGGTCGCAACTCACCCCCATCTGAAGGGGAAGAGTCCATCCTGCGTTGTCGTAGGGAGGAATGGGGGGGCCACCAGGGTATTGGCGGAGATCTGGATACTTCTGTTTCTCGAGTAAGGCCACAGCATAAGGCTTGTACGGTTGCGATGCCTTCACCACAAATGACCCTGATGGATATAATTTTCTATCTGCAATGAAATCCTCTTTTGCCTGATGGATTTCTACTCCTCCAAACATAAGGATATCGAGCATCCTCAGGGAGGTAGGGTAGTCTCGTTGTTTGCTGGATATGACAAATGCATAGGGATCGCCTTTTTCTCTTTTTTCGATTGAGTTTTTGTACATCTTATAGAAGTTGAGTAGAAAATCTTTTTTATGGAGATATGCCGTTTTTATCAGGCTTAGGGAGAGGACTAATTCATAATCAACCAGATCTCTCAGTCTCCACCAACCTCCTGGCCAGGGATTAGGGAATTGCATTCTTTTGTCATAATAAGATTGCGGAATTTCTGAGGATTCGATGTAAATAGGAGTAGCCACTTTAACAGAAGCCATCTCGCTGAGAAGACCAACCACATTATGAAGCCAGGAAGTGTCATCGCAAGCTCCAATCCACCATCCTGTGTAGCTTCGGCCATGGACTACGCCTTTGAATCCCTGCTTTTCTAAATCATAAGCCATGTTCACTCCGCAGAGATTCACCGAACGCCAGAGAAGAGGCTGGACATTGGGAATAGGAGGGTCCATAAAAGGAGGAATGAAAAGGCGTGCTCTTGTAGAGCCCATCTGGTGCTCATCGATGTGAATCTGGGGAAGCCAATCATGATACAGGACTTTTGTTACTGCACGAGTTTCAGGAAGGTTGAACATAAACCAATCACGGTTATTATCATGGCCTGAATAGTGTTGATAGAGCCAGGGCATTCGGCCTCCTTCATATTTGGTCCCTACATATTTGCGGTACCAATCTGTTACCATCATTTGTCCATCTGGATTTGTGGTGGGAACAAGCAACACAATAACCTCATCTAAGACTGTATCAGCATCAAAGGGAGTTTTGCCTGTGATTAGTTTATGAGCGAGTTCCATGGCCATTTGGGTGGAGGCAATCTCCGTGGCATGTATATTGCAAGTTATGAGCAATATTACCTTTCCTTCTTTAGCTAATTTTTTGGCATCTTCAAGAGGTAATGTTCTGGGATCTCTGAGTTTTTTAACGATTTCTCTGTACTTGTCCAGTTCAAGCATGTTTTTCTCAGAGGAAATGACAGCCATGATCATCGGTTTTTTTAGAGTGGAATGACCGATGTTTAAGACTTTAATCTGTGGTGATTCCTGGTCCAGTTTTTCAAAGTAATCCATGATTTGGTCGTAGTCAGCGAGCTTGCGGTCAGCCCCTACTTTGAACCCAAGAAAGTCGTCGGGCGATGTCTGGGCACCCAATAGACAGGGTAAAAGGAATAACAGTAGAAAGCTCGAGAAAGCTCGCCTTAGTTTTTTTCCTCCCCTCATTTGATCCTCCTTATTTTTGAATAGTCTTTTTTCTATCACTTGCTTTTTTTCCTGTCAAGATAAAAAAGCT
>Ga0114921_10000383_pt1 | contig 18807 bp, 22 predicted proteins | sample BentaG_FD_87016 | JGI IMG/M metagenome (GOLD analysis project Ga0114921, IMG submission 87016) | Deep subsurface microbial communities from South Atlantic Ocean to uncover new lineages of life (NeLLi) - Benguela_00093 metaG | ecosystem: Environmental > Aquatic > Marine > Oceanic > Sediment ... | reverse complement strand
CGTGCCGCCGGCGGAGAGCACCTGCAAGGCCACGCGGGCGAGTTCGTCGAGGCTGATCGCCTGAAGTACCGACTGCTGCACAGTGGTTGCGGCGGAGACGATTCCGTGCCCACGGCAGACCAGCACCGGCCGTCCGCGCATCGCGGCCACCATCTCCTTGCCCAATCCGGTGTTGCGGATCAGCACTGCGCGTTCGTAGACGGGCACTCCGCCGCGGGCGAGCCAGGCGCCGGGAATGTCGTAAGCCCCGTAGATCGGCCGGATCGTGATGCCGGCCAGATCGGCGGCGACAACCGACGGCGGGTGCAGGTGCGCGACGGCGCGATAGTGCGGGTCGGCCAGCAGGGTTTCCACGTGTATGGGGAGTTCATTGGGGACGCGGTAACCGTCGAGTTCGCCGGCGGCGCCGGCGGCGCCGTCGAAGCGAATAAGCCGGATGTCGCCTGCGTGGGTGAACGCCACTCCGGTGTCGGTATCGCTGCGGCAGCGGATCAGCAGGTGGTCGTCGTCGGCGCGCAGGCTGAGGTGACCGAGGATGCCGTCGGCCAATCCGCGCGCCGCCGCGACCCGGCACGCCTGGGCGAGCAGACCGCGTTGCTCCTCGAACAGATCGGTCACGATCGTGCCGGTTCCGATGCGCCCAAACCGAATCCGCCATCCGGGTGGGTGGTGTTGGCGGTGATGCCCCGAGACCGATCGGAGGCGAAGAACACATAGCTCCACGCGTGGTCTTCGCCGGAGAGCGCGACGTTCAACGGTGTGCGGGCGGCGAGGTCGCGTGCCCGGTCGGGGGTGTCGGCGAGGCGGGTGGCGCCCATCCCCAGGCTGTCGAGACCGCGCAGGTCGGTGTTCAACGTGCCGCCCGGCGCTACGGCGTTGACCCGTATCTGCGGCGCAAGTTCGTGGGCGAGGCTGGTCACCAATCCCCGCACCGCGAACTTCGAGGACACATACAGCACTCCGCCGCGTCCGGGGTAGAACGACGATGCGGACCCGGTCAGCACTATTGAGGGCCCGGTCTGCGCCCGCAGCGCCGGAACGGCTGCTTTGACCGACTGCAGATGGCTTAACACGTTGGTCCGGAACATCTCGTCGAACGCTGCGGGGAGGTTGTCGGCGTCGATGTCGGTGACACCCTGATAGAAGTCAAAGATTCCGACGCAGTTCACGAGCGTGTCCAGCCCGCCGAAAGCGTCCACCGCGGCGGCGACTGCCCGCTCGTTGGCGTCGCGGGTGGTGGCGTCCCCCTCGAGCACCGGGACCTCTGGCAGCTCGTGACGTAACGCGTCGCATTTGCTGTGATCGCGTTCGAGCACAGCAACTCCTGCGCCTTCGGCTCTGAACGCGTCGACCACCGCCCTGCCGATCCCTGATCCGGCGCCCACGACCAGCGCCCGCTTGCCATTGAGCCATCCGGTCATGGTTGCTCCTCCACGTCGGGAAGCAGAGGGGCGTTCATGTTGCCGACCATCGCCTCCAATGTGCGGGTGTTCTGCCATGTCAGCGCTTCGATCTCGAGGGCGTCGAGGGTGATCCACTGCCCGGACCTGGGCGAGATGATGAGCAGCCGTGACCCATTGCGGGTATCCACGCGACGCACCGTCATTTCAGTGAATTCATTTGCGACAGTGAGTGGTTCGCCCACTGCGCCCTGGAGCATCTCAGCGAGCTCTGCGTCCTGTTCGGAGGTCATAGGAACACCGCCAGGTTCTGCATCCGCAGCACCGACTCGTCGACGATGATCGTGCGGCGCGCCAGCTTCCACTGCCCGCCGTCGCAGCGCAGCAGGTCTTCGCGACCACAGGACACCAATGCGCTTTCGTTGACGTCGCCGCGGCTGCGGAAAAGCAGCTCAGCGGATTCTACGATCAGCTGCCCCGGGTCTTCGCAGGCGAAGCTCCGCACGTTGGTGATGTAGTGACGCAGCCGCGAAGGCGGATCCTCGGTCCAGGCGTGCTCGGTGAGAAAACGCGCAACCCGTCGGCTCAGCGAATACTTGTTCTCGTCGAAGTGGGCCATCCCCGGGGAAGTGTCGAAACCCGCGCCGAGCGCGGTGGTCACCCGCACCGGCATGATGTAGCGGATATCGTCGGACAGCGTGTCCAGCCATGCCTCGTAGTGTTGCCCGTCGAGCAGATAGGCTTCGTCGACCAGAAACTGATGCGCCTGCAGGTGCCGAACGTCGTTGAACAGCAGAGGTTTTCCGGTCATGCCGGCCTCGCCGTGCCCGGCGCTGTCGGCGCGGCCGACGGTTCAGGCAGCTCGAGGTAATCGGCCCACAGCTTGAGTAGTTCACGCTGATTGTGCTCGTTGTAGCCGACCTGCGCGTGTCCCGGTCCGTGGAACGACTCAAGGGGCAACGGCTCGACGACAGGGCGGTCATCTGAGAGCAGCCCCATCCGGCTGTTCAGCAGTAGTCGGCGCGCCATCGACCCAGCCGCGGTATTGGTCAGCGACACCCAGTTCTCGACGTCGTCCTGCTCGAACATGCCCGTCGACCCGAAGCACATCAGGTACGCCTTATAGGACTTCTTCTTGAACCAGGCCGACGCCGCGGAGTCCACGACGAACCACGAGTACACCTCGGTCTCATTGTGGCTGACCGGTTGCCACAGGCGGATCGAGGTGAATGGCAGCACGGTTCCATCGTTTTGATCGCCGTCGGGGTCCCCGTCTTCGACCCTCGGCCAGTTGTGCACGAAGCTCAGGTTGGGGAAACACGATGCGGCCGAGATCATGAACCCGTCCTCGCCGACCAATCGTTGTTGCTCGGTGGTCCAGACGCCTTTGATCCGGGTAATCATGTCGTCGGTGTAGCCGACATAGCGCATACGTTCCTCGAATGTACCCGGCGGAAGTTTGTAGGTGGTTCCGCCGCCGGAGTGCGCCCAGTAGGTTGCTCCGTCCTTGCGCTTTTGGGCGGTGGGCTCGCGGAAGAGCCCGATCTCGACGACTGACGTGTGCGTTTGCGGGGTGTGGTACATGTCGCCGGCGAAGTTCTCCGCGCCGATCTTCCAGTTCGCCTTGATTCGCCAGCGCTGCGGCCCGCGCACCTCGAGCCCGTGCCGGCTCTGTTTGGTGTAGAAGTCGAGGTAGAACCTGAAGTCGCCGAGGAAGTCTTCCAGGGGAGCGGCGTCGGGGTCCATGCTGATGAAGATCAGGCCGTTGTAGGTGCCCAGACTCGGTGCGGGCACCAGGGTTTGGCTGTTCTTCCTGAACCCGGCTTCGCCGCCGTAGGCTTCCCGATGGAACGGCAGGCCGGTGAGCCGGCCGTCGTTGCGGTAGGACCAGCCGTGGTAGGGACACCGGAAGTTTGAGGCGTTGCCGATCTCGGCGCGGCACACCTGCATGCCCCGGTGCAGGCACATATTAAACAAGGCCCGCACATCGCCATTGGAATCACGAGAGATGATGAACGAATCGTCGAGGACCCGGCGCACGACGTAGTCGCCGTCCTGCGGGATCTCCGACTCGTGGGCCACGAACACCCAGGCCCGGCTGAAGAGCCGTTTCTTCTCCAGTTCGAACAGCTCGTTGTCGTTGTAGATGTGGGCGGGAATCATCCCGCTCCGGACATTGTCGAGGATTTCGCTGTGGCCGGCCATGGGGAACTCCAAACTCAGACGACCTCCGGTTATTGTCTGCTAAACAGAGAAGTATTCCGCTAACTAGAGGATGCCGCAGGTCGATGGTGCGGTCAACTGCTCGACATTGAGTCGACAATGGGGTTAGCGTCACGCGTCATGGAGGCTGTAGGGGAGTGGGCCGGCGCCACATCTCAGCGGGAGATATCGGCGCAGATCGCAGACATCGCCGCGGACTACCAGCGTGCGGGTGGGCATGGAGCGCAGCCGCGGCTCGACTACCCGCCGTATCGCAGCAGCGCCCTGCGCCATCCCGAATCACCGCTGGTCCGCGTCGCCCCGGAGGAAATCGAACGCTGGGCGCCGTGTTTCGGCCATCAGGACGTCGACCCGCTCGATGCGGACCTCACGGCTGGCCGTCCAGGCGAACCCATCGGGGAGCGCATCATCGTGACCGGACGGCTAACCGACGGAACCGGCGAACCGGTGGCAGGTCAACTCGTCGAGATTTGGCAGGCCAACGCCGCCGGACGCTACATCCACCAGCGCGATCAGCACCCGGCGCCGATCGACCCGAACTTCACCGGTGCCGGCCGCTGCCTGACCGATCCTGACGGAACGTTTCGCTTCCTGACCATCAAACCCGGCCCGTATCCATGGCGCAATCACCACAACGCCTGGCGCCCGGCGCACCTGCACTTCTCGGTATTCGGAACCGCCTTCACCCAACGCCTCGTCACCCAGATGTACTTTCCGGGTGATCCGCTGTTCGCTTTGGACCCCATCTACCAATCCATCCTCGACCCCGCTGCGCGCGAACGGCTGATCGCCACCTTCGACCATGACCTCACAGAGGCCGAGTATGCGACCGGCTACCGCTGGGACATCGTGCTGACCGGCAGCCACCGGACCTGGACCGAAACCGAGGACGACAATGCCTAGGCCGATCGGCACACCAGGACAAACGGTCGGCCCGTTCTTTCACTACGCACTGCCCTATCCCGGCGACAACCAGCTGATCAGCGCCGCACACGACCAGGCCATCCGGTTGCACGGGACCGTTCACGACGGGGCCGGTCAGGGCGTTCCCGACGCGCTGGTCGAACTCTGGCAACCAAACCCGAGCGGGGACGTAGTCCAGCAGCCGGGCTCGTTGCGCCGCGATGGTTGGACCTTCACCGGATGGGGCAGGTCTGCGACCGACGCCGCCGGGCACTACAGCTTCACGACGCTGACCCCCGGGTCGACGACGGCCGGGCGGCCGGCGTTCTTCGCGATCACCGTCTTCGCGCGTGGGCTGTTGGACCGATTGTTCACCCGCGCTTACCTGCCGCACGGCGATCTGGACGTCGACCCAGTATTCACCGCGGTCGACGCCACACGGCGAGACACCCTGGTGTGCGTCGGCGAGACGGATACGGGCGCGCCGGGATACCGCTTCGACATCCACCTGCAAGGCCCAAACGAGACCGTCTTTCTCCGGTACCGCGGTGATCAGCGATGACGAACCTGCTGTGGCCCGGCGACCAACGGGCCGCCGACTTCATGACAGATCAGGCGCTGGTGGCCGCGATGGTTGCTGTGGAATCCGCCTGGCTGGATGCTCTGGCCGTCGCCGGACTGGCGCCGGCCGAGTGTGCCGGCGTTGATCTTCAACCCCTGGTGGGTCCACGTGACTGCGAGGGGCTCGCGGTGGCATCCGAGGATGGCGGGAACCCGGCCGGCGCTTTGGTGGCACTGCTGCGCGAGCGGGCCGCCCCGGCGGCCGGTCGTTGGATTCATCGTGGCCTCACCAGCCAGGATGTTGTCGACACGGGCCTTTCCCTGGCTACCCGTGCCGCGGTAGATCACCTCATAACGCTGCTCGCGGAACAGGTCTCAACGCTGTCAACGCTGGTCGCCGCCCACCGCAACACTCCGATGGTGGCCCGCACCCTGACCCAGCACGCGGTGCCCACGACCTTCGGAGCCAAGGCTGCCGGCTGGCTGAACGGTGTCGCCGATGCGTATCAACAACTCGCCGCACTGGTCACCCCGGTCCAGATCGGGGGCGCGGCCGGAACACTGGCGGCAACAACAGAATTGGCTACACTGCGGGGAGCCGCCGGGAATCCAGCTGAGATTTCTGCTCGCCTGGCGCAAACCACCGCAACCACTTTGGGTTTGGACGCCCGGATGCCCTGGCACACCACCCGAACACCCGTGACGTCGGCGGCCGATGCCCTGGTCGGATGCACCGACGCCTGGGGACAGATCGGCTCGGATGTGGTCACCCTCGTCCGTCCCGAGATCGCCGAACTGAGCGAACCCGCCACCGCGAAACGCGGCGGATCGTCGACCATGCCGGGTAAGCGCAACCCGTTGTTGTCCATCTTGATTCGGCGGGCAGCTATCGCCGCACCGCCGTTGGCGGCGACGTTGCACACCGCCGCCTCACTGGCCAACGACGAACGCCCGGACGGCGCTTGGCACGCCGAATGGGACACCCTGCGCACGCTTGTCCGCCGGACTGTTATCGCGGGCTCACAGTGCAGCGAACTGCTCGGTGGACTGGAGGTTCATTCGGCGCAGATGGCGAAGAATCTCACCGACGCCGACGTTCGGGGTGAACAACAGGCTATCGCCGACCTCGTCGAGAAAGCCCCGTCGTCAACCTATTTCGGTGCAGTCGACTTGCTGATCGACGAGACGCTCGACCGTGCTCGGCGCATACTCACGGATACGTCGTGAGCGTCCCGCAGATCAGCGGATCGCCGCTGGGCGGATCACCCGACCTGCCGACCCTGGTTGTCGGCCCCTCGTTGGGCACCTCCGCCACTACGTTATGGTCCGCGGCGGCCCGGCGCCTGGCGGGTACCTACCGGATCGTCGGGTGGGATCTTCCCGGCCACGGCATCAGCCCACAACCACGGGACGCCTTCACTCTGGGCGAGCTGGCTGATGGCGTCGTCAACGCTGTGGATGAGATAACCGGGGGAGGGCCATTCATCTACGCCGGTGTCTCGGTGGCCGGCGCGGTCGGGCTGCACCTGCTGTTCGAGTGTCCCGAACGAGTGATCTCCGCGGCACTGATCTGCACCGCGGCCTGGTTCGGCAATCCGGACAACTGGCATGCCCGCGCCGAGCTCGCGCGGACCGTCGGTACCGCGGAGTTGGTGGCCGCCACCGTTGGGCGGTGGTTCGCTCCCGGATTCCTCGAGCGTGACCCGGCCGCGGCGCGAGCGTTGCTGGATGAGTTGCGCGACACCGACAACGACGGCTACGCGGGAACCTGCGAGGCGCTCGCCGGCTTCGACGCGCGTGATCGCCTCGCCGAGATCGCCACCCCGGTGCTGGCGGTCGCCGGCGCTGACGATATCGCGACACCGCCGGACGCGCTGCGGTTCCTCAGTGCGAACGTTCGACGTGGACGGTTCGTTGAGGTGGCCAACGCCGCGCACCTCGCCCCCGCCGAACAGCCCGACCGGATCGCGGAACTGCTGAGGGCACTGGCGAAATGGGGAACAGATGCCCCGCTGGATCTCCCCGGCCGCTATGAACACGGCATGGTTGTGCGACGCGACGTGCTGGGCGACGCCCACGTCGACCGCTCCGAGGCGCAGACCACCGCCTTCACCCGGGACTTTCAATCATTGATCACCGAATTCGCCTGGGGCACAATCTGGGCACGTCCCGGGTTGGACCGGCGCAGCCGATCCATGATCACCCTCACCGCGCTGATCGCACGCGGTCACGACGAGGAACTCGAAATGCACATCCGCGCTGCGCTGCGCAACGGGCTGTCCCGCGGCGAGATCAAGGAAGTGCTGTTGCACACCGCCATCTACTGCGGGGTGCCGGCCGCCAATACCGCTTTTCGGATCGCCCAGCGCGTCTTCGCCGACATCGATGCTCAGCCTGCGGACTGAAGGAAACACTGACGCCACAACCGCCGACGCCTCCTCGCGCCCAGCCAAGTTCCCCAGCCGCAGTGCTCACAAAGTCGCGTCTCGGGGTGGGGCAGCGGCGGGAGGAACCACCTGCGACGATCTGAGCGCGGAAATCCGTCGCTCGCCGAATGCGTATTAGCCGCGCGCCGCTTGCTTGACCAGCTCGTACAGCGGGTTGGTGGCTGCGGCGGCGCGTGTTTCGCGCCCGGCTGCTTCAACGTATCGCTGTGATGTGGAGATGAATTCGTGCCCACGGAGATTCATCAGTGTGTAGACACTGACGTTGACGTTGGCCGTTCGGTGGCGAACGTGTGCCGCAGCCCGTGTCCCAGCGCGCCTCTGGCGTGGTCGCCGTCGATGCCGGCGCGTTTGAATGCGCGCAGCACCCGGTACTGCAACGTGCCGCAGTCCGGTGTCAGCCCACAGGATTTGGCCGTGCTGTTGGAACGGTTCTTGGCGCTCTACATCTACAACCACATCTACAACCGTGTCCCGGTGGTGGACGCGATCGAGAGTGCCTACACTGCTTTGACGGCGTTGGCCGAAGGAGATCAGGAGTGAGCGACTACCGAGTGCGGACCGATCTGATCTCCCAGGATCTTGAGCCGGAGTCGACTAGGCTACCGGACTTCCACCCTGGCAGCCCGGCGGCGACGATTCAAGTCGGCCCGGCCCGGCTCGGTAAGCCCCATCAAGTGTGTCAATGTCAACTGTGCGGTATCGCATAGTTCACGCTCCAATTCTCGAATTCTCTACGCTCGCTGCGATGCCGCGGCCGCGTGCGGAGAATCGCTCGGTGCCATCAGGGAACATCGCACGTCGGATAGCGTCGTTGATGACGTCGGGCACCCCGCGGGGCAGCATGTGCCCGGCGTGGGGAAGGTGCACGTGTGCGGCGCCGGGGATGGCGCCGACAAGTTCATGCGAGTGCGATGCCGGCGTGAGCGAGTCGGTGCCGCCACTGATGACGACTGTTTTGGCGCGGATGCCGCCGAGGGTCTTGTACTGGTCATAGCTACGCAGCGTGGGCAGGAATCCGGCCGCGGTGGGTATCGGCTTGGTGGCCGCCGCGCGAGCGACGGCGGCCAGCATGGCGCGCTGCGCGGGCCAGATCCTGCTCAGCGTCGAGCACACCGGCCCGACCAGCGCATTGAGGGCCTGCTTGGGGAGGTGGTCGACAAGCGTGAGCAGCGCGCTGGCGCCGGGGGTGGCCAGCAGCCGGCCCAGACCTCGTTGGGTGAGTTTGCCCGCTGCGGTGGCGGCCAGGACCAAACCCTGCGGATCGACGGGGCGATCGGTGCTGGGGCGGGCGAGGTAGGCCAGTGCCGTCATCCCGCCCATCGAATGGCCGACAAGGGTCAGCGGGCCGCTGACATTGAGCGCGGTAAGGACGTCGGCGAGGTCGCTTGCTAGCTGGTCGATGCGGTAGGTGTCGACGGGCGCACGGCTGGATCTGCCGTGGCCGCGGTGGTCGTAGCTGATGACGCGGATGCTCTCGCCGTGGCGCCGCAGCAAGTAGTCGATTTGGCGCGACCACACCTCGTCGCTGACACATAACCCATGCAGCAAGACGACCGTGTGGCGCATCGATGGGGGGCCGTAGTCGCGCACGGCTAGCTGGATGCCGTCGCTCGTCGTCACATCCACGTCGGTGTGTTTGAGCTTGTGTGGGTTCGGGTGGCCAGCTGGATGGCGGCCCCTGAGAATCGTTGGCTCAGGGACGATCTGCGTAGCGAGATTCATGACTTAACTCCTTTTCGGTTCCGTGACAACCAGAGTCGTGAGCGTGGATGAGAGCAGCCGGGTCTGGTTGATTAAAGAGCTCTCATCCGACAGTGGATTCAGCCGACAACAATTCGCCGGAAACGCAGGCAATCACCGTCACCTGCAAGCCATCAGGAGTCCCCCGCCGTTCCTGCGCCACACCGGCCAGGTCCTGTCCCGCGAGCAGATCCATTCCCACGTAAGGGGATACGATCCCGATCCGGGCTCCAATGTTGTCGACGTCTACGTCCGCGCACTGCGCAAGAAACTGGGCGCGGACTGTATCGGGACTGTCCACGGTATGGGCTACCGGCTGAGCTGAGCGGGGTGAATTGTGAAAGTTCGCTCATTCATCGCTCATCGCGAGGCCATCCCGGGTCCGCATGCTCGTTGCTATGCCTAATACACCGAGGGATCGTCACACACCGAGGGATCGTCGACACGCGCTGCGCTCCCCGCAGCGTCGCAACTTCCGGCTGTTCCTCGCCAGCCAGGTCACATCGCAGTCGGGCACCTGGCTGCAGTTCGTGGCGCTGGCGTGGCTGGCCAGCGAACTGACCCGCGGCGGCGCTGCCCTGGGCTGGGTCGCCGTCGCGACATTCGGACCGCTGCTGGTGTTGGGACCATGGACCGGGGCCCTCGCCGACCGCGTCGACAAGCGCCGCCTGCTCATTGCGACACAGCTCCTGGTCGTCGGCCAGGCGGCGGCGCTCGGCGCGGTAGTACTTGCCGGAGTCGGCACCGTGGCGTTGGTCTACGGGTTGACGCTGGGGTACGGAGTGCTCCACGCCGTCGAGAACCCGGTCCGTCGAGCCTTTGTGGCCGAACTCGTCGGAGAGGACCGAATTGCCAATGCGGTGAGCCTCAACAGTGCGATCATCGCTGTCGGCCGGGTCCTCGGCCCCCTCGCCGCCGGTGCTCTGATCGCTTCAGCGGGTATCGGTTGGTGCTTCATCGTCAACGCCGTCAGCCATCTGATCGCGCTGGCCGTCCTGCTGCTGATACGCCGCGACGCACTGCACATCACTGAAGCGGCGCGGGAACCCGGGGCGGTGCGCGCGGGCCTCCGATACGTCTGGAGTGTCCCCGAGCTGCGGATCGCACTTTTGCTGACCGGGGTCGTCGCCACCTTCGGGTTCAACCACCAGGTGCTCATCCCGTTGCTGGCACACCAAACGTTCGACGGCGGCGTGGGCACTTACACTCTGTTCTACACCGCCATCAGCGTCGGATCCGTCTTCGGAGCCCTGGCAGTGGCCCGCCTTCGCGAGATCGACCTGCGATTCCTCGCCGGCGCCATCATCGCCTTCGCACTGGCGAACGGCCTGATTGCGATCTCGCCAAACGTCGCGCTGGCCGTGGTCGCCGGCTTCGCTACCGGCGCCACCGCCTTGCTCTTTGTCACCGCCTCGACCGCGTTGCTGCAGCAGCGCTGCGCGCCTGCGATGCGCGGTCGGGTGATGGCCCTGGCTGCGATGGTGCTCCTCGGGGGGCTTCCCATCGGAGCGCCGATCGTCGGCTGGATCGCCGACATCGCCGGACCCCGCGCCGCGGTGGCCGTGGGGTCAATGGCGGCCCTGCTCGCCGGCGCCATCGTGCTGCGACACCTCCCCTCCCGCAACACCAATCCGACGCCACCCGAGTTCGTGGAGGCATCGGCTATAAGGAGTAGCGATGTCAGAGAAGCGGAAGAAGTACGACCGGGAGTTCCGTGAGGCAGCTGTACGGATCATGCACGAGACGGGTAAACCGATCGCGCAGGTCGCGCGCGATCTGGGGGTCAACGAAGGCGCACGCCATCGTCCGCTGCGAGGGCCAACGGCTTCGCGTAGCGCCTTTTCGGAAGCGTTTAGGCGTCTGATGACGCGTTGCCGTGTCGCCTCGGCGGAACCAGCGACGACCGGGGACAATGACGATGGCCCAGACGGCAGAAGCAGTCGGGTCGGTCGGAGCCAGGGGCCACCAGAATGAAGCGCATCGGGGCGCGAAGCCGGGAGGCGACAATGAGTTCGACCGACATCGGCTCACGGCCGTTCTGGTGGCGGGTCGCTCCGTCGGCGGCGCGGACCCGAATCATGGGCTGGGTGCTTCTGCTCGTCATGGCCGCACTGGGCATCGTCACGTTCGTGACGTGGCGGTTGCTCGTGACGGCCATCGACGCACGAATGGACGCGGCGTTGCAACTGGAGGTCGAGGAGTTCGCGGACGTAAAGGAATCGGGGGTCAACCCGAGTACCGGCCAACCGTTCGCCAGCGTCGAAGAGGTGATCAGCGAGGCGATCGCGTACAACATCGCGCGGCCCAACGAGCAGTTCCTCGGGTACGTCGACGGCCAGTTCTACATCCAAAGCAGGAAGCAACCGGAAACCCCGGAAGTGCTCGCGGGGGACAAGGCGTTCGATGATCTCGTCGGCTCGGTCACCGAGCCTGTCGAGGGCCGCTACGACCAGCCCGAGGTCGGTGACGTCCGCTACCTCGCGGTCCCGGTCAGCCTGGCTGGCGACCCCTCTCGGGGCGTCATTGTCGCCGCCTTCCTGGGCGACGCGGAACGCTCCGACGCTGACGGGGCCGCGCGGCTGATGCTGGTGGTCGGCGCGGCCACGATGCTGGGTGCGACCGCGGCGGCGTGGCTGGTGGCCGGCCGGATCCTGCGGCCGCTGCGCGACGTCGCCGACACGGCTCGCAGCATCACTGACTCCGACGTGTCCAAGCGGATACCCACCCACGCCAACCGCGAGGGTGACGAACTCGACGACCTGGCCCGCACAGTCAACGGCATGCTCGACCGGGTGGAGTCCGGGGTATCGGCGCAGCGCCGGTTCATCGACGACGCCGGTCACGAACTGCGTACGCCGATTACCATCGTGCGCGGCCACCTCGAGGTGCTCGACCCCAACGATCCTGCCGACATCCACGCCACGGTCGCACTGGTGGACGACGAGTTGGTGCGGATGAACCGGATGGTGTCGGATCTGTTGCTGCTGGTCCGTTCCGAGCAACCGTCCTTCTTGCAGACCCGGCCCGTCGATATCGGTGGTCTCACCCGAGACGTGTTCGAGAAGGTGGCGCAGCTCGGTGAGCGTGACTTCACCCTGCAGTCGGTCGCCGAGGTGACTGCCGTGCTGGATCCGCAACGGATCACCCAAGCCCTGGTGGCGCTGACGGACAACGCGTGCCGATACACCGAGGACGGCGACAGGATCGGCATCGGTTCCGAGCTGGTGGGCGAATGGTTGCGGTTCTGGGTGGCAGACTCCGGGCCAGGTGTCAGCGAGGCCGACCGGACGCGCATTTTCGAGCGCTTCGCCCGCGGGAGTGCGGGCGGTCATCGCTCCGAGGGGGCCGAGCTGGGGTTGAGTATCGTGCAAGCTATCGCCGTCGCACACTGCGGCCAGGTGGACCTTGACAGCACCCCCGGCCGCGGTTCCACGTTCACCGTCGTCGTCCCCGTCCGCGGAGGAGAGCCATGGCACGCATCCTGATCGCCGAAGACGAGCCGCGGATCTCCGCGTTCATCGACAAGGGACTGTCTGCCAACGGGTTCGCGGTCACCGTCGTTGCCGACGGACCATCGGCCTACGACTACGCAATTACGGGTGATTTCGACCTGATGGTCCTTGACATCGGGCTGCCTGGCATGGACGGTTTCGCCGTGCTGCGCAAGCTACGTGCACAGCGCAACCCCATTCCGGTCATCATCCTCACGGCACGCGACAGCGTCCAGGACACCGTTGCAGGCTTGGAAGGAGGCGCCGACGATTACATGCCCAAGCCGTTTCGGTTCGAGGAGCTGCTGGCGCGGGTGCGGCTGCGGCTGACCAGCGAGCGCACCGCCGAGCTGACCGTGTTGTCCTACGGCGGTTTACATCTGGACCTGCGCACGCGGCGCGCCAGGATCGACGACCGAACAGTCGACTTGTCGGCGCGCGAATTCGCGCTCGCCGAGACGTTTCTTCGGCATCCGGGTCAGGTGCTCTCCCGCGAGCAGCTGCTCAGCCACGTTTGGGGTTATGACTTCGATCCCGGCTCGAACGTCGTCGACGTCTATGTGCGCTATCTGCGACGCAAGCTGGGCGCCGACCGGTTCACCACACTGCGCGGGATGGGCTATCGGCTCGACGAGGTGCCCTGACGAAATGACGCCCGCCACCATGGTGAGCAGGCGGCGGGCTTCCGCACTGTGACTTAACAGCGGTCGGCTAGAGCCCGTTGAAGTCTCCGGACTAGCGGGGAAATCGTGTTCGCGTCGCCGGCCGGGGGAGTGTTGCGGGTGTCGACGTGGCGACTGCGGGTGTTCAATCCGGCAGTCAAGCGACTCACGCGCAAGTGTCCGGCCTTCCCGACCGTGACACCCCATGACCTACGCCACACTGCGGCCTCTCTGGCGATTAGTGCCGGGGCCAACGTGGAGGCAGTGCAGACGATGCTGGGGCACGCTTCGGCGGTGCTCACACTGGACACCTACGCGGATCTTTTTCCCGACGACCTTGAACTGGTTTCGGCGGCTCTTGATGAGGCTCGCACCGAGTCGCTGAAAACTACTGCGGACCGGAACGGAAGAAGGCCTCGACGAAAACGACCAGTCGGAGCCCCTGACCTACGACGATGCCAGTCGGGGTGGCGGGATTCGAACCCACGACCTCTTCGTCCCGAACGAGACTTCATGCGCGTTTGCTCGATAAAGCTGTGTTGGCTGCACCATGAATGCGCAGGTTAGGCGGTTGGCTCGGTTGGTCGCCGAAAGCTGCGGCAAGCTCTGCTGCGGACTGACTGCGGACTGACTGCGGACTGAGGGACGATTCTCAGCGTGCCAACAAATAGGTCTCTGCGTTTGCACTTACTCCCTTCATGGCGTGGAGTCGACTTGATCACCGACTGGCTTGGCGGTCTTCACCGCATCTCTGATCACCGACACGACGGACCTGCAGAAGCGCCTTCGAAGTTCGCAGGCAGGTCGGCTGTACATCTGCTTTGTAAAGCACGTTGCGCGCGCTGACACACGCCCAGTTCTGATCGCGCCGAGGACTGAGCCCGCCTCTGGTCTCCTGTCCCCCGCGTCTCACAGACACCGAGCCTGGTCCGCGACTATCGCCCAGAACAAAACAAATGGCGCGATGGACCTCATTTGTTGTGCGCGCGAACCCTTCGCGCAGGTCCGCACACGGCCAACTGGCCTGATCCGCAATGGTGGCGCAACGGTCGTGCTGTCGCCGTCACTACGAGTCATCAGAGGTATCAACCTGTCATTTGCCACCCGACGCTCCAAAAGGGCTGAGGGAGTCATCCGTCTCCGTCCGGTCGTGGCCAGCCGCATGTGGCCCCGAAGGAAGTACCTCGTTATGGGCGTCGACGAGTTCGTACCACGAGTCAATCTGCTTGGCGAGTTCCAGATCTCAGACAGCTGTGAACGCAGGCAACGCGCACAGGGCGGCGACTGGCCGATGTGATCTATTGCGGAGTAGATTTCAGCTTCCCAACCCCTTGCCCCGGCGTCTGGATCCGCGCAGACGGCGAATGGGATTGGAATTGTGCAAACGCGCTCTTGGAATGGTTCGATAACACGCTGGAGTACGGGACCACATACCGCGCAGCTGGATGGACCATCGAACCCACACGCGAGGGCACGACCTTCACCAACGACGCGACCGGACACGGAATGTTTGTCAGTGTCGAACGTGTGGAACCGTTTTAGATCACCTGACCGGAGCGATCTCCTACTTCGGCAGCCCCAGCGCCAATACCGCCAGGCCACCAGCGGGCCGCCGGGTGCGGAGCGATCCGCTCGGCCTCCCCGGCTGAGAACTAGACAGATGTCAAGTTCAACTCCGCAGATGCGGAGCCGGGGGAACGTGCTCGGCGGGAGCAGTTTTCGGCGGTCAGGTCATATCTAGGTCACGCAGCCAATCATCAAGCGGCTAAAGGCAGAATGGCGCGCCGTCCGGCAGCGATGCGGTGCCTTCAGCTTCGTAGAGCTTTGCGCCCAGGGCACAGATCAATTCCTCGCCCGACACATAACGCACGTCGGCACGCCGACCCGATGCGCGGATCAGGTCGGGGATCAAATCCCGGACTAGCTTGCCGTCGGTCATCGTGGTGGCCTCCACTCTTCTCGGGTGTGCTCGGTCGCACGAGTTTGAACAGAGCGCAGGAAGTCCAGCCGCGCCGAGGGCGTCCGACCCGTCGCGGCAATGATCGACTCCCGTAACGGGTGGTGGCTGCTGATGAGGCGTTCGTTGCGCTGCCACAGTCTTTCGAGGAAGTCGCCGTGTGCGAGTCGGTCGAACTTGCCTGCGGCACCGCGATTGCACACCGCACAGGCCAGCACCAGGTTCCAGACGTCGTCGAGATCGAGGAACACGCCCCGGCTCATCAGCATGTGGGGGAAATAGTGGTCCACGTCGGCGGAGTGCTGAAGTCCTAGGAGCGGTGTGACGGGAGCGCCACAGTAGAAGCAGGTGCTGGCTTGGTATCCGCTCAGGGATGGTCGTACCCACGTGATGCCGCGGCGGTGGCCGAGCATGCCCTGCACGATCATCTCGTTGGGTCGGTCGTACTTGACTTGCAACGTGGTGCCGGTGGAGCGGCGCTCGTGCCAGGCGCTCTCGACCAGTCGCCAGCGGGATTCGGCCTCGGCCTCCAAGGGCGTTCTCATACCGGGTTCGGTGGCCAGCGTACGCAGTTCGTCGGTGAACCGGATGCCCCGCAGGGACTGCTGTCGTTCGTCGACGAAGAAGCGGGTGCCGACGTCGGCGCTGTCGACGACGTGGAAGGCGTCGATGACGTTGTTGAAGCCCAACAGAGCTGTCGCTCCGACAAGTTCGTCGTGCTCGATACGACCAGCGTTGAAGTGGCGGCAGGCATCGAGGAAGCGGCTCCCAGCAGAGGTCGACTGGGTATCGACCTGGCTCAGGTGGGCGCAGATCTCCCGGCTGAACGGAACGGCGAGATCCTCCAGCGACGCCGACGTCGCGCCGGACTGGGCGAGCGTCAGGATCGACTTGGCCAGCGCGAGGTACACCCTCGGCGGGAACCACTGGAACGATGACTACATCGTCGAGCATCCGCTGGTGCGTGACCGGTCGGTGCGCTGGCTGCGGGTGGGCTCCGACGACGTGGTGACGGTCGGTGAGAGTCCGGTCGGCGACTGACCCGATCTAGCCCCGGTGGGCGGTGGGAAGGGGGACGTATCGGCGAACTTTTCAGCGTCATAGGTCAGAGGGGCGAGCGGCCACGGCGTGAACCGCACGGACCGCAATTAACCTGCAGAACAGAACCTTCGGGCCGGGCCCCGCAACATCACTCAGCCAGGGAGCGATGCGTCCGATCTGGTCACGCCGTTTACATCCACCGATTGGACAGCCCGCACGTTGTCCATGACGAGCCTCGGACCAGGACCCCTCTGAAAAAGGTTGCGGACCTTATTCTGCGCCGTCACCATTCGAGCGCCATCCGGTTGTTGTGTCCAGTCGGCATCCATCTGCAAGTACAGCACCCCATTGGAGTATGTGATGTCGTTGATGTAAGGAACCCAGCAAAACATCATCATGTCAGGGTCCTCTTCGAGGCAAGGGACGTCCTTGAAGCTGCCGTCCCGCGACTGCCCGAAGCTTTCTAACAGCCATCGCTTGGCCGTGTTGGCGATCTCCTGGTCTTCCGCCGACATAGGCGGCGGCATCTTCGTAGTCGTCGTCGTTCGCGGTGGCTCGTCGCTAGCCCGTTTGACCGTGCCGCCCAACTCACCCTGGAGTTCATCGCACAAGGTGGGTTCACCGTCGTGGCAATTGATCCCCCAGTTCTTGCCGAACAGCCAGGCGTAGTGGGACGAGGGCACTTTTGTGAAGTAGCGGTCGAGCTGGGAGTCGGATGAGTAGATCACGAGAACGACCTCGGGGCCTGCGCTCCCGCCCAGGTAGCACCTCCCGCTGTCATCGAAGTAGAGACCTCCACTTTCCTGTTTCATGTCGCAGCGGTGTCCCAGCCTGGCGAGTTCGTCAGCGAGTTGCTGCGCTGACTTGTACTCCTGTTGTCCATCGAGCCTTTGTGGTGTCTGGGAAGATGTCGTCGTTGGGGGGGGCAACGCCCCGGCCGCTGTCCCAGCCGTTTGTCGGCGCTGCGGTGACGCTTGCGCTCGTTGAACTTGCGCTCGTTGAATCGGACTCACTGTTGCTGCTCGATGAGTAGCAACCGGGGACCGAACCCATCAGCACCGTCAGTGCCACTGCTGTGATGACCGCTGCCTTGGCGTTAACCATCACTGGGCCCCTTCCCTAATGAAGAACTGCGCAAAGCGTAGGGCGGCGCGGTCACATCAGGTGGCGGGTTGCGACAGAATCAGCGACAAGATTGGCGTTGGGCTGGCGCTGATCAAAAGGGCATAAGGCGCGCCAGCCACGCCAGCCGCCCCGGACGTCCATCTTTACTCGCAGGCCACCCCGTCGCCATCGCCATCGAGACCGGTGCGGTATCCCGGCTGGCTCGCATACAACGGTGCAGCGCCAACGGCCCTGGCCGCCTTGCAGTTCGGGTAGTACACCGCTGCGTCAGGCGCGGTTGCGCTCGGGGCGGATTGCGGTGCGCTGATCGGCGTTGATGCGGTTTCACCGTTACAGGGCGGTCCCCATAGCCCGCGGCCTGCGGCTTTGGCCTCTTGTTGCGCAGCGGCTATCTCGGCGTACTTTTCGACCGGGGAGTTGCCGTAGATGTAGGCATGCGCGGTGCCCGCGCGAGCCGATTCAATAGAGTAGTTCCACCCGTCGCCCTTCACCAAGTACGCCAGTGTGCGCCCATAGCGATCATGCAGGTCCTGCGTGCTGTCATAGACGATCGCCACCCGTTGATCCACGAGAGTGGATCTCGCGAACTGCGTTGCCTCCGGACCCCAACAGCCGACGGTGTAGCCCGGCTTCTTGGTCTCGGGTGTATCGATGCCGAGCACTCTGATTCGGAGCCGACCGCGAACGTCGTCACGAACATCTATCGTGTCGCCATCTACGACGTTGACGACGACTGCTGTGGTGTCGACCGGTTCGGCTGATACCGATACAGGTGCACAGAAACCCACAACGACCGCGGTTGCCGCGACGAGCGCGGCAGCAGTAGTCGATTGACGAAGCATGGTCAAACCCTCTGTGGACGTGAAGAATCCGGGGACTAATTTAATCTAAACGAGTCGTCCCCACCGGCAGAATCAACCGCGAGCGCGCATTGAAACAGGGGAATCCCCCAAGACGCCTGCGCGCCAATCCACGCGCGTGGTCAAGCGCAGTCAGAGCCGACCAGGTGCGAGTGACCGCCGAGCAGACGACTCCGCTTGTGCTCTCAGGACTTGCGTCCTCGCCACCCGGCGAACGCGATGGCGATGCCGATCAGCACGATGATCGGACCGAGGACGGACCAGGTACTGGTGTTGCTCATCGGGCTGCCGGACACCGCCCCGAACCCCTGCAGCGCGAACAGGAGACCGGCCAGCGCAACGATCACGCCGACCACCACGACGACGATGGCGCTGCGCATACCGGCGACCGTAGCCG
>Ga0114921_10000382_pt1 | contig 18829 bp, 20 predicted proteins | sample BentaG_FD_87016 | JGI IMG/M metagenome (GOLD analysis project Ga0114921, IMG submission 87016) | Deep subsurface microbial communities from South Atlantic Ocean to uncover new lineages of life (NeLLi) - Benguela_00093 metaG | ecosystem: Environmental > Aquatic > Marine > Oceanic > Sediment ... | reverse complement strand
GTCCATTTTTGTTGACATAACACACAAAACAATTCAAAGCTAACCAGATAGGAATTGTTTCCCCAAATTTTTATAAGGGGGTTTAAGCATTTTCTCCCCCCTTCCATATCTTGCCACCGGGAGGCAGGACGAACAGGTCTTCTCCTTCCAGTTTGGCTTGTAATGTCTTCTCTAGCTCACTGATGGGGACTCGTATCTGGTTCATACTATCTCGTTCCCGGATGGTGACCTGCTTATCTTCAAGCGATTGGAAGTCAATAGTAATACAGAAGGGAGTGCCAACCTCATCCTGGCGTCGGTAGCGGCGACCAACGCTCTGAGCGTCGTCATAGCTTACCATCCAGCATGGCCGCAGGTCAGCATAAATCTCTTTAGCCAGCTTGACCAGATTCTCTCGCCTGCTCAGTGGCAACACGGCTACTTTGATTGGAGCCAGCGCCGGGTGGAGGTGAAGCACCACCCTTATTGCCTCCTTATCTGGTTCTTCATCATAGGCGTCACAGAGGAAAGCCAGTACCGAGCGGTCTACCCCCGCCGAAGGTTCAATTATGCAAGGCATAATATGCTCTTTAGCCTCTTCATCAAAGTAGGTCAGGCTCCTGCCGCTATATTTTTCGTGCTGAACCAGGTCAAAGTCACCGCGATTGGCAATGCCTTCCAGCTCAGCCCAGCCCATAGGGAACAGGTAATCAATGTCATAGCAGGCCCGGGCATAGTGAGCCAGTTCCCCCTTGGTATGTTGGCGTAGCCTTAAGTTTCCCTTTTTAATGCCCAACTTAACATACCAGCCAAGACGTTCTTCTAACCAGTAGTTGAACCATTCCTCATCAGTTCCTGGCTTAACAAAAAACTCAATTTCCAGTTGCTCAAATTCCCGACTGCGGAAGATAAAGTTGCCGGTGGTAATCTCATTTCGGAAGGCTTTCCCTATCTGAGCAATACCAAAGGGTAGCCTCTTTCTGGTGGTATCAAGCACATTTTGAAAATTAACAAACATGCCCTGGGCAGTCTCGGGACGCAGGTAAACCACGCTAGCCTCTTCCTCAACCGGTCCCATAAAGGTCTTAAACATCAGGTTAAAGAGGCGAGGCTCAGTAACTTCACCACCACACGAGGGGCAATTAGTACCCTCCAGCTCATCACCACGCCATCTCAGGTGACACTGCTTACACTCTACCAGGGGGTCAGCAAACCCCCGAAGATGGCCACTGGCTTCCCACACTTGAGGGTGCATCAGGATACTGGCATCCAGACCAACCATGTCATCTCGCTCCTGAACTACAGCCCGCCACCAGGCAGCCTTAACATTCCTTTTTAGCTCCACACCAAGAGGCCCATAATCCCAGCAACTGGATAAACCGCCATAGATTTCACTGCTGGGGAAGATGAAACCACGCCTCCGGCTAAGGGAGACAATCTTCTCCATATTAACCTTGCCTGATGCCTGCTCCATCATTATTAATCCCTCTTAACCTCCTGGCTGAATTGAAAAACCAGTAGTTGTCTCGCTTTTACAATAAAAAAGACAAGAATCAGTCCCAGGGCAACAGTAGCCAGCCCTAGAATACCTACTAGAAATATCCACATAGGCATAAGGTGAACTTGATATGAATTATAGCTGAAAATATCAAGCGTTACAAAGCAGAGGATGACCTGGGGCAGGGCAATAGCGTTGCCCACAAAGGCCAGTACCTTTTCCGGTTTTGTCTGAGCCTCCCCGGCTGGTGATAGGATACCCAGTTTCGCTATTGCCCAGGTGATAGTGCCCGCCACCAAGGTAAGCAGAAATTGGAGCGTCAGCACCCAGACAATAGTGGTGCCACGACTCATCCATCTATCAGGTGAACCATCAAGCCTGAAGTAATAAGCTACTTCGGCAGGCAGCTGGCGATAGAAGACAGCAACTATGAGAATAGCCAGGAGGAGAACAGTTAGTGGCAGCATGATATAGCGCCAACGGAAAGGTGATGCTTTCATCTTTTCTATTTCCGCGACAGCTTTCTCACCTCGAGCTAAATGCCTGCTATAAAAAGCGAACAAAATAGTGCTGCCTATAATCAACCCGATAATAATTATTGATAGTGTGAGGAGAAAAGTTACCATCCCCTAGCTCCACAAGATAGAAGTTACCAGCTTTGCCTTCAGAAGTCAAAGCCTCTTGGTAACCAGGGATAGTCGTCCTTGTTTGTTAACGCTTCTTGATGATAAAATGTAACGCTATGCCAACCAAGGGCATATAGCCTTGGCTACCCGTATTAGGAGAGGAGTATCCAGTGATTCTTAAGAGACTTGAGGTGGGACCTTTTTACTCTAACTGTTATATTGTCGGCTCGGAATCAACCAAGGAGGGGATGATAATTGACCCTGGGGCTGAGGCGGAGCAAATCCTGAAGACGGTTAAGGATTCAGGGCTCGACATCAAGTCAATTATATTAACGCACGGTCACATAGACCACGTCGGCGCCTCAAAAGAAGTCAAGGAAGTAACTGGAGCTGAGGTTGCTATTCACTCCGATGATGCTAAATCTCTCCCTGGGCAGGAGCAGTTTGCCAAGATGATGTTTGGCATCTCCTTCCCCCCTCCCCCTCCCCCAGACAGATTGCTTCATGGTGGGGATAGCATAGACATTGGTGATTTACATTTTCTGGTTCTTCATACACCGGGCCATAGTCCAGGGGGTATTTGCCTTCTGGGAGATGGAATAGTATTTTCCGGGGACACCCTGTTCAACACCGGCATAGGCAGATATGACCTGCCCGGTGGGAACTATAACCAGCTAATGAATAGTATTTCTACCAAACTCTTGGTATTACCCGATGATACTGTTGTTTACCCAGGTCACGGTCCTCAAACTACTATTGGGGCTGAGCGGAGAGGTAACCCGTTCCTTCGCTTGTAGTCCTTGGGCATCATTCCCCTGGTAGAAAATCAGCTAATTTGCTCTCCAGGTCCTTTTGCCTCATAACTAAGGTCAGGTCACTGCGGGTTCTTTCTAAGACACCTCTGACAACGTCAGTGGTTCGTCGCAGGCCACCAGTTATGGCATCAGGAAAGTCCATAGTCACCAGAACACTATACATGTCATCCATAGCCCCCAGAATTTCCTCACCTTGAGAGAAGTCACCCCGCCTCATACTGTCCAGCAGATAGCGCCTTAATTCCCCGACAGCTTCACCTAACCCGTTCAAATAAGCGGCCGGGCCAATACCCAGTTCGTCTGGGCCAGGGAGTTGTTTCCCCGTTACCAAGGCAAGGGTGATGCTACCTTCGGCAAACTCTTTTTGGGCATCCCTGACGAAGCCAGCACGACCAAGCTCAATGTGGTTAGCCACAATCTCTTCAATCTTACCAAGAAGGTTGCGAGCTGATTGAAGGGACTCTGTAGCCTGGTCAAACTCCTGGCGGTGAACGGCGCGAATAGCATTACTGCAGTTTCGGATTACCTCACGACACAGGGGCAACACCTTTTCTCTAGCAGAATCTATAGCTGAGATGGTTTGCCGGATATGCTCGGCAATGGTTTCCAGGTTATCAGTTAATCCACTCACTTCTCTGCCTCAATCCTGTCGGCAATCTGCCGGGCAGCCTCTTCTACATCCTCAACACCAAGCACAGCATTAATCACGGCTACCGAGTCGGCACCGGCAGCTAAAACCTCAGAAACTTTATCCCTATTAATGCCACCAATGGCAACCAGAGGTAAGGCTATTGCTTGTCTAATCTGGCGTAACCGCTCCAGACCAACCACCTGGGCTGTTTCCTTGGACGAAGTTGGATATATTGAGCCAACAGCAACATAATCAGCCCCATCAGATTCAGCAGCACTAGCCTGCTCAACAGTCCTTGTTGACCTGCCCAGTATCTTACCCAGCGGCAGTAGATTACGGGCTACTGATACTGGCAGGTCATTCTGTCCCAGATGCAGTCCGTCAGCATCACTGGCTAAGGCAATATCAAGATAGTCATTTACAATAAAAAGTACATCGTGCTCAGCACAGAGATTCGCTAATTCACGAGCTACAGCCAGCAGTTCCTTTTTACTCAGCAGCTTATCACGGAGCTGAATTATCTTGGCACCGCCACGAATTGCCTGACTGGCTACTTCCTTATGACTACGTCCCTTTAGGGCTTGCGTATCTACGATAACATAGAGTCCAGACAGGTGCTGCTTCTTATCCTGCCGTGCCAGCTTGGAGAGTAGTGTTTGCTCAATAGAATAAAGACTAAATCGAGCCTTCTGGAACTTTTCTGAATCCAGCTCAGGGGCAATACTTGGAATCTTAGCCAGCTCTTCCAAAACCCTCAGTGATTCCTGGATTCTTCGGGCATTAGCCACCACCATTAGAGGTAGCTCTCTCTGCTTCTCTTCTCCAGGGACTTCAATATCAATACCAACATCACCGGTTGAGTTTCGGGCCTGAAGGAGCTGCTGATTAAATGGCCAGTCGCCCCTGACTATCTCATGCCGCAGAGTTTTCAATTGTTGAGTTAGTTGAGCATCATTAAGTTGCAAGCGGGCTAAGTCCTCAAGAAGGCGAAGCCCCTCACTGGCTCGGTTTAAATTGGCATCAATAATACGCAGTGTTTGTCTTGACATTCCCCCAATTCTAGCATAGCCAGATAAGGCGGTAAAGCCAGGCAGTACTCAGGCTTCGCCTACCGCATTTTCAATAAGCTCGATTCGTGATGGCTTCCCTTTCTGGTTTAGCTCTATGGCTACGACATCAATGCGCCACAATGGAGGCAATTTGTCGTGGGTCTGCTGATAGTGAGAGGCGGTAGCCCTTAATCTTTCCATCTTAGTTGGTGTGATTGACTCTTCAGGACTACCAAATTCCAGGCTCTTTTTAGTTCTTACCTCAACAAAGACAAGGTGATCCCTGTGCTTAGCAATGATGTCAATCTCACCGGTCGGAGAGCGATAATTGGTTTCAATGATGCGGTAACCCCTCTTTTTGAGGAAGTCCCTGGCCAGTTTTTCACCGAGTATACCGGTTTCCTTACGCTTCATTTCACTTGGTGAACCATCTCCGTGACCGGTTTGAAAGAGCGACGGTGGATAGGCGAGGGTCCCAATCGGTGCAGGCAGGCAAGGTGCTCTTTTGTGCCGTAACCTTTGTGTTGAGCCAACTCATAGCCGGGATAATCCCTATCAAGCTCCACTACCAAGCGGTCCCGGGTTACCTTAGCAATGATGGAGGCACAAGCAATTGAGAAGCACAGACTATCACCGTTTTTTATTCCCTCTTGGGGGAGTGGCACCTCAGGCAGACGCATATAATCTATCAGGAGCCACTCAGGTGACGGCGAAAGCCGCTCTACAGCTTGTTTCATCGCCAGCCGCGTTGCCTTTATTATGCCCTGAGTATCTATTACCTCATTGGAAATTACACCGATACCTGTTGAGATGGCTATTTCCTGGATGTGAGGAAACAAAAACTCACGCTTGACTGGGTTCAATTGCTTGCTATCTTTTACCTGTTTCAGCCAGGGAGCATCTACCTCACAAGGCAGGATAACAGCCGCAGCTACCACCGGACCAGCCAGGGCACCACGTCCCACTTCATCAACACCAGCAATAAGACGGTAACCCTGCGCCACAAGCTTCTTTTCTTGAGTCAGAGATGGCACCTGTTATTTACCTGTCCTTAGTGAGATTTATCAACCCTGCTCCGAAAGCAGTTGGCTAACTCTTTGCCAGATAATCCGGGCTATTTCTTCTTTGCTCTGCGTGGCATCTACTTTCAGCCAGCGTTCTGGTTCCTTTGCCGCCAGCTCAAGATAACCCTCCCTCACCCTTTGGTGAAAGGCCATTCCCTCCTGCTCAAAACGGTCTTGTTTCCTGGTTCTCTTACGGGCGAGTCCTCCAGCTGCTGGCATATCCAGCAGAATGGTCAAATCAGGGGTTAATCCCTGAGTAGCCACACTGTTAACCGCCTTTACCATGGCTAAATCCAGCCCCCGCCCATAGCTTTGATAGGCAGTAGTAGAATCGGCATAGCGGTCGCAGATAATCACCTTCCCCTCTTTCAACTCGGGCTGGATTACTTCAGTTACCAGTTGGGCACGAGAGGCATTAAACAGCATCAGCTCGGTCAGTGGTGAAATATCCGTATTTTGTGCCCACTTCACCCAGCGACCGAGCCTCTGACCAAACGGAGTGCTGCCGGGCTCGTGGGTTAAGAGTGCCGGGATAGCCAGCCGGGATAGCCTTCTATATAGCGCCCTGGCCTGGACACTCTTACCGCACCCTTCCCCCCCTTCAAAGGTAATGAATAAGCCCATAGTTTATTACATCCATCCGAAGTACTTTTCTTTTAATTCATTCGTCCAATCCAACTCAGGATGCCTTTGAAGGACAGAATGTATGGATTGAACAGAAAGTGCATGGCATTTATTTTTAATATTAGCAGGTAGTAATTCATAGACTTGATTGAATAAACCCCGCCTAATATTGTCTTTTTCTACCAAGAATGAAGGATTCCTCTCATCATAAATCAAGAGGAAATGCCCATTCTTTTCAAGGGCAAAGAGGATGAGACGATAGAGTTGGTAAAGAGTGGAAAACGGACACTGAGAATCTCTCCTCACTTGCTTTGAGAGCAATCCATGCTTCTTCATTAGTTTCCAGTAGCAACGTCCAATATGGTGGAGATAGCAACGATTGAAATCATTGGCAGGGTTTGTGCCATCACAGTCTCCTTGGGTAAATACGGAGCACCCACCAAAGCCTTTCTCCGTGAACTTGCACTCAATGAAGATCTCCTCATCCCCCACATACAGGCAAAGGTCTATTGAAGTCGGTTGCCCAGTATTTTCATTGAAGACTTCTCGGTCTTCTATTTCAAACTTAGCATTTGTTATGTTGGTGGATAGCTGAATGTTGGTTTGGTGAAGAATTTCATCAAATATGTGCCATTGCTTATCTACAACTAGAGGACCTAAAAGATTAAACAAGAAGGCCTGAGAACTTAAGCCATGGTGAATCCACCTATGAAGAGCAAAGGACAGGTTCTTTTCATGTCGTTGTTTTTTTTGCTCCTCGATGTATTGCCATACTCTTTCTAATATGACATTCTCGTGCCAATCACTATCAAAGCGCTTTTTGATAATGTAAGGTTGTCGTGCAAGAACTGGTTTCTCTTTATCCTTGAAGTATTTAGTAAGCTGTCTTTTCAAGTCTTCTTCCCACTGCTTTCCGTGTGGAAATGGCCATGCATTCGTTTTTATTTCACCCATTTAACCTATGCCTCCTTATAAATCCTCACCCGCCTGTTGGGTTCTTTGCCGGTGCTTTGTGAGGCCAGGGCATTTCTTTCCGCTATCAGGTGCTGTAATCGCCTGATATAGCGGCTCTGAGGGCTGAGTTCTATCGTCTCCTTACCCCCCTTTACCTGCTCAACTGCTTCTTTTGCTTCAGTAAGGGCAAGTTCAAAGGATGAACCCACTTTATCTATAGTGTAAGTGCTATTTAAGAACTGCCTGATTTGAGGTAGTGTGTTACTTCTAAGGACATAGAGGGGAAGACTAGCTGCTTCAGCATCCTTGACCTTTTGTGGTCTCTGGCGATAATACTTCTTAGCGGTAACAAACAGGTTAGCCTCACTGAGGTCACTGACAATATCAAGACTTAACTGCATCTCTTTTGCCACCTGCTCTACCCGTCCCCGATTTACCCCAAAGAGGTAAAGCCTGGGTGGCTCATTTCCTTTAGTCGGCTGCCTACGGGTGGTTTTCCTAAGGCTGGTGGTAGGTGTTACCTTCTCAACCTTAACCTCTCCCTTTTCATCCAGCCAGCGAACTTCAGCAGGCATAATCCGCCCGCGGAGGAAAGCATCAACTGCTTCGGCAACATCAGGATGAATAGCTACCTTGTCCCAGTCCTGAATTTCAACGACAATATCAAAGGTAGGTGGTGACGTCCGTTCCAGTATTGATTTCTGGGTGCCCCTTCTTTTCGCCTCTTCATCACCCAGGGTTACCGTCTGGATACCACCAATCAGGTCAGATAGGGTTGGATTCATCATCAGGTTTTCCAGGGTGTTACCGTGAGCAGTACCTATCAGTTGAACCCCACGTTCAGCAATAGTTCGTGCTGCCTGAGCCTCAAGTTCAGTACCGATTTCATCAATAACAATTACCTCAGGCATATGGTTTTCTACGCCTTCAATCATGACCGCATGTTGCATAGTGGGGGTGGTTACCTGCATCCGTCGAGCGTGCCCAATAGCTGGGTGAGGAATATCACCATCACCGGCAATCTCGTTTGAGGTATCAACAATGATAACCCGCTTTTTGAGGTCATTAGCCAGCACTCGGGCTACCTCGCGTAGCATCGTTGTTTTACCTACTCCGGGACGACCCAACAGGAGGATACCCTTGCCCGATTGAACCAGGTCTTCAATAATCTTTATGGTACCAAAGATAGCCCGGCCCACACGGCAGGTCAACCCAACTATGCGACCCTTACGGTTACGGATAGCCGAAATGCGATGTAAAGTGCGCTCAATTCCAGCTCGGTTATCATCTCCAAAGCTGCTGATACGGGAGGCAACAGAATCAATATCGGCTTCACTAACTTCGTTGGGGCTGAGAACCATTTCTCGCTGGGGAAAGCGAGCCTCAGGAGGACGACCGAGGTCAAGGACTACTTCCAACAGCGCTCTAATGCCTTTTTGCTCAGATAAAGACTGGCGAATATGTGGTGGCAGGATGTCAAGTAAAGCGCCCAAATCATCCGAAACTACCTTTGACAAAAGCATCCTCCTGAATATGCTTTAGCAGTGTCCAGCAACAATATCTAAAAAATACTGATGAAACCGCAGGTCGTTAGTCAATTCGGGGTGAAAAGCAGAAGCCAATAGCTTCCCTTGCCTGGTAGCGACGATGATACCATTAGCTAACCGAGCCAATGTCTCTACTTCACTATTTGCCTGTTCAATCAATGGGGCACGAATGAATACGCCGGGAAAGGGCTTCTCTCCCAGTACCGGTATTGAGAGCTCGGTCTCAAAGCTATCAACTTGCCGACCAAAGGCATTGCGCCTAACTACTATGTCCATCAGCCCCAGTGGCTCTACATCCAGGTCAGAAAGCTCCTTAGCCAGGAGTATCATGCCGGCACAGGTTCCCAATATGGGAAGCCCATTCTTAGCCAGATTTCTTATCTCGTTCGTTAGGTTGTAACCTAGCATCAACCGGCTGATAGAGGTGCTTTCCCCACCAGGAATAATTAGCCCGTCCAGTCCCATAAGTTCCTGGGGCAAACGGACGGGCAGAGTTTCTACCTTCAGTTGGTGCAAGATGGCGATATGTTCAACAAAGGCTCCTTGCGAAGCAAGGACACCTATTCTCATGCTACCATCCTCTTTTTGCCAACAGTTCTTCGGTAGGAATCTGCTTTATATCTAACCCGGGCATGGCCTGACCCAGGTTCTTGGAAACCTCAGCGATGATTTCGGGGTTCTGGAAGTGGGTAGTGGCCTCAACAATAGCCTTAGCCCTAACCTCAGGATTACTTGATTTAAAGACACCTGAGCCAACAAAGACACCGTCAGCACCCAGCTGCATCATCAGGGCGGCATCGGCTGGGGTAGCCACCCCGCCAGCAGCAAAGTTAACTACCGGTAATTTGCCAGTTTTATGGAGCTCAACCACCAGCTCGAAGGGGGCTCCCATTTCCTTAGCCACCGTCATCAGCTCCTCTTGAGGCGTGTCTACTAGTTTGCGGATGCCATCCATTACTGCCCGCATATGCCGAACCGCTTCGACAATATTGCCCGTACCAGCCTCGCCCTTAGTTCTAATCATGGCAGCACCCTCACCGAGGCGACGCAAGGCTTCACCAAGGTCACGGCAACCACAGACAAAAGGAACCTTAAAGTCGTGCTTCCAGATATGGTGACTTTCATCAGCCGGGGTAAGCACCTCAGATTCATCAAGATAGTCTACCCCAAGAGACTGCAGCACTTGAGCCTCCACAAAATGACCGATACGGCATTTAGCCATCACCGGTATAGAAACTGCCTTCATGATGGCTTCAATAATCGTTGGGTCAGCCATACGGGCGACACCACCAGCAGCCCTAATATCAGCCGGGACCCTCTCCAGTGCCATTACGGCACAGGCCCCCGCATCTTGGGCAATCTTGGCGTGCTCGGCATTGACCACATCCATAATCACCCCACCTTTTAGCATCTGAGCCAGACCAGTCTTAACCTTCCAGGTACCACTTTCCATATTTACCTCCTCCCTCTACTACAAACAACTTTACAACTATATTTTACTCCCGTTTATTCTATTTATCAACAAAATTCAAACCAGAGGAGTTGGAAATCTTAGTTTAAGAGTGTTATAATGATGCCACAGGTATCACAGCAGCAACAAAGTTCAGTAATCTATAAGGCCAATTTAAGGTGAACCCTTGCAAAATGGGAACAAGTGGCAGTGGTGAGTTCGCTCTCAGGAGAGAGTATTTTTGCCTCGGCCCAACTATCTGCCTCTTTGAGCACTAGCCAGTAAAGGCTACACTTCTGCTCATGTCCGTGCTATAATAGACCATTATTTTTAAATGTTCCTGTTTGAGTTCCCGCTTTTCATAATATTGTTCTGAAAATAGGAGACAAATGTGACAGAGACAAGTCAGCTTATTGAGATTAGGTGGCATGGGCGTGGTGGTCAAGGGGCAGTTACCGCTGCTGAATTACTGGCGAAGGCAGCAATAAGTGAGGGTAAGTATGCTCACGCTTTCCCCAGTTTCGGTCCCGAAAGAAGGGGGGCTCCGATCTTAGCCTTCGTTAGAATAAGCACTAATAAACCTCTCAGGGTACGGTCAGGAATAACTCAACCTGATATTGTCGTGGTACTCGACCCCAGCTTATTAACTATTATAGATGCCACTTCCGGGCTTAAAGAGAGTGGTATCTTTGTGGTTAATACCAAGAAATCAGGGGAGCAAATCAGGGACGAGCTTGGCATCAAATGGCGATTGGCTACGGTTGATGCCAACAAAATAGCCCGAGAGGTACTGGGCATTCTCATTACCAATACCACCATGGTTGGAGCCCTAGTCAAGGCTACCGGGGTGATTGAATTAGAATCCTTGGTAGAGCCGTTAAAAAACCGCTTTGGCCGCTTAGCAGAAAGAAACATTAACGCTATGAAAAGGGCTTATGAGGAAACTATAGTAAAGGAGTGATGAGAGTTGACCAAATCTGAAGGTGAGCTAACCTGGAAAGACTTGGAAGTCGGTTCAATTGTCACTGAGCCAGGGAATGCCAGACAATATAAAACTGGCGACTGGCGGTCACAAAGACCAACCTATGATTTTGATAAGTGCACAAAATGTGGCCTTTGTGCTATTTTCTGCCCTGAGGGCGCCATTAGCCAGAATGAAGACGGATATTTTGAGGCTGACCTCTACTATTGCAAGGGGTGTGGCATTTGCACTCAAGAGTGCCCGACAAAGGTCATAACTATGGTTGAGGAGGAAGAATAATGACAACGAAGAAGGGGATGGAGGTCTCAGTAGCGCTGGGTGAAGCCGTCAAGCTAGCCAACGCTGATGTTATCGCCGCCTACCCCATTACCCCCCAAACCCACATTGTTGAACATCTGGCTGAAATAGTAGCTGATGGTGAACTAGATGCTGAGTTCGTTCTAGTTGAATCTGAGCACTCAGCAATGAGTGCCTGCCTTGGCTCAGCAGCAGTAGGTGCTAGGACATTCACCGCTACCGCCGGTCCAGGATTAGAGTACATGCACAATGTGCTGTATGTTGTCTCATCCATGCAGCTACCGATAGTTATGGCAGTTACTAACCGGGCACTATCAGCGCCGTTAAGTATCTGGAGTGACCACTCTGATGCTATGTCAGTTCGTGACACCGGCTGGATTCAAATATTTACCGAAAATGGGCAGGAGGTTGTTGACAATATCCTGTGTGCCTTCCGTATTGCTGAGGACCAGAGGGTTTTGCTCCCAGTAATGACCCACCTAGATGGGTTCTTCCTCTCACATATGATTGAACCAATACTTTTACCAGAGCAGAGTGAGGTTGACCAGTTTCTGCCGCCTAACCAATACCCCTTACCTCTGAATCCTAATAAGCCAGTGACCATGGGAGATTTTGGACCACCAATTATCTATGCCGAAACAAAGTGGGCACAGCAAGTAAATCTGAGAGCCGCCAAGGAAGTGATTCTTGAGGTCTGGAGGGAATTTGGCGAGAGATTTGGACGATATTACATACCTGTTGAATGTCACCACTGTGAAGATGCCCGGGTACTTTTGCTAACTATGGGGAGTATGAGCGAGACAGCAATGACTGCTATTGACAAGATGAGGGGCGAAGGTAAGAATGTCGGGCTAATCAGGCTGCGCCTGTGGCGTCCCTTCCCCTTTGATGAAATCCGCAAGGCAGTCAAGAATGCTGAGGTTCTCATTGTCCTTGATAGGGCACTTTCCTTCGGTGGACCTGCTGGACCAGTTTGCTCTGAGATTAAAGCAGCTCTATACCAACAGGATAAGAGACCAAAGATAGTCAGCTTCGTTGGCGGTCTCGGTGGCAGGGATATGTCTGTTGGCGGATTTGAGGAAATAGTTAGCCGGGGTACAGAAATCTCAAAGACAGGAAGTAGTCAAGAATTTGAAATATTCGGGGTAAGAGGATAATGGAGAAGCAAAACACTTACATTTCCAGACTAGTGGCTAAAAAGGAAGGATTTGCTCCAGGACACCGGGCGTGCCTCGGTTGTGGCGAAGCTCTAGCGGTGAGGCTAGCCTGCAAAGCGTTGGGGGATAATGTAATTATCGTTAATGCTACTGGTTGTATGGAGATAGTTTCGTCACAGTTACCTTACACCTCCTGGACTGTTCCCTGGATTCATACCCTGTTTGAGAATACTGCCGCCGTAGCTTCAGGCATAGAAGTCGGTCTAAAAGTGATGAATAGGAAAGGAAGACGGCTACTGCCCAATGTCAAGGCAGTGGGTATGGCTGGTGACGGCGGTACCAGTGACATTGGACTTCAGGCACTATCAGGAGCGCTAGAGAGAGGGCATAATTTCCTTTATCTCTGCTTTGACAACGAAGCCTATATGAATACCGGTATTCAAAGGTCGTCTTCTACCCCCTATGGTGCCAGTACTACCACATCCCCGGCGGGTAAAGTAAGCATTGGGCAGGTTACCTGGAAGAAAAACATGCCAGCCATCGCTGCCGCTCACGATATACCCTACGTGGCTACCGCCTGTCCCAGCTATTTTAAGGATTTGATAACTAAGGTGGAAAAGGCAGTAGCCATTAAAGGCCCGGCCTATATTCATATCTTATCAGTTTGTCCCACCGGCTGGAGGTGTGCTGTTGATTTGACTGTCAGGATAGGTCGCCTGGCAGTGGAGACGGGGATGTTCCCCCTATATGAAGTGGAGAATGGTAAATATAAGCTTAGCCTTGATTTACCCCAACTTAGACCGGTCACCGACTATCTAAAGCTGCAGGGGAGATTCCGGCATCTACCTGAGGATGTAATAAATAAGATTCAGCAGAGGGTGAATGTGGAATATGCCAAGCTTAAGGAGAAGGCAGCATAAAGGCAAAGGCTAGCCCAACGAAACAGAAGGTAAAATCAATACTGGACAAACATCAGCATGACCGGGGTTTACTGGTAGCCATTTTGCAGGATATCCAGGCAGAATATAATTAACCTGCCCAAGGATGCCATAGAGAAGGTTAGCCAAAGGCGGGAGACGCTGGTGATACCAGAACAATAACCATGCCTAATGTAACTATGGAGTTCAAACTGAAAAAGTGCCAGACCTGTGGCAGATACTGGGCTCCGGAAAGACAGCTGGACTACATTATCAGAATAGCCGAGCTGCCTGCCGATGCCTTTGCTAACTGTCCTGACTGCCGGGGTTGAGCCTCATTGAGTTTCCAGCTTGACGCCAAACGGCTACTTTGCTATACTTTCGACACTCGGGGTGTAGCGCAGCCTGGTTAGCGCGCATGGTTTGGGACCATGAGGTCGGAGGTTCAAATCCTCTCACCCCGACCATCGATAGGAAATTAAGAGGTTGGACCTCATGGTCTTTTTCAGGGTGGGTCCGCAAATGAGCGACGGTCATAAGTATCAAACTTCAGGCGTTACCAGGGACATCTCCCAGGTTCTTGGCTAAAGGCTATCTCTTGACTCACCAGACAGAGGGAAGAAGCCCCCCCCCACACGGTGGAATACTACCGAGGGATCCTTAATCTCTTTCTATGGTTTGCTGAAAGGCAAAACTGGTCTGATGACGCCTGTCTCCTCACCGAATGGCACATGAGAGAATTTCTTGGTTATAGCCTTGCTAGGAAATCAAGTTGCAATATAGAAAAGGTGAGGCTGGATTGTGGTGCGGTAAAGGACTTTGGCACCGCTATCTGCCCCATCTTCCATACTCAACTGATTTGAATTGATTGTCCCAGACCCAAAACGATAGTCTTAACTTCTGGGTGCTTCTGCTTCATTAATTCCTCAAATTCCTTTGATTTTCCAATCATCACTTCCACGAAGGGGTTCTGTTCTATGAAAGCAGCCATTCCTTCCTTATCAGGGGCGTCCTCTGGCTTTACAAGGTCATGGCACGGGATTACATATTTACATCTAATTGCTTCAACGGCATATACAGCCTGCTCTGGGCTCATACACATTAAGCCACAAACAGGGAGAATAGCAAGGTCTGGCTTGAAGAAATCTCCGACAACAAATTTCATATCGGCTGTTAAACCGGTATCCCCGGCAATATAAACTTTAAATCCATCTTCAAATGTGATGACATACCCCACAGCGGTGCCCAAATATTCAGTTTGACCCCTTTCCATATCAGAGAAGGACGATGTATGGGCAGCATTTACCGTTGAATATGTTATTCCGTCAAGGGTAAGGTTCCCCCCCTTGCCTATAGGTAATACATTCTGCTTCCCTTTGAAAGTAAGGGATAATGCCAGTTCCCACAGGGCAATAATTTTCACTTTAGGGGAAGCTTTACATATCTCATCAATGCCCGCTGAGTGGTCAAAATGCCCATGAGTTATAAGAAGCACATCTACATCCTGCCATTTGCTGAGGTCTTTCCACTCAGTTGGGCATGTTGGATTTCCTGTAATCCAGGGGTCAATTACAATGACCTTTCCTTTGGGTGAAACCAGCCTGAAAACCGAGGGCCCCAATTTTTGAATTTCCATTCCTCCTCCCAAGTTGACCGCTAAAAAATTGTTTCTCTCAATGCCATTTAGTCAGAGTATAACGCCCTCTTAATCCCTTTGCTAGATTTTACCCGATTTGAGGTATTGAACATTTCGCTATAAAGTGCAACTGGGTTCCTGTAGTGGTTCCTAGTCGAGTTCATAACCCGAGGGTCGTTGATTCCAATCCAACCCCGGCTACCTTTCAGACACTGCCTTCGTTCAATAATTTCAACATTTTTTCAGTTGTTTTTAAGCCATGTCCCGTAAAAACAGAAACAATGACTTCATCAGGATTGGATTTCTGTAAATGCTTTTTTATTCCGGCAATTGTTGCCGCCGAAGTAGGCTCAATATAGTATCCTTTTTTACAAATTTCTTTCAATGCTTTCTTAATTTCATTATCTTTAACTACAATGACGTTTCCCTTGGTCTTCCTGACTGCTTCAACAATCTGGTTTCCTCTAATGGGGTCAGCAATTGCAATTCCCTCGGCAAAGGTTTCCTTTGTCTTTATCGGGGGAACTTCTTCTAAATTGCCTCTGAAAGCCCAATACAAAGGAGCACAATTTTCGGATTGAACTGCGATAATTTTAGGTATCTTATCAATAATTCCAACATCCAGAAGTTCATTAAACCCAATGTAGGCTCCTAATAAGAGACTGCCACTTCCAACAGGTAAAATAATAGTATCAGGAGATTTCCAGCCAAGCTGTTCACAGACCTCAAAGGCAAAAGTCTTTGTTCCCTGAAAGAAGAACGGATTCCAGGAATGGCTGGCGTAATAGACTTTTTCCGCCGCTTTCAAAACGACATTGGCAGTATCTTCCCTGGTACCTGGAACCTTATTTAATTTTGCTCCGTAAAGTTGTATCTGGGCTATCTTGCCAGCTGCAGTATCTTCAGGAACAAAAATATTGCAATCAATACCAGCTTTGGCACAGTAAGCAGAGATTGCAGCCCCGGCATTCCCTGAAGAATCTTCAACGACTTCCTTCACTCCTAATTCCTTTGCTTTGCTTACCAGAATAGAAGCTCCTCTGTCCTTAAAAGACCCGGTGGGGAATAAATGGTCCTGCTTAATCAAAATAGGTTTACCATCAAAATCTACTTCAATTAGTGGTGTAACTCCCTCATCAAAAGAAATTATATTGGCATCGTTCTGAATAGGGATTGCTTCTCTATACCGCCACATTGTTGGCTTTCTTTTCTTGATTTTTTCTAAATCGAAAACCGGCTCAAACTCAATATCCAAAATAGAATCACAATCGCATTTCCACCTTGGGTCATCTAGTGAATAAATTGCCTTACACTTTCTACAGATAAGTTGGTTCATAGTTTTTCCTGTTATTTTTTCTGTTTAAGGATTATTTATTAACTACAGCAATAGCTTCAATTTCTATTTGAAATCCAAAATGTAAATCTCTGGTTGGAACCACGGCACGTGCCGGGCAGTGCCTTCCAAAAAATTTTGAATAGACCGAGTTCACCCGCTCCCATAATTCAATATCTGAAATATAAACAGTGGTTTTAATAACTTGATTTATGTTAGAACCGGCAGCTTGAAGTATCTGGGATAAGTTCCTCAATGCTTGCTCCGTTTGTTCTTCAATAGAGCTAATGCGTTTCTCTCCAGTCTTGGGCTCTATCGGTAGCTGTCCAGAAACGTAAACAATATCATTATGAACTATCGCTTGTGAGTAATGCCCCGAGGGTCTTGGGGCATTTTGTGTTGAAATTTCTATCATTTTGCCTATCGCCTCCATTTCGCTTAATTGAACGAGCACGCCGGCTTTGGTAGCGGGTTCTTAACCATAAGGCAGGACGCCACTTGCCCGATTACGGCTGAGGCCACTCTATCGCTGCTTCTGCCTAGAAACAGAATGTTAGCGGAGTCTGGGCTCTCACTCCAATCGGTTCATCTAACAAGTTCATCGGCATATACAAACAATGCTGCTTGACCCCCAGTATGCATAAAGATAACTGTGTCCTCTGAACTAAGCCTGCCCTTACGGACGAAGTCGATAAGTCCAGCCATAGTTTTGCCCGTATAAACGGGATCCAAGAAGATACCCTCTGTCTGGGCAACTAACTTTATGGCCTCAACACAACCATCAGTGATTATTCCATAACCTTCACCGATATAATCATCGTAGACGGTTATATCGTCAGGAGAGAAGCTGGGTTCCATTCCTAAGAGTTTGACTACCTCATGTGCGTGTCCAGCGACCACTGACTTAAGCCTATCCTTGTTGCGAGAAACGCTTATGCCTATCAATTGACAAGGCATTTCAAGATACTTAATACCTACCACTAGACCTGCATGGGTTCCTCCAGTACCATCAGTCACAAATATACGCTGAATGTCTACCCCTTGGTCTTTCAGTTGCTGATAAATTTCTAATGCCGCATTGACATAACCCACATCTCCCAAAGGTGTAGTGCCACCCATTGGAATTATGTAGGGCTTGTGACCTCTCTGGCGAAGTTCTTCAGCAGCACTATTTAAGACTTCGTCTATCTTATCCATAAGTGTATTTTCGATTATTCTAACTTTGGCATCAAGAAGCTTATTAAGGAGTTGGTTGCCCTGCATCTCCGGATGAATACCGCGACCGAGTATCAACAATACATCCATACCCAGTTGACGCGCTACTGCTGCCGTTTGAAGGGCATGATTAGATTGGGAACCACCAGTAGTAATGATAGTATCAGCCCCCTTAGCCTTAGCGTCGGCCATAAGAAACTCCAGCTTGCGAATCTTGTTGCCACCCAAGCCTAATCCGGTAAGATCGTCGCGTTTGATGAAGATGCGCGGACCCCCCAACACTGCTGACAGATGCGAGGCTTCTATCAGTGGGGTGGGCAGCATTCCCAACCGTATTCGAGGCAACTTGTCTAATAGCATAACTTCACTGCCCTCCTTGCTTAATGCTACATTTGGTGTATCTTGCCCGCAGCACACATATCCATTTCAGCGTCAATACTTACCTCAGTTTCCCCTGGCGGAGGCCACCTGTTACTTTTGTTAACAGAGCTTACATCGCCTACTTAACCAACAATCTTCTGGCATAAAAACAGACACACCAAGGCTTAGAGGCCACGGTTTATCTCAACCTTACCCTCTAGCATTACTATCTTTATTTTATCCACGTCCTGCAGGAGCGTGATGTCAGCTAGAGGGTTGCCGTCAACGACAATGATATCAGCCAACTTGCCTGATTCTATGGTGCCCGTTTTGTCCCCTATAAAGCAAGCCATCGCCCCGTTTTTGGTGGCTGCCACGATGGTTTCCATAGGAGTAAAATCAGCATATTTCACCAGAAGTTCCAGTTCTATGGCGTTTTTGCCAAATGGCATCAAGGGGGAGCCGCCATAATCAGTTCCCGAAGCTAAAGTGGCACCTGCCTTGCGTATCCTTTTATAGCTATTGCACATCATAGCCCATTCTGGTTCAGCCTTGGCTAGAGCCCAGGGCGCTATGCCTACCTCAGCACCATGGTCTATTATTGCCCGAGGGATGGCTAGCGTTGAGGTGAAGATAACACCATGCTCCTTGGCCAGTGCTATCACTTCATCATTTGTCTCGTTACCGTGCTCTAT
>Ga0114921_10000381_pt1 | contig 18840 bp, 23 predicted proteins | sample BentaG_FD_87016 | JGI IMG/M metagenome (GOLD analysis project Ga0114921, IMG submission 87016) | Deep subsurface microbial communities from South Atlantic Ocean to uncover new lineages of life (NeLLi) - Benguela_00093 metaG | ecosystem: Environmental > Aquatic > Marine > Oceanic > Sediment ... | reverse complement strand
GGTTTTCCACTCGGTCTCCATTCTTATGAACCCGTTTTCCAGGGTTTGGTGGCTATCATTCAAGACGCCGTATGATTTGACAAGTTCATCTATGCGCTTGTTGATCATCTTCAAGACTGCTTCGCTATCCATTTAAATCACGTACTGTGGTAGTTCTCCAAGGGGGAACAGAAGTTCCCATTGACAATAGCAGGTTGCGTGAGCCGGCAGCGGGGGGAGAAACTGTCCCTTCCGATAGATTCTTCCGTGCTGGCTCCTACAATACTTACATGTGTCCGGTCCTGGCGGGTCGCTCAGGATTGAAATCCAGCGCCACCGTGTTATGCCCGCCGACTCTCCATAAACTATAAGGCTATTATTAATTATTTTATATGTAAAACTCTGTGAAAGCATGTTTATCCGACGGGTTATGCCTTCAGGCGTGTACCAATAATTACTCGCCGTCCGCTCTTCCAATGTCATCTACGATTCGTTCCCAGTCCGCAACGTATCCGTCGCGCCAACGTTCTAATCGTTCCCGCTCCTCGGGAGGAAGCTCCACCTTTCGCCTCAGCGTATATTGGACACGGTCACGACTCACCCTAAGCAGCGTGTCGAATTCGTTCTCGATGGCTTTCCGCCCAGTGGTCTTAGCCCACTCCGCCGAGATGAGTCTAAAACGAAGGTTCCTCCTAATCGCCATCAGTCGACGGCTAAGATCACGGGCTAACATGTCCTGTGTCCCCCGGCCGATAAGTATTCGCTGAGTCATCAAATCACACTTTACATCAAAGAGTGAACTGGATCTTGACCCAGTCCTCTCCGCCTCGCTCGAAGGTGCCCTTCTCCTGCCAGCCATCCCGTTTTCTTATAATGTGAAACGGTGAGTTTCGCCGCACCTCTCCTAGGAAAAACTTTGCACCCATGTATCTTGCTATTCTAACGCTGATATTCCTGTACGCCGTACCTATGCCTTTACGCTGATGCTCGTCGAGCACAACAAGCCCCCCGATAACGCAACGGAAGTCTCCTCCATAGTCTGACGTATAATAGTGGTGGTTGCTCAGCCCGACGACCTCGTCGTTGAGAACCATAATGAAGAAGGTGTTACCCGTCCCATTTGGTTCTAGTGGGCGCCTCTTCACTACACGATATACCGCATCGAACTCTGGGCTACCAGAAGCGTATAGTTCCCAAGACTCATCGGAGATGCGGCTCTTGGCCTCAAGAGCCAACTCCAAGTTCTCCTGGGTAATCTGTGTCACGTAGAGGACATCGTCCCCACATGGTTCACTAAATACTTTAGTCATCTTTTTTCTCCCTCATGCTTGAAACCGCCTTGAAAACTATTGGGCAAAACGCCGTGAATCGGGTCTTATTAAGAAAGGCTTGGCGCAGGTGTCCGAATGGATAGTGTCGACATGTGGCTGGTCGCAGATTGTAGATCGAGCAGCCGTTCTCTCCCGCTAGGAAGGGGCAAGGAGCCGTGGGCATAAGCCACATCCCCGTCGACATTTTCCTTAGTTTGTATTTGCGCCTGAAGTTAGAGACGGTAACTCCCATGTGTTTGGCAAGTGCCCGTACTTCCCTTTTAGATATGTCCAGCTCCGTGGGAATCCTACAGCACATCCCGCACCGCTCACATGGGAACGGTGGGTTCTCGACGAAGCCGTCGAAAATGCGTTCTAGTCGTGACTCGTCCTGCTCCATCATCAATCCTCGGGGTTTATGCTAAACGGCGAACTAAACGTAGTACATTTCAGCCATGACAACGGTTACGTTGTCACCTGCTGTGCCTACTGTTAACCCGATTCCACCCGTGTCCTCCGAAACCATGGAGGCGAACATGCCCGCTGCTGTGACGTCTATCGCGAACCATGTGTCATCTACTACGTTGTAGGTTGCAGCCGCCTCCGTCTCTCCATGGAGTCCCGACGCTTCACCGATGGCACCGTAGTCTGTCTCCAAGTCCCAGTTAGCTGCGGCTTTTGTGGCGTTTGGGACGACGTAGATGTTGAACTTCATGAGTTGCTGCATTCCATCTGGTGCGTGTACTGCTATGTATGCAGTCTGTCCGATTGAAATGGATTTACCTGGGATCATCCCTATGTTGTCATCGTCTCTGGCAACGTAGTATTGTTTGGTGTGGAAAACGCTTCCTGTACCTGAGTTTAGAACGGGTGCTATCCCGTTTCCGTTGAAGGTGTTTTCCCGCACTCTGTTGCCGTTACAAGTGCCAGCTATCTCTACTCCGTAGTCGTCGTTCTCGAAGAGGAAGTTGTTGATGATAGAGCAGTCGTCGTTGTTCGCGGCTAAGTCGATGCCGCTTCCCATACCGTCCTGACAGTAGTTTCCCGTGATAGACACCTCTGTGGCTCCATTGTTAAGGTGTATGCCGTCCTCCTGACTGTCCCCGAAGCCGTCGATGTGGTTTCCAGATACGGTGCAACGGTCTGCGGACCCCATAAGGAGAATGCCGTGATAGGTTTCAGCGGAGTCTTGGCTGTTATCAGAAACATGGTTATCGTTTACTACACAGTCACCGGAGGTGATGCGGATACCATCGAGGCCGTTTTCAGCAACTGTGTTTCCTATAACCGAACATCTGAGACCTTCAGCCCAGATGCCGTGCCCGTTGTTTGTAACTGTCTGGTTTCCTGTGATGAGGTTGTCCGTTGATGATCCGTCGGTGCGTATGCCGTGGTATGTTCCTGTGTCTCCTGAGTCGTTGTTGTTACACATGTTTCCATCTATTAGGCTGTTGTCTACTTGGTCGAAGAAGATGCCGTGTCTCTCGTTGGTATCACATATGTTGTCGACTATGTTCAAAAAGTTTGACCCTAGACAGTGGATGCCGCTAAGAGACGCCGTGCGAACGGTATTCCCCGTAACCTGTGTCTGCACGCTATCATTAAGGAAAATCCCGATTCCAGCGGCGCCGATTACAGCGTTTCCACTGATTGTGCAGTAGTTGTTTCCAGCAGAGGCATCAAAGTATATTCCAGCGTTGCCCACGTCTAGTATCTCGTTATCCGTGACGTGAAGACCCAACATATAGTTGGCGCCATCCATGTTGACGTAGATTCCGTGTCCGTCGGTGCTCTCGATGCGACAGGTATGGATGTGCCCTCCGTTTATTGTGGTCCCCTCTATGTGAATGCCGTTGTCATCTGAGTCATCTATGATGACCCGTTCAATAACGAAGTCGTCGCTCCCATCCTCTATGAAGATGCAGTGACTTGTATTACCGACGCCACCCACCGTCTGCATCCGCATATCAGAGATTATCATCTCCGTTCTACCCGTGATGTGGAAGATGTGTTCTGTGGTAGCCAACCCGTCGCCGTCAATGAATGTGTCTGGTCCCTGCCCCTTAAACCACAACCGATTCCCCGTCGGGATAATCGGGGCAATAAGACTGAATGTTCCCCGCTCCAACTCCACCGTCCCACCGCCTAATGCAGTCACATACGCTTCAGCCGCGTTAATCTGAACGTCATCAGCGACACCATCACACAAGAAATAGTTGACTTTAACATCGAGGGTCTCCTTGAATCCCACATAAGCAGTGGAGCCAAAAAGCTCAGATCCAACACCGTACGTCGCCATGCCCCAGAGAAGCCGATCTCCAAGGTTCATAATGTTCTCTCGTGCTGCCGGCTCACTCATGCAAATGTCCACCCCCTCGTCATGTAATACGCAAGACGCGTCTCAAGGTTGTCCCAACTCTCCCTCGAAGCCGGAGGACTAGGAACCGGGGCAACCGCATAGGACTGACTCATATAATACAATATCCGATCACCGAAACTGATCATGTTATGTCTCTTAACTGGCAACGCCATCATATTCACCTTAATTCTTTATCTTATCCAGTATTCTCCTACTATCTGTTTTGCCGCACCACTATGTAATCTATATCCATGGATTTAGCGGCGTTTTCCCTTGTTCTAATGTAAAGCCATGGCTGAAGAAAATCTGCTGCATCATTGGGAGTGTTTGTCGTTATGGGGCTATTGTTACACTCAGTTCCATCAATGTAGAAACGAACAGCACCAGCAGGAAAACACTCAATGCGTAAGATATGGTAGTCTGTGTCTGCGGCGATGCCACTATCTGCCGTGGTTGTGGCGACACCATCATCTCTTGATTCTATAAGCCAATTAGCTCCAACGGGGGAATCATAGCGAAAATTTATGAAGTTGTTATCATCAAAATACAGTCGTAATCTGACATGCATATTAGTTGTTTGTGTTAGTTTCATTCGAACCTCCATAGTTATTTCCTGATTCATGTGGAGGCTTCTAATGGTATTCCAGTCAATGCGCCAATTCTCAGTGTCAACATTGTTAGTTGTAATTCTTACTATTCCACCCGTCTGAGCATCCACAACAGCAGCAGAGCCACCAACATCACCGGTGCTACGCCATTCATCTCGCAACTGGTCTCCAAGGAAGTCATCCCACCAGAGAAGTCTAAATTGAAAGGAGTCAAAACAAAACCTAGCGCCATAGGTTTGCATCCCCCATATAATCTGGTCTGCGAGACTCATTAGATTCTCTTTGTTGACCGGCCTACTCATGCAAATCTGTTCCCCCTTGTCATGTAATATGCTATAAGTGTTTCAATGGCGTCCCAGCCCCCGCGCTTGTCGGGGAAATCATCCCTTGCTTGACACACATATGTTTGGCTCATATAATATAATATACGATCAGCAAAACTCATAATGCTGTTCTTCTTAACTGGTAAAGCCATCATTTTCACCTTTGAAAGCGCAGTCTCCCGGCTCCTCGCACTTTAGATTAAACTCCGAATCAATCCTTCTCCATGAGTTCTAGTATAGTAGACAACGCCTTTTTCACAAGCGCCATGTCATCTTGAAGCGCGTGAATAGCACGATAATCAGAGAAAGTGAATCCCTTCAGCTCCACGGACTCGGAAAACCCGGACGACTCTCTTTGTATTTCCGAGGTTGTAACCGAAACTTGGGCACGCTCACTAATCTTCTCTCTGGGGATTACGCTTATATGGGCGTCCCCAGAGAAGCCGACGGTTATTTCAACCCGCTCCGAGAACTTGGCGGAGAACTGGGCGGCTTCGTGTATTCGCTCTGCCGGGTTTATTCCGAGCGTCATTTTAAGTGATACTGGGCGTCGGTTATGTGTTTGGGTCTGAACCGTTTCAGTGAACGTGGTTACTGTTCTAGTCCGCTCCGATGTCTTGATAACGTAAGAACAATAAACCTTGAATTTTTCAAGGACCGGCACAAACCATCCGCCGGCGGTAGGGACTGGTGGAACATACGGTGGTGACGTTGTAGTAGTGGTTGTCCCTGTCGTTGTGGTGGTCGTCGTTGTAGCGGTTGTCGTGGTGCTACTCGTTGTTGTAGTTGCCGTTGTAGTTGTCGTGGTCGTCGTAGTAGTGGCAGTCGTCGTTGTCGTAGTAGTTGTCGTAGTTGCCGTGGTGGTGGTCGTCGTTGTTGTGGTGGTTGCGGTTGTTGTTGTGGTAGTAGTGCCGGTGGTCGTCGTGGTTGTAGTGGTGGTTGTCGTCGTCGTAGTGGTGGTGGTGAAGGGGAAATCATCACAGCCGATAGGACCAGTGTCGGCAATGATCACACAGTCAAATACTAAAGTTGGAGCCCAACCAATGCCAGCAAGTCCTGCTCCATTACCAACAAATGTGCCATCTGAGATAGTTATGTCAGTATCAACATTCGTCTGCGCTATATCTGCTAATTCTACCTCATTTACATATGCCCTAATTTCGCCATCATTTGCTCCATCAAAAGTGTTACACACGGTTTTGATTTCTATACAATACCAAGTGTCAACACTTGGATTCATCTGCTGTGCAGAACCCACAGCGGGATAGGCTCCTCCCTCCCGCCACGTCATATACCAGACGACGTTTGAGCCGTTGTGTCTTAATCCAAGAGCATGATTATTGCTTATTCCAAAGTCAGCGTTCTGTATAAAAAATCGTAGTTGCCCACTTGTCGGTAAAGTATCAAATTGAACGTGAACTTTAGTGTGAACGGTTCTTTCACCAGTATATGTTTTATTGACAGTGTCTCCAACGGCATCACACTCCATCGCCCACGAGCCATGATGAACGGGGGCAGCCACTATGGCTGGAGTTCCTGCTGTACCAGTCCATGCAGAGAAGTCACCACTCTCGAAGCCATCATCGAAGATAATGGTGAACCACTGGGCGAGGTAGTTCCTCTCATCCATGTCCAGCTTCGGGAAGACAGACTCGTGAATAAACCCAGCGAGTTCGTCATAATCCTCGACAAACTTGCCCGTTTTCGTTATGGTTTCCTCTGACCTTGCCTCCTCAACCGCCCCGGTGCTGGTTTCTAGGTCAAAGTCAAAATCCATTCTCTCAATCACTTATCAAGTCTCGACGCTATATCCTTCTCAAACCAATCTGGGTCAATCGGGTTCACCGAAATCTGGATGCCTTGTTCTCCCTTATCAGTTCTAGCAACGCCAACGTAGAGTTCCACTTTAGCATCACACTTGGAGCAAACGAATGTCCTCTTTCGGCTATCCTTCACCACATTTGTTATGGCGGACGTGGTCTTATTATCCTTGAAGCGTTCACCACATCTAGGACAGATAAAATTAGGACCAAAGGAAAAATCAACCCCGTCAAACTTCACAGAGTTATAGTAGAGTTTATTATATGTCATACAAGTAACGGCTCCAACTGTTGCCCCCAAATCCAATTTCTATTAAAACGCTTCTGCACCCGATTCTTAAACCTCAAGGCGCTATGACGCTCATAAAGTGCATGAAGGTTCCGAGCCGCATCGGCATAATACTTATCCTCACCACCGGCTCCATAGTTCGTGGTCGCCCGGTCACTCGACACCTTCATCCAGAACACCAAGTCCTGACGCCCAAACTCAAGGAACGGTGGAAAATCGCCATTAAGAATCACAATCATCCCCTTAAGACCAGCCTCAAGCATAGTGAGACTACACGCCTCGCTCCTAGAGAGCAGCGGGAAAACGTTGCCGACATCCATAAGTTCTCGAACCACACGGCGGGGAACAACCGTCTCATACTGCTTATCCTCAAGACTCGTGAAGACGGCATACTCCTCATGCCCCCTCAACCAATCCTCAACATTCTTACGCCGACCATCAGTGTTCGCGGCGGCGTTGATAAACACAACCTTAGCGTTTAACTTACGTTCTCGGAGTTTCTGCACAAGTGTGAGAATCTTCGGGCCGCCCTTAGCATCCCACCGCCCCGTATCAAACGGAAAAACAAACAACAAGTCACAATCCAAAAGACTATGCTTATCCACAACTTGTTTGGTGAATGGGTGCCACTCATTGAACAAGTCGGGGCTCACCGAGTTGTAGACGAGGCGACACTGAGCCTCCGGCACGCCGAACTGCTCCGCAAGCCGCGGCAAGTCCCACATATTCAAACCGATGTAAATGCTGTTCGGCATCGGCTCCCGCGGATCGCTAGGATTCGGGGCACTATGACTCCAGTGAAGCCACCTAATCTTCGGGTGCCGCCCTATGATTTCTCGGATAGCAACGGCGTGCTTCTTATAAACCGGCAAGTACACGACATCATGGGTAAAGACAACATCAAGCCCCTCGATCACTGGCTCTGCGGCCTCTAGTATCTCCTTATGGGGTAAAACGGCGTGAACCACAACCCCCTCGGGAACGTCGCCCTTAAACCCCTCGCTCGTCACGAAGTGGCATTCATGTTCATGCTCCATGAGCATATACATCTGCTCCCTGACAACGTGGCTTAGGCTATAATTGTCAGGAAGATCATTAAACGGATGGTATAATCCAATCTTCATTTCTATTTCTCCAAACGATATAGGAGCCGTTTACGGTATCTCGTTTGTATCAGCGGATTCAAGGTGGCTCCAGTTTTCTCTTTAACCGCTTTCTTTATGTCGCCGCCCCACTCATCATAGACGCCTTTGATGTTCTGAGTCATTAGGAAAAGGCGGTCGCATCGATTGAGAGCGGTGTTAAGCGTATTCCACGCCCGCTCCTCATCATGATAGAGAAGATGGTGAAACACGTTTAAAAGTAGGACAATGTCAACTGGGCGCTCGTTATTTTCGACGTATTCGTTTATGTCGCCGTGTATCGCCTTGAAGGATTTAGGCCCCCGGTTGACTCCACGCCTCACGGCGAGATGATTAGCCACCCCAACTCTGAACCGGTTGTTATCTACCCCCACGGCGTGACTAGCACCATGTTCAAGAAGGAGAAACATATAATGTCCGAAATAGCAGCCGAGGTCAAGCAGGCTTTTACCGGCTACGTCGAACTTGAGGATTTCATTAAGGATGTCAAAGCGGTAGCTTAGGTTCTTATTCTGGCCTAATATCTCTGTAAAGGAAAGAGGCGTATCAAGGGTGTCCCGGTAGTAGACACCATCTTTCTTCTCCTCGTAGAATCTGAGGAGGGTCGGGGATGGGGGATAAATGCAGGGATAGTATTGTCTCCAGGTGTACGCGGGGTTAACCCTAAAGTGGGGGATGGCGGGAGCCTCTAAGTATTTGGCGTCCCGTCGACCTCGGGTAGGTTTCGGCGTGTTCCGTATAAGTATGCGCACACTGGGTTCCCCGATTTCCCATAGACAACGGGTGCGGTGGCTTCCGTCTCGACCAATGTGAAGGTTCCCCCCATCATCTTTGTAGGCTGAGATGGGGTTGTAAATTGCGGGACCAAGATGGTCTAACCAATATTGAAGGACGGTAAAGTTCAAATCGGGTATTTCGTTACGGGGGACAGTGGTTATAAGCGGTAACTCTTCGATGGCGAAAGCGTCGGTTCCCTCTAGGACCGGAAGGGGCGGCTTAGGGGCATGCCGTAAAAACCGGCGTTCCTCCCTCTTCGGTTGCCTCGGCTCATGGTCTTGCAGGATGGGCCGCATCAGCCGCGTGTAGACCGTCCAGCTCATTTTTTGACGAACCACCCAAACCATCTACCCATATCCCAGATAGGAATGAATCCATTTTGTTTAAGGGTGCTTCTAATAAAGTCGAACCCCACACCTATGATGTGCCCTCCTCTTTCAGGCGTGTTTGTTCGCCCCAAAGGAGCCATAGCTACGATGAATGAGGCTCTCCCATTAAGCCAATCAAATAACTCATAAATATCTTTAGGGTAGAGATGCTCAAAGACATGCGATGCGACGAAGACATCAAACGGGGGCACTTCATCCATGTCCCAAAGAAACCTATCTAATAGATGAGCCTCGTAGTTTGAGTGAGACTGACTGGCTTCAATCTCGTTAGGCATGAAGTCGTATCCGGTCCATTTCAAGTCGTAGTGGATGTTGTTCAGGATCTCTACTGCGAGGCCGCCATCGCTGCACCCTAATTCAACGACGGTGTTTATGCGACTGAACTGAAGAAGATGAAAGACGCTCTGAAAGTGGTTTAGGTTTTTCTTCCAACTGCTGTCTATCATGTGACCCCATTTTTCGATGTAATGTTCTTGTCGCCCTTTGAAGTCTTTGGGTACGTCCATCATTTAGGCCAGTCCCAAGGCTTCCTCTCAAGAAGATCACCCAGCCCATCGTAAACCTGATGTTTCACGATATAATCCCGCGAGGGCTTGCAGAGCACCTTTATCTCCTCATAGTAGCCCTGCCAAAGCGGATACTTATCCAGCTTTGCCCCCTGGGTTTTCTGAACCCACTCATCGCCCCCGAGACAATACATGGTGATAAGGTTATTCCACATCGCCCAGTTATTCGTGCCACCACCCTCCGAAATCATCTTCTGTGCGGTTTCATCGCTGCGCCAGTTCCGCTTATACGCCCAATGATAATACAGCGCATCAGGGTGAACCCACACCTTGCTCCCGAGAAGCCACCACTTAAGATCCATGTAGGTCTCCCCACCACCTAAAATTTTCATATGTGGCTCAAGCAACCCCCCAAACTCCACATGCTCCTCTCGGACGGCTGCACTGAAACCACCCCCCATGGAATGAACAGTAAAGGGGCGATCCGTCTATGGCTTAGACCAACTCCAACCACGGTTTATCGGGTGCTTATAACTGTAAAGTTTCGCCTTAAAGTCGTTTCGTTTAGCGGTGTAATCCCCCATCCAGAGCATCGGACTATGGCAGATACCTCCTTCCTTTCTTAGAAGATCCGCCATGGCGGGAATTGACCCACTGCTTACTGCGATATGAGAGCAACCCCAAACAAGGATGTCTCCTTGCGCCGCGTCAAAACCGGTTCTAAGCGCCGGCCAGACACCGGGCTCACTATGAAGAACCTTCAAAAAGCCCTTACGCGCCAACGAGCCCTTACCAAACCAATCAAGCCATTTAAGGTTCTCCTCATCACAAGCATTCTCGACAAGAATAACCTCGAAGTCATCGTATTTCTCTACATCATTAACGAGACTATAGACCGACCAAGTAGCTTGAGGAAACTCATTGCGAATCGGCAAAACGATGCTAATCAACGAAGACTACTCAGGATAATACAGCGTCTCAATCGTCAACATACCCTTAATCACAATAGCACCCTGACACTCGCCCGCCTTCACATCATCAGCCGCAGTCCACTTAAGTTGAACCTCATGAATCGCACCAGGGGCAAGCGCCTCAGTGTACTCCTCAGAGAACATCTCAACCTCAACACCCGCCTTCTCAGGCGGCGTCACCTCAACCTCCAAATCCTCAACCATGCCCTCGCTAAGATTCTTAACGTAGAAACTGCTAATCTTCGCCGAGCCCGCGTCGACACGGCCAAAGTTCAACACCCACATAGTCTTCCCATCAACGGCGCGCCGAGGAATAAGGCGAGTAGCCTCCTCATCATAGTACAGCGCAATCGGCGTCTCTTCAAATTCACTCATTTTCCAGTTCCTCCCTCAGTTTCTTAATCTTCTCCAACCTCGCCGACTCCTCCTCCGGCTCCTCTTCAGGTTCCTCCACGGGCTCATCCTCATCAGGCTCCTTACGGCTCTGATCAAGCGGCTCTGGGGGCATAAACATGCCCAGCTTCCCCAAGTCGATGCCAGCCAGCTTCAACAAGATTTCCAGGTTCGTATCAGTCACATAACCCAGCCGCATACCCTCCAAGATCAACAACTGCAAATCCAAGTCCTCGAAGCCCGTCTTCTCGACGCCCCACTCCAAGCGCGGCACCAAATCAATACCGTTCGCCTCCATCAAGCGCGCATAGAAACCAGCCTCGATACCCCGCTTCATATTCCGCTGAATCGCCGCAATATTACGATCCGTCAACTCCTGCATAACACGAGCAGAAGCCTCTGTGGCGTTCCTGGAGTAAAATTGGTCTGGGGCATAGAGTCCCCTGAAAATCAGCGTATCAATATACTCGATAAACTCGGTAAACCGAGCCTCACCTTTAATCTCAACAATCTGCGCAAGATCCTTCATCTCCTCCTGCGTCAAGTTCCCCAGATAAATATCCTCGTCCGCGTCACGTTGCTCGACGGTTTCCTTCAGCGCTCCAATGCTGCGCTGCGATTTCCAAATCACGAGGGGGGCAAGATAACGGTCAATGATCTTACCCATATTAGAAACGGCGACATCCTTAATCGCCAACAACGACTCAACCGGCCTAATAATACTCGTCCCCGTTTTGTCATTTGCAATCGGATGATGAACAAACCAGGCTAGGTTTTTACCTAGAATCTTAACCTTCTTACCATCAACAACCTGAATAATAAAGGAAATCCCATGATACTCGTCTCCCCCATAAACAATTTCCTTCACGGTTTTTGGGTGTATGATTTTTAAAGCACTTTTTTCCGGGAATTTATCGATTTGAATCTCAACCGGACAATACCCGGAAATCAAAAGATTCCGACAAACATTAGGATTCAAAACATCAAGATTCTGAACCCGACCAAACTCATTAACAAGTTCCAACGCCACGGGAACCTCTTCACCATCCTCCTCCGCCTTAGATAGCGTGTAGTTCTCCGGCATACGATTGTGGTATCCCTGCCCCGTGGCACCCTCTGTGAGCCCATCAACGGCGGCCGCGACGACTCCGTCGGTAGAATACCACGTATAATACGACTGAATGCCTCTAGGCCGCTTCGCGGGTTTCCGACCAAACAATGCCGCCCCCACATCCGCGTCAAGACCGATGATGGCCTCCGCTAACTGAGCCTCAATCGCCTCCCTAACGGCCCCCTCAACAAACGGCATATCAGAATACCTTCACAATCTTCAAACTCGAAATCTTCATCGTTCTATTAACGTCAATCCCGTTAATCAGGATCTTCAGTTGCGGTGCCTCAGCATCAAGCAAAACACCAAGCGCCTTGACAACCGCCTTCGGACCCTCAACGATGGAAATCTCAAACAAAACTTCCTCTGGTTCACTCATTTCAACCTCTCCTCTCTCGCCTTTAAAATCGCATCCATCTGTGATTGCGCCATCGGCATCACCAACACCTCATTTCCGCAGTGGGGACACGGAATAACCCTGGGTGGACACGTCGGACACGCCTCGAAGGGAACACTTTTTCCACAGCCACTACAAACAGTCACCCATCCTCACGCTCCCGCAAGCCGTCCCAAACTTCCCAAAACAGGGCTCGGGTCATCTCCGGATTCCACCCATTAATTTTCACGTTCTTAGTTCCATGCAACCCCGTCGCAACGTGGACTTGGATATCATTAATGGTGCGGACATTAGTAACCTCGGGCTCACCCGACGCCTTCTTCTTCCAAAACTTCCAGTTCAACTACTCCAACCCCCCAACTCATACTTTAAGGCAAACTGCGATTAGACGTATTCCAACTCAACACAAGTGAACACGGCGTCCGTCTCAACATCATCTCCGCCAGCGGCTTCATGGATAACCTTGATCATCACCTGGTCTCCACCGACCATTTCATCTATATCTGTGTCGTCGGAGGCATCTAAGAGCCAGTATATAACATCATTCACCGCAAAGTTTGTTGTCTCACTTGGATGGTCTGCAACCACCACCGTCTCAGTGGTGTACGGTTCATTGCTGGCCCCACCATATCCCTCGATTTCAAGTCGCATCGCCTCTGCGTCAGCTACTAAGCTTGTTGCCCATATCTTCCAGCGAACTACTTCCTGAACCTCTAATGGCAGATGCCCAAGTGCAATAGCATACTCCGCGCTCGCATCTATTTCCCAACCGAAGGGCGCCGACGTTAAGAACGTTGTTCCGTCAACAAATGATAGAACCAGAGTTGCTAGTTTGGTGTCTGTCCCCCCCTCAAGGAAGGGACCACTTGTGTTTCCTATCAGATGATTGTTCTTTACCCAGTTCCGCAGACCCGAAACATCTATGCCATATAGATCATTTTCATCACATGTATTGTTATGAATAAAGTTGTCATCACCATTTATACTCATGCCGCTATAGGTAGCCGTGTTATTCAGGTCGTTCTCGTTGCATTGATTCCCTATAAAATCACAATCATCGCCACTAGATGATATTCCATTTCTTATGTTCTGATAGCAGGTATTCCCAGTGACCGTGCAGTTATCCGATGAACCTAGATTAATACCGTGTTGAGTGTTTGTTGTTATAACGTTTCCGATAAACTTATTGTAGGGTGCTTGGTCACACTTAATTCCGCTCAGAGTAGATAACTCTATAACGTTCCCAGAAATCAAGTTGCGGGTCGATCCTATCCCGACGAAAATGCCTTCCCAGTCACTTGATGCTATAAAGTTTCCAACTATCACGTTATTATGGCAGTCGCTACCCACCAATATACCGTTCCGATCATTGTCCAGTATGTTGTTTCCTATTACTATATTGTGATCGATATTAGTAGCGTTAAAAGTTACCCCTGAGAGACCATTACCTACGATTTGGTTATTTGCAATTATATTATATTGACATATCCCGGTGAAGTCGAGTCCCTCTCTGTCATTTCCATAAACCGTGCAATTAACTATCACATTATGGTCACAATATGTGAGGTTATAAAGTCCCTGCCATGTCATGTTCTCAAGGCCGACATTCTCGATCAGTGAGTACGTGACATAGTCCCAATATATTCCCACCATTATCCCTGCGCCCTGTTCTGCCTTATTACCGTCTATGGTAAGATGCGCTATGCGTACACGATCCACGGTATCACATAAAATGACGTTCAAGTTGTCATCGTGGGAATCTGGTATCGTAAGCACCGTTCCTCGACCCGAACCCACCAGAGAACTGGAAGACACCATATTAATGGAGGCAGTAATATAGAAAGTCCCCTCAAGAAGGTGAACCTCACCACCCCCAGCAGGCAACGCCGCTATAGCAGCATTTATCTCAACATCATCCGCAGTACCATCACATACAAAGTTCCCACTACGATCAGGCTCAATGCTTACCACTACGGTAGCGGCCATAGACCCCTTATTCTCATAACTCATATCATCACCCTCAGACTCAAACCACGAACCCACTCAACAAGCGAAACCAACGACTCCTCTTCTCCAACTCAACTACTCCAGCCGCCCATGAGCCTCCCAGAAAGTCTCGCCACCCATAGTAAAAAACACTCCACAAGCCTCACAGAAAAACCGCCGGCTATCATCAATCCCACGCACACCCACCGGACCAACCCGCCAAATATGAGTAGAAGCATCATGACAAAACGGACAACAGAAAAACGGTGCCGGCGGAACCGGCGTTGTGGTTGTCGTCGTGCTAGTCGTCGTCGTTGACGTTGTCGTCGTCGACGTAGTAGTGGTTGATGTTGTCGTCGTTGATGTGGTTGTCGTGGTCGTACTGGTAGTGCTCGTACTGGTGCTAGTCGTTGACGTTGTGCTGGTCGACGTAGTTGATGTGCTGGTCGACGTTGTCGACGTGGATGTAGTTGATGTTGTGGTGGTCGACGTAGTCGTCGACGTGGTACTCGTAGATGTCGTAGTAGTCGACGTGGTCGTTGTAGACGTAGTGGTAGTCGTCGTGGTAGTAGGGCCTGGGGGATCATAATCCAACACAAGACCCAAAAGATACACGTCGGCGCCAACAGTATCATCGACATGCGCCCCCGTCCTTGTAAACGCAACCCCAACTAAATCATCCGCAGCCAAACCAGGAAGCGCAGCCGCAATATCTATACACTCAACATCATCCTGCACCACGGCCTGCGTACTAGCCGCAATACTATCACTATTAACATCATAATCCTCAACGCATATCTGACCAAAATCAGTCAGAACAGAATACCGAATATCCCCAGAGCCACCAGGCACAAAAACAACGTTCGCCGACGACAGCGAACCAAAATCCGACGGAACCTTAAAATCAAACCTAACTACAACATCCACGCCATCCGTAAGACGCTGCGCCGGAAAATCCCCCACATAAACATCAGGATTAGGAGCAGGAAAAAACCTTTCAACCACCAGCAACCCGCCCCCACATTAACAGCCCAAACCCAAACACGAACTCGCCAGACTACCTATCCTACGAACAAATCGTAATTATAACCCCGAGAAAATAGACACTATCACCAATCGTATCCAACCCATCATCACCATGCCGACGAAACTCCACCCCAACAATATCATCCGCCGCAAGGTTAACAAGCGCCGCAGTAATATCAAGGCACTTAAGCTCATCCGCCGCCACAGCAATCGTATCCTCAACAACGCTGGCCGAATGAGTATCATACGACTCACCAACACAAATCTGGCCAAAATCAGTCGTACAACTCCAACGCAAGTTTCCAGTAGCCCCAGAAACAACAATCAAATACGCCGAAACAACACTCGCAAAATTAGTCGGAATATAAACCGTCGTCCTACACACCGTCTCAATAAGATCCGGCATCACCTCAGCCGCAAAACTGCCAATAAACCCATCAGGATTCGGCGCCGCCTCAAAAACCTCACAACTCAACATTCACACCCCAAAAACTACCTACTCCGCCGCCCAAGCAACGCCTCAATCCCGCCGCCACCACGGCGGACACCCATCAACGCATAACGAAGCGCATCAACCGCGTGATCGTATTCTTTTTTATCCGGGTTGTATATCTGAAGCTCCTGAATCAAATTAACACACCCCGGCGAAACATACAACCGCCGCAAACCATCACCAGCATCAGGAAACCGACCACCCAACTCCGCAATACCATCATCCCGTTTACTCTTATTCGCCCGAGCATCAAGACCCTCCCGACTCAAAGAGTTAATCGTATCCGGCCGACTAGCATCACAGAAAAACGTGCCATGCACATACCGAGCCTGCATAGCCAAACACTCGTTAATCAACTCCTGCTCACTAATCCGGCTCCCGTAAACCTCCTCCATAACAAACGCTCTCCCGTCGCCGTCCAACGCAACCGCCAAAACAGAACTAGGCGAAGTCCAGCCAAAGTCAACCCCATAAACCATCTGCCGAATATCCTCCGGCACAACAAATTTTTGCACGTGAACACTGAAATCAAACGCGAAGCCCCCCGCCGACATATCAACAAACAACCCCTCGATATACCGACGCCCAAGGTCTCCACCGTGCGTGCGCACCATTTCGTCCACGAAACCGGTGGGCAGGTTTTCGGCGTTATCAAACAACGACATCCGGTAAATCTTACTCTCCGGATTTCTCTCGGTCGGAGATTCGAAAAACTTGTACAAGTCAGACCCCAGTGCATCGGGGGTTGTAGTCATCCACATCCCCACCGCCTTCTCAGGGACATACTTCCTATCAAACGGAATAGCCATACCACTCCCCCTAAGCCGCCTCATAATGCTCCGACGAGCCGGCTCCAACTTAGGAACCAAACCAGCCTCATCCAACCAGCAAAAATCTAAATTCATCCCCTCGGCGGCCTCCGGCCTCTCAAGACCCACAAGCCACAGCTTACTAGGGCGGCCCCGATGATTTTTGGTGAACGTATTAAACTCAATCATCATATCCGTCTTCTGAAACCGCCGCACAAACGGCGACACATCCAACTCCGACACCCCCAACAACTTCTCAAACTTCGGAATCACATTCCGCTTAATCATCTTAAACGTCGGCGCAAAAACCCCACCCACACAACCAGGATTATCAACACACCACCCAATCGCCTCAAACGCACCCGCCTCAGTCTTACCCGTCGACGTACCCGCAATCAAACCACGATTACGAACCTTATACCTATCCTGATGAAACGGCAACTGCCCCTTATGCGGAAAATAATCCACAAACACACCAGGACGCTTAGACAAGGCACTCCACACATTTTTCTAAAAATTTTTAGATTTTTTTTAAAAAGTTTTTGGCGGTTCACAGTTCACCCGATCTCCTACCAGCTCCCTGGGCACGAAAAGGAAAGGGGGGTGGGGGGTATGGTTGGCTGGCTGGTTATGTTGGGTATCCCACATTCAGTTAACCACTCTAATTATATACGTGCGGTGTTATATACAACGTGGGCCTATGGTGTACCATGACAACCACGAACGCGGGGCCGAGCTACGCTGCCGACTTAACCAAATACCTCGAAATAATGGACGAACTACAACACAGCCTCATGCACCCCAACCGCCGCGCGGTGCTGGAGACGTGCGCCGAGGCCCTGGGGATTGTGTTAGAATTATATGATATTGACTATAAAATAGGTAACGGGTGAAACGATAGTATATACCCTATATACTCACCCGACAATATAAGGTAAACGACGAGTAATCGTCGGTTATGTCCAATCGGATTAAAACTGCCTAAATGTTTAGTCCAGCCTAACATTAAACAAGGCAACCACGACGCCGAAGGCGTCGCCAAATTAACTAGCCCGTGTTAATAGGTGTGAGGGTGTAGAGGCTGTTTCAAACTCTTTATTTATTTTCACCAAAGAACAAGAAAAAACAAAAAATAAAGTTGTTGGAAATAGCCTCTACACCTCTACAGGTGACAGTTTAAACTAAAGCTTCGGGGCCAGCCGACCAACCATTATCTATACGCGCCGTGGTATTTAAGTCTTTTCCTCGTCGCCCTCGCCTTCCGGCTCGGGCTCCTCGCCGGGTCGCCATATCGTGAGCTGGCCGAAGCCCTCAACCTTCGCCTCGCTCTTCTGGACCATTGATCGCTGGGCGTGCTTGCTTATCTCCCTGAATGTTAGGTCGGGGCTGTCTTCGCGTAGGTCGTTGTATTGTTCTTTGAACATTCGGCGGGTCCAGTCTTCGTATCCGCCGGTTAGTTCCCATTTGCGGATGTCTCGGCCTATGGTCTTGCGGTTGACCCCGGACTCGTTGGCTATCTCTTCTTGTGTCTTACCTTCAAGTAGGCCGCGCTTGATGATTTCAAGTCGGGCTTCAGGTATTTGCTTGCCTTGTTTTGGCTTTGGGTCTTCCTGGTGGGACATTTTGGCACACATCCATTTAGTTAATTCTAGTTATCCATAATCCTTAAATACGTGGGGGCACGCTTGAAGTATTGACCCAATATGAGCGAGTCAAAGACTAAGTTAGACTTTGAGAATAGGGCGTGGGATAAAGCGGATATTAAGCGGTTGGTTTCACAGAGGGTGGAGCTTCCGCATCAGTTGAGATATCAGTTTCCCCACGCCACCAGCGCGGTTTTTGAGGTGTCCTATCATTATAACTTGGGTGGTTATGTGATAACGGTTTATGGATACTCCGCGCCAGAGAAGCGAGGGGGGAAAATTGATCCTTGTTTTGGTGGTCTTGTTAAGGAGCACCAGAACAGTAAGGACTTTATTGTTTTTCCCGATGAGAAGCGGGGGCTTGGTTACGCCAGGGCCTTTCTTGAGGCGTGGGGCTACGAGGTGGCTTTTAATTGAGCTTAGTCACTGAGGAAAACCTATTCCGTCAGTTGGTAAGGCTTAATAGTCTTACATCCCGGAAATATTACTATGTCACCGATGAGCCGACT
>Ga0114921_10000380_pt1 | contig 18842 bp, 19 predicted proteins | sample BentaG_FD_87016 | JGI IMG/M metagenome (GOLD analysis project Ga0114921, IMG submission 87016) | Deep subsurface microbial communities from South Atlantic Ocean to uncover new lineages of life (NeLLi) - Benguela_00093 metaG | ecosystem: Environmental > Aquatic > Marine > Oceanic > Sediment ... | reverse complement strand
CTCGATTGTCTTTCTCTCTGTTACCGCTGAGGAACAGGGACTTCTTGGCTCACTGTATTATGCAACTCATCCAATATATCCTCCAACAAAAACCGTCGCCGCCATCAATATGGATGCTCTGAATATTTGGGGGAAAATGAAAGATATCACCATCATAGGTTACGGGAATTCAGAGCTGGATGATTACGTCGAGGCTGCAGCCGCAGAGCAAGGAAGAACGGTGTGGCCAGATCCAAAGCCGGAAAGAGGTTCTTTTTATCGCTCAGATCATTTTTCTTTCGCCAAACAGGGTATACCTGCGCTTTATACAAGTTCTGGAATTGACCATATTGAACACGGAGAAGAGTGGACTCTTGCTAAAAGGGATAAATATTTGGCAGAAAACTATCACAAGCCGTCCGATGAGTATGATCCGAATTGGGATCTTTCCGGGGCAATTGACGATCTGCGATTACTTTTTAAAGTCGGCTACAGGCTAAGTACGGAATCCGCTTTTCCCAATTGGAAACAAGGAACCGAATTTAAAGCGAAAAGAGATGCTGACATGGGAGCGGCCAAGCAGTAAGAGCAGGCAGAAGGGGGAAGGAAGAAGGCAGTTAAAAGCAGTTCATGGCCGGGAGTTTGCTAAGCATTTAATATCATTTGCAATAAACCTCTTTTTTAGGCATCTTTTGCCTTTTACCTGCTTAGAATCAACCTTGCAGCCAAGCTCAAGATAATGGCCACTCCAGTATTTAAGGCAGCAGAGAGAAAGGCCACTTTCCTCCCTACTTCCTTCCACAGCATAGCAAAAGTTGAAAGGCAGGGGATAAAAAAGCTGACAAAGATCGTAAAAACAATAATCTGCTCCTTGGAAACAACAGCCAATAAATCGGTATAGCTCTCAACATCCACGGCTTGAAGCATCATAATCAAAGAAAGTTCTTTCCTTAGAAAGCCAAAAATAAGAGTTACTCCGAGTTCCTGGGGCAAACCGAGTCCCTTTTCAACAAGTGGGGAAAGGATGAAATTAATGATCTTATCAAATCCTATAAACTGGAAGAAGCCTAAAACGACGCTGCCAGCAATTAAGATAGGCCAAGCAAATTTCAAAAATGATTTTAGCTGAATGTATGTTTTCCTTACTATGTTCCTTAAGGAAGGAATTTTTAAGGATGGAATTTCAAGAATCAAGCCTGGAGAAGGAGTTTTAAAGAAAAGAGAAATAATCCGGCCCAACATAGCCAATAAAAGAAGATTGAAGAAGTAGAATCCCAGAGCCCAAAAAGGTCCTAAGAAGAAGGCTACCAAAGCCAGAATGATTGTTGTTCGGGCAGAGCAGGGAATAAAGGGAATGAGAAGAGAAGTAATGATACGGTCCCTACGGGATTCCAGGATACGAGTGGCCACAATAGCAGGCACATTACAGCCAAAACCCAGAATAAAAGGAGCCACAGATTTACCATGAACTCCGATTCGATGCATAAAGGTATCCATCAGGTAACCTGCCCTGGCGAGATAGCCTACATCCTCTAAAAATGACATGAGAAAAAGGAGAGGTATAAAAAATGGTAAGACAACGGCCACTCCCCCACCAATCCCCTGGACGAGGCCATCGGCTAAGTAATAAAACAATCCCGAACCTAACTCAGTGCGAAGCAAATCTCTCAAACTATCCAAAGGCCCAAGGAGAAGTTCTTCTAAAGGACTTCCTATTTTAAAAATAAGGAAAAAAAAGCCTAAAAAAACAGCCATCAGAATAAAATACCCTAAAAAGGGATGCATAAGGGCATTATCTAATCTCTCCTGCCAGCCAACTCTTTTTCCCCTCCAGACTCTGCTGCTTTCTTCAAAAATCTTCATGGCCAGGTGGTGCCTTTCTGCAGCAATAACTTCATAGGCTGGCGCATCATGTGCTGCCTCCAAATCTTCCCTCACCTTATCCAGAACGCCTTTTAAAGGAGGATTTGCCTCTGTTAACACTTCATTGAAAAAAAGTCCTGCTGCTTCAATCATCTTGATGGCGGTGAATCTTCGGTTAGCGACTACAGGAAAGTCCTTAGGCACCTTTTTTTCAAGCACCTCTATTTTATCTTCCACATCCTTAGACCATTTTAGAGAAGAAACAGGCAATCCTTCTTCCAGAGTCCAAAGAGCCTTTTCGAGGAGTGTTTTAATCCCTCGGCCATGGGTAGCGATAGTGGGAATCACAGGGACACCAAGAAGTTTTTCCAGCTTTTCAGGATGAATCTCTATACCTTTCTTTTCAGCTAAATCGATCATATTCAGGGCGAGTATCATAGGGTACTCTAATTCAAGAAGCTCCACAGTCAGCTCCAGACTCCGCGCAAGGATAGAGGCATCAACCACATTTATAATCATATCAGGCTTTTCCAGGAATAAATGAGAAAGGACAACCTTTTCGGCGGGGTCTGAAGGGTTGAGCGAGTAAGTGCCGGGCAAATCGATGATGTTTAAAACACGGCCTTCAACATTAACTTTGCTGTGCGTGTGTTTGACAGTCGTACCCGGAAAATTTGAAGTTTCTGCTTTGAGTCCAGCAATAGCATTAAAGATGGTGCTTTTGCCACAATTTGGCTGGCCGATGAAAATAATAACAGGTGCTTTATCTTCCTTCATTAACTATTTCAACTATAATCTTCTGGGCAATCCCCCGACCTAAAGCAACTGAAGTATCAAAAGTCAAATTCCTCACAAGAATCGGACCTCGAAAAATGCTCATAGAATCCAATTCGATAAGATTATTTTTATGAAAACCCAAAGCAAAGAGCCTCCTCCGTACTCCATGGCCTCCTAAAATCTCCACAATTCTCAAAGGAGTATCATGAGGAGCTTGGGCAAGATTCATCATTTTTCTTTCTTCCTGGGCATCTTCTGCTAATTGAGAATAATTCTCAGTTACAGCGTAAACAATAATAAGACAAAAAAGAAAAAAAATCAATATCTCTGATATTACAGGACGAAAAGCGTGGTATTAATTGAGTCAGGCATTGGGGTCAGACTTTGTCGTCATTGTGAGATTTAGACTGAATTTGGTGCTTTGGGCTTTGTTTAATAATAAAGTCTGACCCCGTTGGATTCGACAAGGCCTGACCCCAAAAATTTCACATCATCCATAAAGAAGAAAGACTAGGCATGAGATTAGACATATTGATTAAGATTAAAGTTAAATTGACAAGAGTAATTCTTTCTGTTACAAAATACTTAAATGTATAAGTGGATAATCCAAAAAATCTTCGGCACCAAAAACGAAAGAGACCTTAAAAAACTCCGGCCTTATGTTTCGGCCATTAATGAGCTTGAACCCCAGATTCAGAAATTGAAAGACAGTGAGCTTCAAGCCAAGACAGTCGAATATAAAGAGAAGTTAAGGCAAGGGGCATCTTTGGAAGACCTTCTTATTGAAGCCTTTGCAGTTGTTCGCGAAGTGGCCAGGCGGACCATAAACATGCGTCATTTTGATGTTCAGCTCATGGGTGGCGTTGTTCTTCATCAGGGGAAAATCGCTGAGATGAAAACAGGCGAAGGAAAAACCTTAGTTGCTACTCTTCCGGTTTATTTGAACGCTCTGCAAGGTCAAGGAGTGCACATTATAACTGTTAATGATTATTTAGCCAAAAGAGACACAGAATGGATGGGCCCGATTTATAACTTTCTTGGCCTTGAAGTGGGAACAATCCAACATGACATGGATGAGGAGGAAAGAAATAAAGCTTATCGCAGCGACATTACCTACGGCACAAATAATGAATTTGGGTTTGACTACCTGCGGGACAACATGAAATTTCGTTTATCTGACTTAGTCCAGAGAAAGCATAATTATGCAATAGTTGATGAAGTTGACAGTATTCTCGTTGACGAAGCACGCACCCCCCTTATCATTTCAGGCCCCACAGAAGAATCAACATCCCTCTATTATCGCATCGACAATCTTGTCCGACGTCTTCGTAAGAACATCCATTTTCAGGCGGACGAAAAAACAAGAACAGTAACCTTGATTGAAGGAGGAGTGGCTGAAGCGGAAAAGTTTCTTAATGTGCCAAACTTGTATGACCTTGCTCATATGGACCTTGTTCATCACATCAATCAAGCTCTAAAAGCCCACTATCTTTTCAAAAAAGATGTCGATTACATGGTACAAGAGGGAAAAGTCCTTATTGTAGATGAGTTCACAGGACGGCTAATGCCGGGAAGACGGTACAGCGATGGCCTCCACCAGGCTCTTGAAGCCAAAGAAAAAGTACGTGTTGAAGAAGAATATCAAACTTTAGCCTCTGTCACCTTTCAAAATTATTTTCGGATGTATAACAAGCTGGCTGGGATGACGGGAACAGCGGCTACAGAAGCCACCGAATTTCAAGCCATTTATAAGCTGGATGTTGTAGAAATTCTTCCAAACAGAGATTTGATCCGCTATGAATATTCAGATGTGATTTACCGCACCGCCAAGGAAAAATGGGATGCAGTCGTTGATGAAATAGAGGAGAATCATAAGAAAGGACGTCCTATGTTGGTGGGAACGATTTCTATCGAAAATTCAGAACATCTCAGTTCTATTTTGAGAAAAAGAGGAATAAATCATGTCGTTTTAAATGCCAAGTATCACGAGATGGAAGCCGTAATTATCGCCCAAACCGGAAGAATAGGGGCTGTGACCATTGCTACCAACATGGCTGGCCGAGGAGTGGACATTCTTTTAGGAGGGAATCCTGAATTCTTGGCCAAGGAATATCTGAAGAAAAAAGGAATAGACCCTTTGAAAGCGACTCAGGATGAATGGGAAAAAGCCCTAGCAGAGGCATACAAAATCACAAAAGAAGAGCATGAAAAAGTTATTGCTATGGACGGACTCTATATCATTGGTACAGAAAGACATGAAGCCCGGAGGATAGACAATCAACTTCGAGGAAGGGCAGGAAGGCAGGGAGACCCTGGCGCTTCCCGGTTTTACCTCTCCTTAGAGGATGATTTAATGCGCATATTTGGTAGTGATAGAATCTCAGGTTTAATGTCAAGAATTGGTATGGGAGAAGGCGTTCCCATCGAACATAATATGATTACCAAAGCCATTGAAAGAGCTCAAAAACAGGTTGAAGGACAAAATTTTTCTATTCGCAAGCACTTGTTGGAATATGACGATGTTATGAACAAACAGCGAGAAACTATCTACTCTATGAGAAGAGAAATACTTGAAGGAAAAGACATGAAGCAGTACGTTCAGGAATTGATTGAGACTCTTGTCGATTGGATTATGGAAAACAGCACCTCCAAGGAGAAATCTCCAGACGAATGGGACACTGAGGGATTTAAAAAATCCATAGCTTCCCAATTTGGATTAGATATTGATGAATTGAACATAGATTGGAAAACCATAAACTACGAGGAATTAAGGGAAAAAATTCTTTCTGTTCTGAAAACTGCTTCTGAAGAAAAAGAAAAAATTATCACTGAAGCCAAGATGAGGGAATTCGAGAGAATCATCATGCTTCAAATCATAGATTCCCAATGGAAAGACCACTTGTTAGGCATGGATTATCTTAAAGAAGGCATAGGTCTGAGGGGTTATGGTCAAAGGGACCCTCTAGTTGAATACAAAAAAGAAAGCTATGATATGTTTCAAGCCATGATGGATCGAATCGAGGAAGAAACCATTCGTTATCTTTTTCTCCTCCAGCCTGTAGTGGAAGAAGAAATACCCGAAAGAAAACAGCAATCTCTTTATTATCAAGGGCCTCAAGCTACCTCATCCCCAAAACCCAAGCAGGCCAGATCCTTAATTCCCAAAAAAAGAAAAAAGAAAAAAAGGAGAAGATGAGGAATAAATATGTCAGATGAAAAAATAAAAGAAGGGCTGACCTTTGACGATGTCATTGTCCTCCCTGCAAAGTCCAACATTATCCCAGCTCAAACAGATATCTCAACTCAACTAAGCCGAAATATAAATCTCAAAATTCCCATCGTGAGCTCTGCCATGGATACAATTACTGAATCAAAAATGGCAATTGCTTTAGCCCAACAGGGAGGCATTGGAATCATCCATCGAAATTTATCCATCCAAAAGCAGGCTGAAGAAGCGGATAAAGTGAAGCGCCATGAAAGCGGCATGATTGTGGACCCTATAACCATGAGACCTCAGGACAAAATCTATGAAGCCAAAGAAGCCATGAAGAAGTACAAAATTTCTGGTCTTCCGATTACCGATGAAAATAACAAATTATTTGGAATTTTGACAAATAGAGATATCAGGTTTGAAACCCGCCTCAACCTGCCCATAAGTAAGGTCATGACTAAAGATTTAGTAACAGTCCCTTTGGGAACATCCTTAGAAGAAGCAGAAAAACTTTTTCACAAACATAAAATTGAAAAAATCATGATGGTGGATGAAACCTTTCACCTCAAAGGATTAATCACCTATAAGGATATCCTCAAAAGAATTCAGTATCCCCATGCTTCAAAAGATAATTTTGGACGATTAAGGGTTGGAGCTGCTGTTGGTGTAGGAGAGGAAACTCTGGACAGAGCTAAAGCTTTAATCAAGGCGAAAGTTGATATTTTAGTTATTGACACAGCTCATGGATATTCCCAAAGAGTTATAGATACAATTAAAATGCTCAGAGCGAAATTTTCAAAACAAGAAATTATTGCGGGTAATATTGGCACAACAGAAGCGGCAAAAGAACTCATTGCCTTAGGGCTTGATGGCGTAAAAGTGGGAGTTGGCCCTGGCTCCATTTGCACAACCCGAATTATATCTGGAGCTGGAATTCCTCAAATAACAGCCATAGCCGATGTTTACAAGGTCACCAAGGATAAAGGCATTCCCCTTATCGCTGATGGGGGCATAAAATACTCTGGAGATATTACTAAAGCCATTGTTGCCGGCGCAAGCTCAGTTATGCTTGGAAACCTCCTGGCAGGCACGGATGAATCCCCAGGAGAAGTTGTTATCTATCAAGGTCGCTCCTACAAAATCTATCGAGGCATGGGATCTATTGAAGCTATGAAAGAAGGAACCCGGGATAGATATTTTCAGGATTTACCCTTGAGTGAAAGCAAGCTTGTTCCAGAAGGAATTGAAGGCAGAGTTCCTTACAAAGGAAGCGTTTCCCATATCATCCAAATGATGGTCGGCGGTCTTAAAGCAGGAATGGGTTATGCTGGCTGTAAAACCATCAAAGAGCTTCATAGCAAGGCAAAATTCATAAAAATATCAGCAGCTGGCGTAAGGGAAAGTCATGTTCATGATGTCATCATCACCAAGGAAGCCCCAAACTATCAATTGGATTAGTTAGGAAGATTCTAGATTATAATTCTGTTTTCCCCTTTGGAGAATACTACCTTATTCTTTATGAGAGTCACTTAAAGAAGCAATGAATTTTATTTAAGGAATGATTCACCGATGAAAAAATACTGGCGCTGTTTTGTCTGCAATGATATCCACTACGGAGTAAAACCTCCAGAAAGATGTCCAACTTGCATGGTAAAAAATGCTTATGTAGAAATCAGCTCTGAGGAAGCCTTGAAAATAACCAGCTCTAAAGAAGAGAAATTTGAAAAGGAAAAATTCCACGAAGCGATTGAAAAATTTGCTGAAAAAAATGAATTTCAGGTTAATCCTGACAAGGAAAAGGTAGAGATGCTCATAGATGGCGTATTCAATAACCAACGCAATCACAGCTTAAAATATTGCCCGTGCAGGCTGATAACAAAAGACTTTGAGGAAGACTTAAAGCTGGTTTGTCCCTGCAATTTCATTATTCACGAAACCTACAAAGACAAGGAGGACGGCGAGTGCTGGTGTGGGCTTTTTGTGAAGAGGTAAGAGGATGAAAAAATTGATAATGTTTTGGGCAAGAGAATGCCCTCACTGTAAGCATATGATGCCTGTTGTAGACAAATTAGAAAAAGAGGAAGAGGTTACTTTCGAAAGACTCGAGATCTGGCATAATGAGAAGAATGCAGATTTAATGAGATCTTATAGAGATATCATCACTCCAGTGTGTGGAGGGCAACTCCGCACGCCCGCTTTTTTGAACACAGAAACAAAGGCTGTACTCTGCGGTGAGGTCAAATACGAAACGCTGAAAGAGTGGGCCTTAAAATAGCCATTTAAAAGGAAATCCCCTCGAAGGGATTAAAAGAGTGAGGCTTGTGGCAGGCAAAGAATTTATTTTATTTCTTTTATCTTGTTGTGCTTATCGAGGAAAACTATTTTTGACCTAAAAAAATCCAACTCGTCCTCTTCCAATACAGCATAAGAGGCGATTATCAATTTATCCCCTTCTTTTGCTTTATGAGCAGCAGCTCCGTTCACTCCAACAAGGCCAGAATCTCTCTCACCTTTAATAAGATAAGTCAAAAATCTTTCCCCATTGGAAATATTGTAAACATGAACTTGTTCATAGGGAATAATCTCGGCAGCTTCCATCAGGTTTTCATCCAAACTTAGACTGCCCTCATAATCAAGGTTCGTTTCAGTAACTGTTGCTCCATGAATTTTCGCTTTCAACATTATTCTTCTCATTTTTTATCACTCCTCACTCCTTAATATCCATTCCCGTACGGTGTATCTCTATTATCATATTGTCGATAAGTCTCGTTTTACCCACAAAAACAGCCAGGGCAACCAGAGCTTCCTTTTCTATCTCTTCAACTGGATCCAGCTCGTCCAGGTCTACTATCTCTACATAATCAATTTTTGCCAAAGGTTCTTTTCCTATTATCTCCTTCATCTTCTCGATGATAACTGCTGCCCTTCTCTCCCCTTCTTTTATCATCTTCTTAGCTTCCTGAAGACTTCTAGGCAGTGCAAGCGCTGCCTGCCTTTCTTCTGAGTTTAAATACTCATTTCGAGAGCTGAGGGCAAGCCCATCTTCATCCCTAACTAGGGGTAAAACTTCGATCTTCACCTCCAAATTAAGGTCCTCAACCATTTTTTTTAAAATAATGGCTTGTTGGGCGTCCTTCTGCCCAAAAAAAGCACTATCAGGATTAACAATATTAAAAAGCTTTAAGACAACTGTGCAAACTCCCTTGAAATGCCCAGGTCGGTAAAGGCCGCAAAGTTTTTCCTCTAAATCTTGAACTTCAGCATAAGTTTTATAACCTTGGGGATACATCTCCTCTGTATCCGGAAGAAATAAATAATCAACTCCTTCTCTCTTTAGAATCTTTATATCTTTTTTTATATCTCGAGGATAATCTTTAAAATCTTCTTTTGGTCCAAACTGAGTAGGATTAACAAAGATGCTAACTACAGTTGTATCAGTTCTTTGGACTGAACTCCGCACAAGACTGAGATGCCCCTCATGAAGATAGCCCAGAGTGGGCACAAATCCGATGGTTTTACCTTTGGATTTCAATTCTTTGACCACTGTTTTCATCTCTTTTATTTTTGTTATCTCTTTCATTGTTCAATTTTTGATTATCTCTTTTTTCTCGATAATTCTTTTAAAACTTCTTCTTCTAAATGGTAAGAATGACTTTCATCAGGAAAATTTCCTCCTTTTACATCAGCCATATATCCGTTTACAGCTTGACTTATAATCTCATGCAGTTCTGCATATCTTTTGACGAACTTGGGCAGGTATCCGTTGGAAAATCCAACTAAATCATGGAAAACGAGAATTTGACCATCACAATGGGGGCCTGCTCCTATCCCGATGGTAGGGACCTTGAGCCTCTCAGTAATGATTTGGGCTACTTCAAGGGGAATACACTCCAGAATCACAGAAAAAGCTCCTGCTTTTTCCAGGTTCAGGGCATCGGTGACTATTTTTCTGGCTTCATCAACTTTTTTCCCTCTTACCCTGAATTGTCCCAAATGGTAAATGGACTGAGGAGTCAGCCCAACATGCCCCATCACTGGCATCTCAGCTTCAACCAAAGCTTCAATTAATTTCAACCTTTTCCTGGATGCTCCTTCAACCTTCACCGCTTCTGCCCCTGCCTCCTTAAGAAAACGGGAAGCATTATAAACAGATTCATCTATTGACAGATGGAAGGAAAAATAAGGCATATCTCCCACTACGAGAGCATTTCTTGCAGCTCTGACCACAGCTTTAGTGTGATGAATCATTTCATCCATGGTCACAGGAATCGTGTTCTTATAACCCAAAACCACCATTCCAAGAGAATCTCCCACAAGAACTATATCCACTCCACATTCATCCACGATTTTTGCTGTGGGAGTATCGTAGGCGGTCAGGGCTACAATTTTTTCCTTTTTTTCTTTTTTAGATTGAAGGAAGGGAATTGTTATTTTCTGGGTTTCCTCATCTGGCATGATAAATCCTTTCTCCCCATCTCGTCTTTAACATCGAGATTGAGGTAAAGCAAAAAAATAAAATTTTAAAAAAGTCTCAGGTCTTGGGCAAGACCTTTGAGCTTTTCCTCCTTATTTCTTCTTTGAGATTTTATCAGCTTTGCTAAGGGGAACATAGTACAAAGGGCTCCTTTTCATCTGTTTAATCTGATTAATCAAATCTATTATATCCTCCTCCCGATCAAAATCCAACTCATCTGCTCTGACTACAAAGAGAGGGGCAGCTTGGTAATTAAAGAAAAAATAATCAAAAGCTTCTAATATGTCCTCTAAATATTTCTCTGATATATTCTTTTCCAGGGGACTTCCCTCTTTGGCAATTCTCTTTAAGAGAGTTGGCAAAGAAACCTGGAGATAGACAGCTAAATCGGGCCTGGCAATCCTTTCTAATAATATACTGAATATTCTTTCGTAGACGATGAGTTCATCATCAGAAAGGGTTTGATAGGCATATATTTTGTCTTTTTCAAAGAGATAATCGCAGATTACTCTTTCTTCAAACAAATCTCTCTGAGTAAGCTTGAGCTGCTGGTGATACCGATTAACCAAAAAAACCAGTTGGGCAAGAAAAGCAGCTCCCTCTTTTTCATCGTAAAAGTCTTTAAGATAAGGATTATCATCAACCCTGTCAAAAATGATTTTTCCCCCTATTTTTTGGGCCATAATTTTGGCCAATTTTGTTTTCCCTGATTTTAAAATACCTTCAATGGCAATATGCTTAAAACCTATTGATTCTTCCTTGCTCATATTCTAGCCAGAGGATTGAGTAGGTAAAAAATATCGAATATGTTACTATAAGTCAATTAAAAAAATGACCAGGGACAAGCTTCTATTCGGCTCTGAGTATTAAGCCATCAGCTATTCTGGTCTAGGCAGTCCAGATGGTCCTGACAGTTTATTTAGGCAAAAAATAGTTGATAGTTCGTCTTGGCTATCTGGTTTATTTCGTAAATTTTAAGATTTGAATTTTAATTTAGTTCTATCTACTCGTTGCTAATTACTTTCCCTTTTCTTTCACAGGAATGATAGCCCAGGCAATGACATAGAAAATCACCAAGGGCACAACAACTGAGAAGAGAGAGATGGCCACAAAAATAAGCCTGACAAGATTGACGTCCAAATCAAAATACTCACCAAGTCCTCCGCAAACACCAGCAATTACTTTTTGCTTTTGAGAGCGATAAAGCTTTTTTGCCATTTTCATTTGCTCCATTAAGAAAAAATTAATTTGTTTCCAAAGTTATACTATCCATATCCATTAATCTCCAAATTTTGTTCCTTGAGCTAAGGGTATCCTTTAGAGAGCACAGCAGGGACACTTCGGGCTCTTTTCAGTTTCTATAATATCAAATGTGAGGTTTCGGCTGTCGTATATCAGCATACGTCCTTTAAGAGACTGCTCGACGCCCATTATGAATTTAAGCACTTCGGTTGCCTGAAATAGACCGATTACACCGGGAAGTACGCCTGGAACTGGTATTACATCTGGTTTTTGTCGATCTTGCGCTATGATGCAGGCAAGGCAGGCGGTGTGAGGAGGATGGAACAGACCAACAAACCCCTCCCATCCCTGTACAGCACCGTACACATAAGGGATTTGCATCTTAACAGACTGCTCGTTCAGGATGAAGCGGGACTCGTTGTTGTCCATGCCATCTACGATCAAGTCGCAACTTTTCGTAAGTTCATCAGCGTTCTGTTTATTAATGAACTTTGATACCGTCTCGATTTCGATATAGGGATTGAGAGATGTAAGTCGCTGCTTCGCTTCTTCAATCTTTAGCTTGCCAACCGATCCTTCGGAGTAGAGAATCTGGCGATTCAGATCAGAGCGTCTCACTCGGTCTCTATCGCAGAGGCGCAGCCTGCCGACTCCTGCAATTGTAAGGTAGACAGCAGAAGCAGATCCGAGTCCACCCAACCCAACGATTAAAACCTTTGCCGATTTAAGCTTCTCCTGGTCCCAACCTTGCACAGATAGCTGCCGGAAGTAGCGCTCTTTTTCTGAATCTGTAAGAGTCATCTCTCGTCCTTATAGAAGACTGATCGCAGGCAAGTATCAATAAATTCGACGCCGAACGAGACCTACCCACCAGAAACAGGCGGCTGCAATGTTATACTTTGGCCATCCGAAGGTATATAATCCAGCCCTTTCAGCTTTCCCTCGGTATATACAAAGGCTACAAGTGCTGGATTTACACCTATATCGTCTAATATTTCCTTTATACTTTTCCCTGCCTCTGTTTCTACGCGGCGAGTGTAATAATCGATGTCCGGTTTCAACCTGCACCGTAGCTCGCTTCCTGCTTTAAGGAATATAACCATAGCTTTAGGCCTCTCTCGGTATCAAATAAAGGTTAGAACGCCTTTGGTTTGTATTTTTCGCCTCGTATAGGAGGAATCCCTCCAGGAATCGGCTCGCCGAGATAGCCAATCTTATCCAGATTATCGGCGGCAAAGCTGAGCCCTAAGTCCTCCAGAATTTCGCGCGTCGGATTACCGTTCTTGTCCCATCCACGAGCTGCATAATACTCGTCCAGCATCTGTTCAACCTGCTCCTTAGTTACACCTTTTCCCTTTCCAGGGCCACTAGGAATCTTGTCTTCCCAGGAACGAGCTGGGGGATAGTCAAACGCACGGCCGTTGTCTCGATTGCGTTCAACATAATGACAGCGGGTCAGATTCCAGATCATCTCGGATGTGCGCAGAACCTCATCCACGGTAACCCCCCATCCGGTTATATTATTGAGCGATTCGACAATCTCCTCCAGTGTAACGTCCACCTCTCCCCAGAAAAGGCGGCAAATACACCAGGTGTCGAAGAGGGGTCGGATGTGCTGCAGGTAGACAACTATTTTCGCCCGGCCCTCGACCGATTCCCTACCCTCCGCAAGATCAACTGTGATCGTCCAGGAGCGGTTGTGGTGGGCGCCGATATCAGCTGTCATATAGGAAAGAAGCATTCCGGGTGCCCAGCGGCCGTCGTAGCCAGACATCTCCTGCCCCTTTACCTGCATTGCGAACTTCTCGCTGCCATGGCCAATCTTTTTGGCCGCCCTTTTGCTCCCATCTGCAAACCAGTCGCCGATTCCGCGTCTGTGAGCCACCATATCAAGGAAATGTTCAACATCATCCACTGAACCCCATTTAAGCGTGTGCCCTTCTAGGTCCTTTTCGGTGATAAGCCCTCGTTCGAAGCACTCCATCGCAAAAGCAATGACTCCCCCGCTGGACATCGAGTCCATCCCCAGATTATCCAGCATCCAGTTGATATAGGCTACATGGTTGATGTCCTTCATCCCGAGGTTGGAACCGCAGAGCGCGCCGGTTTCATATTCCGGACCCTCAAGGTGGACGACCGGTTTGCCCGGGATAACTGCCTTTGTGTACTTTCCGCAGTTCATCCAGCACCCGAAGCAAGCCTTGTGGGTGATAAGGCACTGCTCTACCAGCTGATCACCATCAATCTTGTCTACATCCTCGTAATATGTCGTCTGAAAATTATGGACTGGAAGGACGGCGTTGTCATTTGACCATTTAATGAAGAATGCGGTGCCGTACTTCTGCCAGGGCTCCATATTCGGGTGTTTCTTAGTGCGGAGTATTATCGCTGTAACCTGCTTTTTTAGCGAGCTGAGGTCGTGTACGCGAATTGAGTGGTTGCCTCGAACAGCTATCGCTTTCAGCTTCTTCGAGCCCATAACTGTACCCTGGCCAGTCCTGCCTGCTTGGCGGCCAAAATCATGAGTGATGCAGGAAAATAACACTCCATTCTCTCCGGCAGGGCCTATCGTTGCGATCTCGAAATCCTCGCCTAGGTCTTTTTTAAGTTGCCTCTCACAATCAAGCGACCCCATTCCCCAGTACTTGGATGCGTCCCGCAGCTCGACGGTGTCGTTATCTATGTATAGATAAACCGGCTTCGGCGAAATGCCAGTGAATATAATCATATCATACCCTGCGAACTTGAGCATCGGCCCAATATGGCCGCCCATATTGGAATCGCCGTGTCCGTTCGTAAGAGGCGAGACTGACCCGAATTCAACCTTCGAACCCGCAGGGATGTAACAACCGCTCATTATACCAGTACTCAGTATAAATATATTTTCAGGTCCTAGGGGATCGGCATTACGAGGCACCTCGTCATACAGAATTTTTGCTACCAATCCCCGGCCACCGTGCCAGTGACGGAAAAGCTTCTCATCGGTCGGCATACGCTTTATCTCACAGGTGGTGAGGTTAATTCTCAAAGCCATTCCAGCAAGTCCGTTATCCATTTCAAGCCTCCCTTGCCTTATCAGTGGGCATCTTTTCCCATTCCACAATAGCTGCGGTGTTGCACACCTCGGTGCATTTCATACAGAAGTTACATATTATAACGTAGTCAAGATCTGGGTGCTGGAAAACAACCCTCACGGGACAAACAGCGACGCACTCACCGCAGTTTGTACATTTTTCCTTATCAACGATGTATGCGCCAATCTCATTCTGGTGGATTGCATCCTCCGGGCAGATCTCGGCGCACTTGCTGCATTGAGTGCAGACAAAGGGCCGGTATTTGCCCGGGTCCGGGAACTTTGCTTCGATTCGTAAAGCCGCCTTCTTCGGATTTATCTCGTTGAAGTGCTCAATTGCACAGATCTGCAGACAAAGGCGACAGCCGGTGCAACTGTCTCTATTTACCTTTATCCTCATTTCAATTTCCTAATAGTAGCGTTACTAAACCTTCAAGGGGTAAGCATTGACACCCGCCTCACCACAACTAGCAGCACGCCCATCGCGTACGACCATCACAAAGCGATGCTGGTGGCACCTTAGACAATATAGCCTTCCAATCTCTTGCTTATTGTGTAACCAGAATACAGGTTCGGCATCCGGTGCATTTTATAAAATCAACTACCACTCTTTCCTTTTAGTTTTATCCCCTTGGATATCGCAATTTAATTTAATTACCTACCTCATTTTATTTGTAACGAGAAACGCTGGAGATATCTACTTCTCTCTATCCTGCTATTCTTCCCAATGTCCAGAGAACCACCAAAGCCGCAAGTACTCCTGAGTAGGCCAACCGGGAATGACATTCCATCTTGGTTCCTCCATTGACGCCAATCCAGTATCCCAAAGGCACAGCTACAATAGCCATCAATGCCGCGAAACTCCCGATCACAAATATATGATGAAGTACTTTCGCCAATCCCCCAACAGACCAGTATTCATAGCGGATGACGTAGGTAATCACCAGGGAAAAAAGCGCATATCCGCCATAAGCACTCGCCACGCCAGACACAGCGCTCCGGTAGGAAACCTTTCGCTCATGCTTAAGCAAAACCGTAGAAACAATGTCAAAGACTAAGCCCAGAATGAAAATCCCTAGAAGATGACAAAAAAAAGGCGCTGCATTCACCAATTTAAAAACGACAGCAAATATCCCAATAACAGTCGAGGAGCCTGGCTTATTCAGTACTCCTCTTGCTACAGCCAATACAAAAAATGCCCATGCCGTAAGCCATACAGAAGCATAAGTCATACTATTTCTGAACAGGACTTCTCCAAAAATTACTTCGCTTACCCCCCATAGAGAACCAAACAGCAATAACCATAGCCAGTGTTTAAAGTTATTCATCCTCTCTTTCTTTTCTCTCCGATTTCAAAATAAAAAATTTTAGCACAAGAAAAATTTGATGTCAAAGAGACAGAAATCCGAAAAAATTCCCTTCTCTATTTTTCACTCATAAAAGGATAGCGGTAATCCTTTGGCGGGTTAAGATTCTCCTTCACAGTCCGAGCACTTGTCCAGCGGAGGAGATTCAGCAAAGAACCAGCCTTATCGTTAGTTCCCGACCCCCTGGCCCCACCAAAGGGCTGCTGTCCTACTACGGCTCCTGTGGGCTTATCATTGATGTAAAAGTTCCCAGCAGCATGGCGCAGTGCTGTGAAGGCCTCGATGATAGCCTTTTGCTCGGTGGCAAAGATACTTCCAGTCAGACCGTAAGGAGAAGTCGTATCACAGAGTTCTAAAGTCTTTTGGTAGTCAGATTCAGGATAAACGTAAAGAGTGAGGACTGGTCCGAAAATTTCTTCTTCCATCAATTTATGTCTGGGGTTGGTGACAACGACAACGGTAGGTTCAATGAAATAACCCTTTGAATCATCATACTTTCCACCGCAGATAATTTCTGCTTCATTTGATTTTTTCGCATATTCAATGTATTCCACAATGCTATCAAAAGCAGGTTTATCGATGATCGCGCCTATAAAATTTGAAAAATCTGTTACATCTCCCATCTTAATCGTTTTTATATCTTCCAACAATTGATTTTTTAGGGAAGGCCAAAGATTCGAAGGTACATAAGCTCGACTTGCTGCAGAGCACTTCTGCCCTTGGTATTCAAAAGCTCCTCGAACTAAAGCAATAACGACTACTTCAGGGTCAGCAGAAGAATGGACAAAAACAAAGTTTTTGCCTCCTGTTTCGCCTACGATCCTGGGATAGCTCCGATAATTCATGATATTGGCTCCAATGGTCTTCCACATGCCTTGAAAAACAGATGTGCTTCCGGTGAAATGGACGCCAGCCAAATCAGGCTTCTCTAAAACAGGGTCTCCTACGAAGCGTCCTGGCCCAGGGATAAAGTTAATCACTCCATCGGGCAAGCCTGCCTCCTTCCATAACTTGGCCAGGAAATAGGCTGAATAAACAGCTGAAGAAGCAGGTTTCCACAAAACAGTATTTCCCATCATTGCTGGAGACGTGGGCAAATTTCCGGCAATTGAGGTGAAATTAAAGGGAGTCACAGCAAAAACAAACCCTTCTAAAGCCCGGTATTCCATATAATTCCATGTTGAGGGAGCAGAATTAGGCTGCTGGGAGTAAATTTGGTTCATGTAATAAGGGTTGAATCGGTAGAAATCAATCAACTCGCAGGCTGAGTCTATCTCAGCTTGATGAGCTGTCTTGGATTGAACGAGCATGGTTGCAGCATTCAAAATATAGCGGTACTTAGTGGCCAGCAAATCTGCAGCTCGGAGGAAAATAGCCACCCTGCGGACCCAATCCATTTCTGACCAGTTTTTCCAAGCTTTTTTGGCCTCTTCCACGGCTTTCTCAATCTCTTCGGGTCCGGCCTTATGATAGCGGCCCAAGAGATGCTGGTGGTCATGAGGACAACGACAGTCGCTTAAATTCCCGGTATGAACCTCTTTTCCTCCAATAATTAGAGGAATCTCAATCTCCTCTTTCAACATCTCCTTGAGTTGAGCTTTTAAGCTTTCTCGTTCCGGATTTCCTGGAGCGTAACTATAAACAGGCTCGTTAGAGGGAACCGGCACCTTTATGAGAGCATTATTCATAACTTCCTCCTTTCTCAAGTTGCCTAAAATTTATATAGAATGAAACTTGAAAATTACGTCTTAAATCAAGTTGCATAGATATATTATCTTCCTTTCACCAGTGCAAGCAAATAAAGCTTCCCCTGCAACTCTTTCAGCAAAGGCCCAAGTCTTTATCTATGTCTTGCATGGCCTTTAAACAAAGAGACAGGAATTCATCCAGTTCCAAATCAATATTTCTGCACTGCTCTATGTCTTCGCGTCTAGCTCCCCGGGCAAAACTTTTTTCTTTGTATCTTCTTTTTAAAAACGGGAGGTCCACTTCCTTAAGCTTCTTTGTAGGGTGCATCAAAGTGGCAGCAATTATGAAACCTGTGAGGGGATCAATGGAAAAAATCGCCCACTCCATTTCCCTTTGACAGGGGACTTGACCAGCATGAGCCTGAATAGCCTGAATAATCTCAGGCTCTATTCCCTGCTCATCTAAGATTTTTACTGTCTCTGTTGTGTGGAGTTCAGGACTTCTCTCTGTTAACTCATAATCGAGGTCGTGCAAAATCCCAGCCAGAGCCCATTTTTCCTCATCCTGGTTAAGGCGGGCTGCTACAGCTTTCATACAAGCTTCAACAGCTAAGGAATGTTTCACCAGGTTTTTGTTTTTCAGATGTTTTTGAACAAGCCCTAAAGCTTCTTCCCTATTCATCATTTAATCTCCTTTATTGGATTTGAATTCTTCCCAAGTTTAAACTAAAAAACAAAATATTTAAAAGCCTTAAAATTTCAGGATCAAATATCTGAATTCCAAATCCAGGCTTCTGGTAGACTAATTTTCCTCCCGTAAAGGTCATTATGACTTCTGTCTTGAGAATTTCCTCAGCAGGAATTTCATACAGATTTTTGGATAGGATGATTATATCTGCTAACTTATCCTTCTCGAGGGTTCCCTTTATACTTTCTTCAAGACAGGCACGAGCAGGTGTTTTGGTAAAGGCAGTCAAAGCTTGGTCCATGCTTATCTTCTCCCATGGCAGCCACCCTCCAGGGGAATCGCCATCAACTGCTTCTCGAGTTAAAGCTACATATATATTAAGGAGAGGATCAAGGGGTTCTCGGGGCCAGTTGGAGGCAAAGGCCAACTCACCCTTTTTGTCCAATAAAGTCTTCCACGAAAACATGCTTCTCACCCTCT
>Ga0114921_10000378_pt1 | contig 18878 bp, 14 predicted proteins | sample BentaG_FD_87016 | JGI IMG/M metagenome (GOLD analysis project Ga0114921, IMG submission 87016) | Deep subsurface microbial communities from South Atlantic Ocean to uncover new lineages of life (NeLLi) - Benguela_00093 metaG | ecosystem: Environmental > Aquatic > Marine > Oceanic > Sediment ... | reverse complement strand
TCGCACTGGGTGCGGACGCTCGGTATTGGCAAGCACGATTGTATCGTTCCCCTCGAAACACATCATCCCGGCCTCCTTAAGGACGGCGAGCAACGGTCGCAGGTGCTTCGGGACCACACCTCTCACTTCCACTTCGCCGCCTGTGATTGCCGCCGCAAGGAGATAGGTTCCCGCTTCCAGCCGATCAGGGATAACCGTATGCTCGGCCCCATGAATACTGTCTGTCCCCACGACTCTGATTGCAGTTGGCGTGACCTCGATTTGGGCGCCCATTTTACGTAGAAGGTCGATCAGATCAGCGACCTCAGGTTCCTTAGCCGGGTTCTCAATCCACGTCTCTCCCTTGGCCAGCGTGGCAGCCATGACCAGCTGTTCGGTTGCTCCCACTGACGGGTACGGAAGGTCGATCCGAGCACCACTGAGTTGCTCCGCACTGACGACGACAGAGTCAACACGCTCCTCGATCGTTGCCCCAAGCCGTTTAAGCCCCTGCACGTGAAGGTCGGTCGGGCGGGGTCCAATCGTGCATCCGCCGGGAAGCGGAACTACAGCGTGCCCGAGGCGGGCAAGAAGCGGACCGAGGACGAGGAACGAAGCGCGCATCTGTTTAACATAACGCGCCTCCGCCTCCGCTTTCAACGCTCCCCCGTGGGTAATCTCCACCCGGTCCCCTTCACGTGTTACCCTCTTTCCCAACGAGGTGATGGTGGCGAGAATCGTGCTCACATCGCGTAACTGCGGTATGCGATGAAGGATGACTGGCTCGTCGGTCAGGAGAGTAGCGACGCAAGCAGGCAGAGCGGCGTTCTTTGCCCCCTCTACGTTGATCGATCCGGTAAGCCGCCTTCCTCCCTTAATTGACAGGTACTCCATCGGCTAGGCTAAGGAAGATAACGGAGCGGATCAACCGGAAACTCGCGATTGCCCACCTCAAAGTGCAGGTGGGGACCACTGGAGATTCCACTGTTCCCTGATTCGGCGATCGGTTGTCCCGCCTCCACAAACTGCCTCGTGTACACGAGGACCATCGAAAGGTGTCCATAGGCGGTATAGTAGCCCTCCGCGTGCTCGAGGATGACCAGGGTCCCGTACCCTTCCTCCTCCCCGACATAGGTCACCTTTCCCATCGCGGCGGCATAGACGGTCGTCCCAACCGGCACATCTATGTCGATCCCATTGTGATGATGATGGTACCCGAGGACAGGGTGGACCCGCCAGCCAAATTTTGAGACGACCTCGCCCGTAAGCGGCCAGATGAAGCGCGTTTCCTCCCCCTTGGAGAGGTAGATGACGTTCTCCCATGGGGAGGCAACCACCTGGGGAATCAAGATCTCCTCCCCCGCGTAGATCATCCCCGGATCGCTGATTCCATTGGCAGCTGTAATCTCCTCGATCGGGACAGCATAGGTGAGAGATATATCGGTCAGGGTCTGTCCCTCCTTGATGAGGTGGAGGATCCCTTCTTTAGGGACACGCAGGGTCTCACCTGGTCTGATTGCCTCCGGGGAGCGAATACGGTTGCTCGCCATGATCTGCTTGACGCTGACCCCCAGGAGGGAAGCGATCGAACTCAGTGTTTCCCCTTCTTCTACGACGTGCTCAAGGAGGACGAACTCTTCCTCTTGCCGGGGTTCTGCAAGGAGGGGCTCCTCTACAAAAGAAGGCTCCTCCATCGGCGGTTCTTCTAACGACGGTGCTTCCTGCGGCGGTGCTTCTACTATCGAAAGTGGGGATTCTGGAGGCTCTGGACCTCCCGAACGCAGCAAGATCGGTAGAAGGATCACTCCCAGCAGGATGACAATCACCAGAAGGACGCGGTCTTTGCGTATCGGTTTCTTATCAATCACTGCTCATCAACTCGAGGAACTGCTCGTTATCCTTCGTCGCCTCCATCTTGTTCTTGATCAACTCAAGAGCAGCCTGTGAATCGTTCCGTTCGGCCAACATCTTACGCAGGATCCACACACGGTTCAACACCTTTTCTTCTAGAAGGAGTTCCTCCTTACGAGTCCCGCTCTGCTCGATGTCGATCGCCGGAAAGATTCGCTTGTTAGAGAGGCTTCGATCAAGGATCAACTCCATATTGCCAGTCCCTTTGAATTCCTCAAATACAACCTGATCGAGCTTGCTTCCGGTATCGACGAGGGCGGTAGCGATAATCGTTAGACTCCCTCCCTCCTCGATGTTGCGAGCTGCCCCGAAGAATTCCTTTGGTTTGTACAAGGCAGTTGGGTCCATCCCGCCTGAGAGAAGCTTCCCTGATGGCGCGATCGAGAGGTTGTAGGCACGCGCCAGACGGGTGATCGAATCCATGAGAATCACCACATCATGCCCGACCTCTATCAGCCTCTTTGCCCGATTGGTGACAAGCTCAGCGATCCGCGTGTGATGCCGCGGTTCCTGATCGAAGGTTGCAGCGATCACCTCACCACTTGCGATCGATCGCCTAAAGTCGGTCACCTCCTCAGGCCGCTCGTCGACCAACAGGACGAAGAGCTTGATGTCAGGGTAATTGAGATTGATCCCTTTGGCGATATCCTTGAGAAGCGTCGTCTTCCCTGCCCTCGGTGGAGAGACAATCAGGCCCCGCTGTCCCTTACCGATCGGGCAAAACAGGTCGATAATCCGTGTGGCGATGTCCTCCGGGGAGTGCTCCAACCTCAGGTGCTCATCCGGGTGAAGCGGGGTGAGTTCCCGGAACTCCGGGCGATGGCGCATTTCCTCAGGATCACCGTAATTGATCTGTTCTATCTTGAGGAGGGCAAAGTAACGTTCATCGTTCTTTGGGGCCCGGATCAACCCACCCACCAAATCCCCGCCTCTTAGAGCAAAGCGCTTAATCTGCGAGGGGGAGACGTAGATGTCATTTCTCCCTGGCAGACAGTTACCATCACGCAGGAACCCATACCCGTCGGGAAGGATCTCCAAGATTCCGTCGTTGAAACGCAGTTCGTTCGCTTTGGAGAGCTGCACCATGATCGCTCGCAGGAGCTCCTCTTTTCCAAACTGCGTTCCGTTTCTTATCTTCAGTTCTTGAGCGAGTTCCCGGAGTGACTCAATGCTTTTTCCCCTTAGTTGTGCCAGTTCCATAATTGTATCACCTCAAATATTGATTCCACGATAGATAATCAGGTAAGTTCCGAGCAGGTATGCAGTGAGGAGTAAAGCGGCGTCGACCCCCATCCCAAGGACACGACGACGGGAGCGGTAGACGATTGCGGTTGTCGCGATCACGGTTATCCCGATCCCCAGGCTCGCCAAGATTAACTGGTCCGTCACCCCGTCCTTTAAGCCAGCGAAGATCGCTCCGCGGCGGAAGGCGACGTCGGCGACAAAGACGGTCAGGATATTGAACATGTTCGACCCGAACAGGTTCCCGACGATCATGTCGTAGGCTTTGATCTTGAGAGCTCCGATCGAGGTGGCAAGCTCGGGGAGCGAGGTGGCGATCGCGACCAGGATCGCCCCCGTGAAGGAGGCCGAAAGAGCGGTATTCTCGGCGATCGCCTTGCTCGCGTGGATGAGAAATACCCCGGAGACGATGATCACCCCTCCAGAGAAACAGAATCCGACGATCGCCCGTCTGAGCCCCATCGTCTCCTTCGTTCCCTCCGCCGCTCCGCCGTCGCGCTTCTCTATGCGGTAGAGCAGGAAAACCCCGGCGACATAGGTGAACAGGATGATGAAACTGACCGGGTTCACCCCAAGGATCACTGCATTCGGGGCGACCGTGATCCCCAGCATGACGAGGACGGTTAGGAGAATGGCGATCCCGCCGCTGGCAGCGTGGTAGGGCTTGACCAGGCTCAGGAAAGGCCCCCGGCCGAGGAGGAAGATATCCATGACAACGATGATGGCGATGTTGAACAGGTTGCTTCCCAGTGCGTTCCCCAGAGCAATATTGGGGACACCGATCGTGGCCCCGGTGACGGTCGTCGTCAACTCCGGAATTGAGGTGATCGTCGCCAGGAAGAGGAGGCCGATCCAGCCTTGTCCGATTCTGCTTCGCGCTCCGATCGCCTCGCCGAATGAGGCGAGCTTAATCCCGGCGAGGACGATCGCCGTTGAGGTAAGAAGAAACGTGATCCAGTGCACCGTCATTCGGTTATTTGACTCCTCTAAAGAACTTGTTGTGTAAACCTTTCTTACAGCTTGTCTTTAAGATCAAGCCTTAATTTTAGTCGTTGTCCCGCGGAGGAGATGAGAGCAGGACGCAAGGACACGATGAGAGTGGGACACGGAGAAGATGCGCATTCTTGTGTCTTCTCATCCTCTGTGGTGAAAGCTTTTGTCTCGTAAGGAAGATGGGCCTATACAACAACAGCCTCCAAAATTACTTACTTAAAGCACTTCGATCTTGCCGATACGGCGGGCGTGTCGCCCCCCGTCAAACGGAGTTGAAAACCATTTCTCCACGATCTTTTCTGCCATTCCCGTTCCGATCACCCTCGCTCCCAGGCAGAGGATGTTCGCGTCGTTGTGCCGCCGGCTCAACTCGGCCGAATAGGGTTCCGTGCATGTCGCCGCCCGGATCCCCGCCATCTTCCCCGCGGCCATCGCCATACCGATTCCGGTCCCACAGATAAGGATTCCTCGTTCGGCCTCCCCTGCCGCGATCACACTGGAGACCCGCTTGGCAATATCCGGATAGTCGACTGGCTCCGGCAAATCGGTTCCAAGGTCGATGATCGTGTGGTCGGCAAGGACGCACTCAATGAGAGCACGCTTCAATGCCACGCCAGTGTGATCGCAACCGATGGCGACCTTCATCCTACACCTTCTTCACGAGCCACCTGATCATATCCCCGTACATCTTGAGCCGGTCACGCACCCCCCTGGTGAACCCCCGCTTCTCCTCCTTCAGGATATGGGTCACTCCGTCAAGCTTCACCCTCTCCTTGCGCCACCCCTCTTTCGCCGCCAGCTTAGAGAGGGCTATCTCGATACCGTAATCCATCTCTTCCACGTTTTCCTTCGCCCGTTCCCAAAGGGTCTTAGAGAGTATGCGCTGTCCAGAGGCGAACGGATTGATCTTCTGCGCAATATCGGTATTCATACGACCATTGGCGAAAACCCCTACCACCATATCTACTTCCCTTGGTCGGTAGGCGCTGATAAACCGCTCTATATGCTCCTCCTTAAGTCCAACCAGATCGGCATCAAGAAAGAGAAGGATGTCATTTCGTGCCCGAGCGACTCCTTCGTCGAGTGCAGCTGCCTTACCGCGGTTCTCTGGAAGGGAGATTACCTGCACCCCAAAACGACTGGCCACTTCAGCGGTGCCGTCGTCCGATCCGTCGTCGACCACGATTACCTCATCTACATGAGAACAGGATACGAGGGGACGGAGAACAGCGCCAATTCGACAGGCCTCGTTGTATGCTGGCACCACCACGGAAACATTCATCAGACCAGAATTAGAACAGCCCAATCAGAGATGTGAATCACTTTATCACTTACATTTTACCCTTTCAGCACGCGAAAGTCAATCTTTCCGTTCGAGGAAGGCAATCCCGAAGGGGATGAGATGACAAGACCAGTACTTATAGTTATCTCCTATGGTAATGGTGACTGAGTTCAAGAGTAGTCAAACCACGAGTGAAGATCCAGAAGGAGCTCCCTGAGACTGCTCATCTTCCTTCCCGTAACTGGAAGCGATGTGGTGAACATGTGACCATAGCTCTTGTGTAAGATACGATGATCGGTGATGATCACCACACCGCGATCGCTCCTCGTTCGAATCAGCCGGCCAGCCCCCTGGCGCAACTTAAGAATAGCCAGTGGAACGGAAAGCTCCAAGAATGGGTCCCTCCCCTCGTGTGCTAGACGCTCCCCCAAGGCAGAGAGCACGGGGTCGGTAGGGACGGGAAACGGAAGCCGCGTAATGACAAGCACTTCCAGGTCCTTCCCCGGGAGATCCACCCCCTCCCAGAAGCTGTCCGTGCCAAGGAGAATCGCGCCCCCATCGCTGCCCCTGAACCGCTCAATTACTTTGCTGCGGGGGCCATCTATCCCCTGGGCAAAAACGGGCAGGTCCCTTCCGATACACGCATGGACGGCGCGTAGGAGAAGGTAAGAGGTGAAAAGGACCAAGACTTTCCTCCTGGTCTCCCTCGCTACCCGACTTACAAGGGAGGCGATCGCCTTGGCATACACCTCGTTTGGACCGTCGACCGGAGGGAGAAACTCGGCGAGGTAAAGGCGCATCCGCTCATTAAGAGAGAAGGGGCCCTCGACCAAGGTGTAGGTCACCTCCGCCGGGGCGGCAGCAAGTCCCAGGGACTCACGCAGGTAGCTGAACCCCCCCCCGAGGGAGAGGGTCGCCGACGTCAGAACCAGCCCTTTAAGCTTTGGGTAGAGAGCCTCCTTAAGAGAGGTTGCTACCTCAAGAGGTGAGGAGTGGAGGGCCACTCCTTCATTTATCCGCTCGTACCAGTAAACGGTGTTCTCCTCTAAAGGGCCAAACAACGCGGCGAATAGAGCGGTGACCGCCTCGATCTCCGCGATCAAACCGTCGGCCTCGTGTCGCGCCTCCGGCTCATCAACCGCCTCGCCGATTGTTTCAATTGTCGATTGTAGCTCCTTGAGCGTCTGTAGGATCCGCTCGACCTCTGGGTGAAGATCCTCGAGAAAGGGGGTGGGACCCCGTCGCTCCTGAGCCAGGCAATCGGCAAGGCCGGAGAAGAGGCGTGCGTTAACCACGCGCAGGGCTCCGGCCAACTCCCGCACGCGCGCGATCTGCTCACCGGTGAGGGAACGGGGGAAACGGGCAATCCACCCACCCATCTGCCGTCTAGCTGGGTGCTCAATCTCCGCGAGCAGACTATCAAGTGTGCGCTGCGTCAGCGTTGAGGTGAACGCTTGCCGTGTTGCCCCTTCCAGGGCATGTGCCTCATCCACAACCAAGTACTGATAGTCTCCGAGGATTCCTTGGTCAGCTTTGAGGTCGGCAAGGAGCAAGGAGTGGTTCACCACCACTAGATTTGCCCCCTTGGCGCGACGGCGAGCAGCGATAGAGAAACAGTCGTCGAAGAATGGGCAGATCGTCCCCAGGCAATGTCGAGGGTCGTCACGCAACCGGGGCCACAGCGCGCGCCCCTGCGGATCGGCAAGGAAAACGCTGTTTTCTTCGATGTCACCTGTCTTTGTTTTGAATAGCCAGGTAACTAGCGGTGCGAGCACGGGGAGCAAGTCCCGCTCGAGCCCTTGCGTGATCTCCCCTAGGATGAGCCGCCATCGCCGCAGGCATATGTAGTTCTCGCGTCCCTTAAGCAAAGCAATCTTAAGCTTTGGGGAAAGGCGAGAGATGAGGAACGGAAGGTCCTTAGTATAGAGCTGCTCCTGCAGTTGCTTGGTACGAGTGGAGACAACAAGGTGGGCGGTATCGTGGGATCGCAAGTAAAGGAGGGCCGGAACGAGGTAGGCGAACGTCTTCCCGATCCCTGGCCCGGCCTCGACGACGAGGGTCCCGCCCTTCTCGAAGGTTTGAGAGACAAGTTTGGCCATTTCCTTTTGGCCAATGCGATCCTCAAACGCGATGAGTCCCTTGCCAATCATCTCGCCACTTAGCACTTCCTCCACGGAAGTGCTCGGTCCCACCTTCAACTCTTTGGGGACCTCCTCTCGCTGTGCAGAGGGCTTGTTCCTCTCCACTAAAGGAACCATACGCGCCAATAATTCCCCATTGGGAGCAGGGAGGAGCTGGCTTAAAAGTGAGACGAGGTCACGCTTGAAGGTCAACGCCTCCGCGATGAGAAAGGCAAAAAGAGTGCCGGTTGCCTCCCTCTCCGCCTCCAGTGGGATCTTGTAGTGAGCGCAGAGGCTCTTCAAGGTGTGATCAGGAAAAGTAGGAAGGAGGACGCGGGAAATAAGCCGCAGGTCAATTACACGCGCGTTATCTTCCTCCACAGTATAGGAAACGCGGGGGAGTTCTTCGCCCAGCTCGGCCCGCGCCTCCGGGCGGGACTCTCCGTCAACGAACAGAAGGGCCCCGTGAGAATCAAGCGCGAGGAATTTAGAGAGCCCTAGCTCTCCCCATGGAAGGTCCATCCGACCTACAGAAGATGACGAAGCAGATCGATCCGCTTGACTACACCGACCAGCCTCCCATCCTTGTCGATCACGGGAAGGCTTTTCAAATCCTTGCGGATGATCAGGTCTGCCGCCTGAAGATCGTCATCGTCCTCTTCCACACAGATGACGTCGTGCTGCATGTATTTCTCAATCGGATCATCAGCGATCTGAGCGAGCTTCTTAACGAGCTGATTCATGTCGGGAATAAACGAGGTGCTGTGGAGCATTTCAAAGTAACCGGGAAGAGCAGCCTTGATGAGGTCCTTCTCGGAGATGAACCCAATGAGCTTCCCCTCCTCATCGACAATCGGCATGTTGGACATCTCCGCGTTGTCCAGGGTGAAGATCAGCCCCCTCACCGGAGCGTCCTTCTCCATTGATGTCAGGTCCTTGGTCATGATCTGGTGAACCTTCATGGGATCTCCTCTTTATATCCGCTCTAGGGAGATGTGTGCCATCTCCTCCTCGATCTTCTCCATGTTCTGACAAATCTTCTTATCGCTCTCTGCGCTTAGGATACCGGCAGCCATGCCAAAGCGCAGCGCTTCCTCGAGGTCCTCCCCCTTGTCCATCATGTAGAGAATCCCCCCGAGGAGGACGTCGTCCGCACCGACCAGGTTCTTGAACTGCGTCGTTTTCACCCGCGCTTTGATCTCCCAGATTGTATCCCGAGTGATGACGATGTCCCCGGTCACCTCGTGAGAGACAACGAGGATCCTAACGCCGGTCTCGATGATCCTCCTCCCGGCGGCGATGATCTTGCTCCGGGTGGTGAGAGGGGCCCCCTCTATGGAGAGGTGCTCCCGCGTGTCCGGCTTGACGAGGTAGGGGACAGCGCGGAGGGCGTGGGTGAGCGCGTTTCCGCGGGCGCTCACCACCACCTTAGCCCCGGCCTCTGTCGCCATCTCGGCGAGTACGCGGTAGAGATCGGCATCGACCTTTGGGGGAAGACTTCCGGCAAGAACGACCCAGGTGGCGCGTTTGAGCATCCGCTTGTAGCGTCGCAGGAAGTAGGAGATCTCCTCCTGCGAGACCGGGCTCCCTTCCTCATCGATTAGGATGGGGCTGTGCGCACGCTCGCGCTCGAGCACGGTCACGTTGGTCCGCGTCTCCCCGTTCACCCAGACAAAGTTGGTCGTCACCCCCTCCTCGCGTAGGTCACGGACTACCACGTGGCCTGTGTGCCCCCCAACGAACCCCATTGCCACGTTCTCTACTCCCATGCGGGCGAGGAAGATTGAAATGTTGATCCCCTTTCCGCCCGCGGAGGTGTCACTCCTAATGGCACGGGTCAGGAACTCCTCACGGACGACCCGCCCCATCTTCAACCGATCGACCCAATACATCTTGTCGATAGCCGGGTTCGGTGTAACTGTGATGATCATAGGACCCCCTTCACCACGGCGGGAATAAGAGCTCTCCCCGCGAGTGCGGAAGTGGAGGCCGCCTCAATACAGACGGAGACAAACGCTCCCAACCCTGCCTCTCCGCTTATGACCACCGTGCGGTGATCGCCTCCCCTTCCGAAGAACGCTCCTTCCCGGGTTCTTCCCTCCACGAGGACCTCCACTGTCTCCCCGATCCGTCGGCGGTTCTCTGCAAGAGCAATACGCCGCTGGTGGCTGAGGACCTCTTGCAGACGTTCGTCCTTGACCTCCTTGGGGATATCGTCAGGAAATGAAGCGCTGCGGGTACCTGGCCGCGGGGAGTACTTCGCCACGAAGATTGAGCCGAAACGAGCCTCCTCGATCAGCTCAACGGTATCGCGGAAATCCACTTCGCTCTCCTTGGGGTAGCCAACGATCAGGTCGGTGGTGATATTGATCCCCTTCACAGCTTTCCGCGCGCCTTTAATGATGGATAGGAACTCCTCCCGTGTGTAGCCCCGGTTCATCTCGCGGAGGACCCGGTCGCTCCCGGACTGGCAGGCGAGGTGGATGTGGTTGCAGATATTCTCATGGCGAGCGATCGTCTCGATCACCCGTGGCGTCATGTCCCGAGGATGAGAACTCGTGAAGCGGATGCGTGGGATCCCAATCTGCGCCACCCGGGTGAGAAGCTCAGCAAAGTCGCCGTAGCCCGGGAGGTCCCGCCCGTAGGAGTCGACGTTCTGCCCCAGGAGAAGGACCTCCCTATACCCGGCCTCCATCAACCTCTCCACTTCAGCTAAAACCTTAGCTGGTGGTCGGCTGCGCAGGGGCCCCCGGGCGTAGGGAACGATGCAGTAGGAACAGAAGTTAGAGCAACCTTCAGTGATGGTGACCATTGCCGTGACCGAACTTCGACGCTTATAGGGAATCTCTTGCGTTCCATAGGGATCGGGGAGGTGAACAACACCACCCTTGCCCTTATCTGCCTTGTGAATGAGTGAAGGAAGGGCGGCCAGGTCGGTAGTAGAAAAGAGGAAGTCGATCACAGGAAACCGTTTCAACAGGGCCTCCCCACGCACTTGCGCCATGCACCCACCGACCCCGAACAGCACGTTCTTCTTAACTTTCAATGCTTCTATCGCCCCGAGGCGACCGTAGACCTTCTCCTCGGCCTTCTGTCGGACAGTACAGGTGTTGAACAGGACTATATCAGCGTCAAAGAGTGAGTCGGCGATTTCAAACCCAGCACCCTCAAGGATACCGGCGATTCCCTCCGACTGATGGCGATTCATCTGGCAACCCCAGGTCTCGATGTACAGGCGCTTTTTCATGATCGGTCCACTTCAATATAACTGATAGGGGATAGTCGGTCAAACGCCGATCAGGGCTGAATTCGAGGAACGCAGTCATCGCGGTGGCCGCCAGTGTGCCTATTCCAGTATCATCTTAGCAAGATGATTATCCGCCGGTGCGATCGATATGTGCTTCGGGAAATGAGCGGACCATTCCTCATCTCCCTGTTTGGCCTACTTCTCTTCATCCTCTTGAACTTGATCCTCTCCCTTTCTGATCTAATGGTTGACCGAGGAGTAGGGATTACCACGCTCGTGAGACTCCTGTTGCTAAAGATGCCCAGTCTGCTTGTCCTTGCTCTCCCCGTAAGCGGGCTCTTTGCCACCTTTCTAGGCTTGGGGAGGTTGGTACACGACCGGGAGGTAATGGCCTTGGAAGCAGCAGGGATCTCGCTTCGTCGCATTCTTCTGCCCTTACTTGCAGCGGCATTCCTCCTTGGAGGTCTTGACTTTGCTCTCTACAACTGGGCCGTCCCTTTCTCGGAGCACGCCTATCAGCGGGAACTACGGGGAATCATCTTCCGCCAGGGGGTACCGCATATCCAGGCAAACACCTTCTTCAAAGGACCGGAAGGGCAGTTCTTCTATGTGCGTCGCTACGATGCACAGGATGGTACCCTTCGCGGAATCCTCGTTTACGACATCGAGGGAAAGGTGTTCCCCCAGGCGGAGGCAGCGGTGACGATCCTCACTGCCGAGACGGGGCGTTGGGAGCAAAGAGCGTGGGATCTTAACGAAGGTAGGGTGTACAGCTACAATCAAAAAGGAGAGCTGATCTATACTGGCACATTTGAGCAGCTCCACGTGGCGGTCGAACGGAGTGAGGTGGACTTCCTTCTTCGATCGCGCACACCAGCAGAGATGGGGATTGGGGAGCTTCGCAGCCGGATCACCCTATTGCAAACAAGCGGCCTTCCTGCTGCCGATCTCATCGTCGAGTGTCACCTCAAAGCAGCAATCCCGTTGGCAACGCTGGTCTTCGTCTTGTTCGGTGGCTCGACTAGCCTGATCTTCGGGTGGCGGAGCCGGGCCGCAGGAGTGGTGATTAGCCTCCTGCTTGTCGGTCTCTTCCAGGGTGTTCTTCTGTGGACACAGACCTTGGGAAGACGGGGGATGATCCCTCCTTCACTTGCCGCCTGGATACCTAATATCCTGTTCGGCCTTATCGGAATCTTCCTTTTCCTCCGGCTCGACCGGCTGCGCTACCGCGACCTGTGGACTCGGATTCGCCACACCTTCCCGTTTTTAGGAATTCTTCTTTTGGTAAGCCTCCTCGCGTGGGGAGATGAGATCCCAGTCGAGATCGACTGTGAAGAGCTTTTCATCTCAGCCGACCGCACGCATGTGCACGCTCAGGGAGCGGTACGCCTCTCCTATGGGGAGACTCTACTCTCGGCCGATCAGGTGACCCTGGATGAGGAGGAGGAAGATTCCTGGAAGCTGCGTGCCTCGGGGGAGGTGCACCTCGCCATAGGAGAAGATTTAACCCTTTCTGGGGATGATCTCTCAACCCTTCTTGTACTCGAGGATGGATCGCTCATCACTCGCGAGGCAACGGTGATCTGCTTTCGCGGTAAGAGCACCTTTTTAAACTCCCAGGGAGAGGAGCAACTCCTCCTCTACCAAGGGAAGGAGGGACGTATCGAGTTCGATTCCAATGGGGAGGTCACTTTGATCGAAGTGCGCGAGGGACAGCTGACAACTTGCGACTGTTACGGAAAGGCCCTCCGAGATCAGCCCTACTCGATCGAGACGGGAAGGCTTCTCCTCTACCCGGATCGGCTGCTCGTTGCTTTTAATCTCACCGTTTTGTCCTTCGGATATCCCGTCTTTTGGCTTCCTGTCTACGTTCAGCCGCTTGAGGAGACGTTTGATAGCCCGCTTTTCCCCGCGATCGGGAAAAGCGGGCTTCGTGGCTGGTTTCTCAAGTGGAACTTCCCATTCTACCTTGATGAGGGGAATTACGGAGCCGTCCTGTTCGACTACTTCAGCCGATTCCAGGAGGTGGGCCTCGGAGCGGTGCTTCATTACGCCTTTGCCCTACAGCAAGGCCAGGCTCGGATTTACTACTTTCCTGCTCAGGTGGGGGACCGGGTCGTCGAGGTCTCCCTTGAGCACACGGCGCCATTAGTAGAGAACTGGGAGGTAGGAGGAAAACTCGATTTCGAGCAGCTTGGAGAGCAGCGAGATCTTACCTTCGCCTTCTCCTTGGATAGCAAACTCGAAGCCTGGAGGCTCGCGCTGGCCGCAGAGCGCAGCTACGAAGAAGAAGGGGAGACGATACATACTATAGAACGCCTCCCTGAAGTCACGTTCTCCCGTACCCAGATTGCTCTTGGCCCGCTTAGTCTCACCCCACAACTCAGCGCAGGATGGTTTCGCGAGTGGGAGAATGAAGTGCTGATCAGTGAATCGCTTCGCTTCGATGGAGGGCTTGAGGCAGCTTTTGCATCTTTTGCTCTTCTCGGATTCACCTTGACCCCGAAGGCGAGCTTCCGCTTGACCCGCTACGAGAGTGGCACAGAAAGCCAAAGCCGTGAAGCCTTTTCCTTCTCCATATGGCTTGGGTATCCAGGAATGAATCTGACCTACACTTACCTTCAGATTTACGGGAGGAGTCCGTTTTCTTTCGATCAGCTCGCCTTCACCAACCGGCTAGCATGGCGCTTTTCAGGTGAGAGCTGGCTCTCGGTGCGGGTGGAGGGTGGGGTTGATTTAGCCAACGGAACGTTCGATCCGCTGCTTGTAAGCGCTGATTGGAGCAGGTGGGCCTCGTCATCGCTTTTTGCCCGCTTCGACCTTCTGACAGCAGTTGTAGAGGCAATTACCCTTAGAGGTCGGTGGGAAAGTGAAGCAAACGCGCTCGCCTGGGAGATTCCATATAATCCTCCAGCGGGGAGGTTTGAACCGTTCATCTTCCAAGCTCACAGCAAGAATAACCTAGGGACATTCTCCCTACAAGGAAGGTTCGACCTCATGCAAAGACACTTCACCGAGGTGACAATCCAGGCGGACCTCCAGCCACTGGAGTGGTGGAAAATCGGCCTGAGTGGCCGCTATGCACCGGAGACAATTTCGGTTGCGCTTCAAACAGAGCTCCGCTCAGAGGCCGGGTGGGGAATCAGTCTGGGTGGCCGCTACGAGCAGGGGCAAGTAGGAATCTTGGATCCCAGCTTTGGCCTGTTTCGCGATTTGTGTGACTGCCTGAGACTCGGAATCGAAAGCCGTTCTGAACAGATATGGCTCTACGCCTCGGTTCTCGCCTTTCCTGAGGCGATCCTCCGCTATGCCCCACCGGCGCCGGCTTAAAAGTGGGGCAATAACCCTCTGCTTGCTCTCTTCTGTCCCTTTCATTAGACTACGCACGGTTTTTTCTGTATGATGCTTGACGAACCGTGCTCTTAAATAAATCGTTGATTTGATGGCGTGCAAGCTGTGGAAAGGAGGTGCGCTATGGCAGTTGACCTTTCCTGGATTGTCCTATTTTTGATGGCCGTGATCGTTGCAGCAAAGCTGTTCGGTTGGGGGGGGAAATGCGGATAAACAGAGGTGTCAAAAGGCAAGGCCAGCCTTTGTCATGGGTGGCAGAACCCGAAGGACATTAGCTCCTCTTTGTGCCGGAAGGCTAGAACAGGATTGGTAAAATGAACTCCAACCTATTACAGAATATGTCTTAGTAGATAACAACGAGGAGCGGTTATCTATGGAGATCATCACTTGGATGGTAAGCTAGTCGCCATAATAGGGATACTTGTGGCAGCGCTTGTCGGATGCGGAGTTGCTCGTCTAAGAGACTGGGACTTGCTTTCCTCTGAGACCTTCGACCTCTACTGCCCGGAAGGCCGCGATAGGGAGGCCCAGGAGCTACTCAATACCCTTGAACTCTCCTACCCTGCGGTTGAGCGCCTTACAGGAGGCCACCTTAGCCACATCCCTGTTGTTCTCGAGGATCTGGGGATGCGCAGTTCCGGCTTTGCTGACATCGCTTTCCAGAACATTCACATCTCCACTTACGTTCCGCAAGAGGGAAGTCTATATCCTCCATGCGAGGATTGGTGGCGGTTAGTCACAGTTCACGAGCTGACTCACCAACTGCACCTTCGACACTGTGGAGGGACACCGGAGCAGTTTGCAACGATTGCAGGATTTCCGCTCTTACCTCAGATCTACACGCCAGGCTGGCTAATAGAAGGCTTCGCGGTCTTGAGCGAATCAACATCTTCGCCTTTCGAAGGCCGCCTCAATGATGGCATGTTCCGTGCCTATGTGGACACACGACAGAACGGCGACGCCTTTCCATCGCTCTCTGAAGCAACCTATTCCCCTACAGGTTTTCCAGGTCCTGCTGGCATCTATATCTATGGTGCAGAGTTCTTCAGATACCTGGTCACTGAGTATGGAGAATCTTCGCTACGCCAGTTTCTCAACTTCTTTGGCGCACGTATCAGTTCCTACATCTCCCCTGCAGTTCCTGCTCTGGGCATGGATAGGGCTGCCCGAGAAACCTTTGGCAAACCATTCCCCGCACTCTGGGATGACTGGAGGGTGGAATTTAAATCAGCAGAACAACCAGTCCACCAGCCCCTCAGGATCTCCTCAATTGGTGAACTTGCTCGGAAACCCGTTGTGAGCGGGGATATGCTCTTCTACCAGCGAACTCTCTCATTCAAGGTCGCTCCTCTTCAGACGTGGACGATAGCCCAAGTTGTCAAGCACAACCTCTCAACCAAGCAGAATCGAGTGGTGGCGTCAACAACATCTGCTTTCACCGGACCTCTTCGTGTATGCGAGGATAGACTATACTACCAGGTCCGTGAGATGAGACGGGGGTTCGCCAATCTCACTGAACGCGGGTTTGGAGTGGTATCGGTCTTGCACGCTGTAGATCTGAGAGCTGGTACAGACAAGATTCTCATCGAGGGAAGGATCGGCACGTTCGATGTCTTGCCGGATGGTTCACTGATATATGCCATTGACAGGTGTAATTGCTTCGGCTCAGAGGTCTGGATGTATGACCCAAGTAACGATTCCGTATGGCTTCTCTTTTCGACAAACCTTCGAATCAGCGAACTTGTTTACAACCGCAATGAACTGATCGTGGTGGCAAAGGAACAAGGGAAAAACTGCGACATCTACTCGGTTGAGCTTTCTTCAGGTGAATGGCAACCGCTCGTATCGTCACCTTGGTTCGAGGGGTACATAAGCCTCTGCGATGATTACCTGCTGTTCACTGCCACTTACAATGGTTCCTACGAAATCTATCGATACGACTTGTCGACTAGAGCCATTGACAAGTCCGCCGTCTTAGGATATGCCGTAGAGCCTACGTACTACTGCAACAGGGATCGCTTGTTCTTCGTGGGGCTGAACGTAGAAGGATACGCCATCTACTCCGGTGAACCTTCCTGGGAGTACTTCGAGGTCCCATCACAAACCCAGTCTTCTCAAAGCAGTCCTTGTGAAGCATCAATAGACAAGGCTACTGCGTTATCAGGAGCATGGCTGCAGACACTAATCCCAACGGCGCATATCCCCCTCATCACCTGGCTACCGGGAAAAGGATTATCGCTAGCGTTCCTTGGTGTGGGAAGTGATGTTTTGGAACTGGTATCATATTGGTTCCTTGCCAACTGGTCATTCCGAGAGAGTAAGCCCGCGTTACAGGGCCAGCTCAACACCCGCCTCTGCTCTCCCTTAGAGGTGCAATCCGAGTTTGACTTTGGAGATGACCGTGCCTTTCACGCTGTTTTGAAATACCCTGTAGTCAGACAGATGCAGCAAGGTCTCACCAAACTCGATGTTTCGTTCTTCTTGTCAATGAATCAATCGGAAGGCTGGTTGCTCGCCGCAGGTACGTCAGTCGAGGGATGCCTGGGATTCGTCAATGGAAATATCCGGCTGGGGATATCAGTCGAAGATACAGAGCCTGGAGCACTGATAGCGTCAGACTCGTACGCGATCTCAAGTACCCTCCGCATTGAGCAAATGGCTTACCAGGGGACTTCTTCATTGGAAGTTATGATGTTCCACGGCTCTTCCACATCCGGAGACTCTTTTGCCGCCGTCAGGGGGTACGATGAACCCCTCGTGGGAAACGATGGGTTTGTTTGCAAGGCCGAGTGCGTTAGACCAGTAATCGAAGTTCGAAAAGGTACCTGGAATCCAAGTCTCTTTTTTGAAGATTTTTTCCTTGGAGGCTTCTTTGACTTTGCTTCCCTCGGCACTGATACACAAGCCAGTATCGGCGTGAAAGCCTCAATTGAAGTGGGGCTTTTGTTCTGGTTAAAGGCGGCACCAGGACTAGTCCTAACAATCACAAAGGACGGTATGCCAAGCCTACAGCTTACGCTCGAGGGTTGGGTAGCGTTGTGAGCTCGCCAGCAATAGGGGTAGAGAATGCCATTACCTAGCTGGGTGTGGACCCCTCGATCATTGTGTGGTTGCATGAGCCGTTCAGAGATTTCTGTGAGAGTTGCCTTGGGGCACCATTAAAACGTTTCTCATTCAAGCTCCGATCGAGCTCAAAGACGTCACACAACCTAGACAGCAGGGACAGGGACGTCAAGCAACTCCTCGCCGGCTACCGAAAGCGGGTTATAAGTCGACACTCGCATACTCTGCCGTCCCCTGGGTTGCGGCAGGAACCTCAACAGGAAACTGGCCGTAGTGCTTTATGGCCAGTCACAATCATGGACAATTGTGCTTGGCTTATTACAGCGCAGGATGTAGTCTGTGCTCACGGAGGACTATACAAGGTGCTTTCAAAACAGACGGAACCTATGCATTACGCAATCAAGGTCTTGGCGACGATTTTTCTTGCCGTAGCGTTTACTTGTCACGTTCTAGCCAGCTATGAATCCAATCCTGACTTTGCAGGTAGAGTCATGGCTAACGCGTACGTGCTTCCCATCGCAGGCATAAATATGAGAATAGAAGCGGCAATGGGCTTTAGTGATATATCGCTTGGGGCATCCACCGAAGTCTCGCTGTCAACGCCCCTGCACGCAGGTTTCAGATCTTCGGCCTTCCTCTCGCGCAAATGGATGAGCATCGGGATAGAGGCTAGCTTTGACACATCTTCAGGAAGGATCTCCAGTGTTATCTTGGCTCGGGCAGCACCCCCGCCACTGCCTCTCACAGTAGGACTGTTCGCCTTCTTAACGGGGGTAAGGGCAGAAGCCAGCGTAGTTGAAAATCCAGCGGCGTCTACTCTTAGGAATCACACGATCCTTCTTTCACCTTACGCAACGATTGCTCCCTTCCAGGAGTACCTTCCGCCGCTCTTGGCAACCGCTGGGTTCGAGTTTGTGTCAACGGGTTCAAACGGGGAAGCATCTCGATTGGCCACGTGGGTCGAAGCCGTAGTAGAGCTACGTAGAGCCAGAATATTGAGCAGAACGCGCTTCGGTGGGATGCTCGAAGTTTTCACGTCTCAGTCACTGTCCCTTCAGCTGCTCGAGACCAACTTAACAGTCACCGGGAGCATCTCCACCTCGGCGTCCGGTGATGATGTCATAGTTAAATTCGCTATCGACTACGCGTTTGGCAACGTTCGTCTGCTCCCCGCTTACCAGCAAATTACAAATGAGGCTGTTGTCTGCGACGGGGATACGTGTATTGTCATCGAATAGTAGTACCCTACCATCCTGAAAAGATCGCCAACTCCTCAGTATTCCCTTAGCCGCAATGCCGAGGTTTCATGATTGGCGTGTAGTGAACATCGGCTTTGTACTCGGCAAACTCGTGGTGGGCGCTGATGTACTCCCGCACAAACAGGAGCTCTCCCACCTCCACCCTTACTCCGATCTCCTTCAGACACTCTCGTTTGAGTGCCTCAGGTAACGTCTCTCCGGAACGCTACCCGTCGCCGAGAAGAAAGTAGAACGTGCCTCCATCATCACGCTTTCAGATCACAAGTAGCTTAGCGTCTTTGATAAGGACTACCTTCTACGCATTGCTAATTTGCTTTATGTGGTTCCTCAATCAGGTTCGAAATCTCCCCCGGATTAACCTGCTTATTTAACCCGACAACAGGGTGGATGAATCGGGAGCGTCCTCCCTCGATCTTTCCATGAACAGACTC
>Ga0114921_10000377_pt1 | contig 18894 bp, 8 predicted proteins | sample BentaG_FD_87016 | JGI IMG/M metagenome (GOLD analysis project Ga0114921, IMG submission 87016) | Deep subsurface microbial communities from South Atlantic Ocean to uncover new lineages of life (NeLLi) - Benguela_00093 metaG | ecosystem: Environmental > Aquatic > Marine > Oceanic > Sediment ... | reverse complement strand
TGGCGATATTGCTGATGGTGCTGGGCGTGCAGTTGATAAGCATGGGGCTCTTGGGGGAATTGGTGGTGCGCACCTACTACGAGGCCCAGAACAAGCCGATCTATGCGGTGCGCGAGTTCCTCGGCGAGCCACAGCGGGAAGAATAAAGGGCCTAGGACGAAAGCTCCATCGGCTCAAAGCCCATTTGAGCTGAGCAAAGTCCTCCCTTGAAAGGACAAGCTTATGAAGAAATCAAACATGAGCCGCATATACCTTTCCGTCGGTGCTGTAGTCATAGCTGTTCTAGCAACTATACTGACGCGTTCCGCAGATTCCCTTCTTCTGCAGTTCGCGTCCAGCTTCATCCTCGTTTGCCTCCTGCCAGGGTTCGTGCTGATCGGCATCCTTTTTCCAAGCTCGGATGCTCCGAATCTGACCGAGAGAATCGTACTCAGTTTTGGTGCTGGGTATGCCTTCTTGATTCTAGGCAGTTGGGGGATCCATTCCTTGCCGGGGCCAGTCACCCCTGGCCTAGGCCTCCTCATATACAATTGCCTCATCGTTTCTCTCTTGATACTCTATTTCCTGCGGCGAGGAGCTGTTAGATGCGGTGCCTCGTCCAAGAGCGCTATTTGGCAGATCGCTCTGGTCGTTGTCCTGGCCTCGTTCTTCAGGTTCACGTACCTCGGCTACTCCGAGTTTCAGGGGGATGAGGCCGCAGTCTTGTTGAAAGGGGTAGGGGTTGTTCAGGGTAGGGAAGACGTGTTATTTCGACACAAGAAGGGGCCAGCGGAGATACTGATCCCCGCTGTTCTCTATTCCCTCACCGGTCGGATCAACGAGTTTACCGCCAGGTTCCCATTCGCCTTGGCCAATGTTGTCGGGATAGTCACCGTCTACTTGATTGGGAGAGCTATGTTCGGCGATCTCGTGGGCTTCGTCGCTGGATTGCTCTTGGGCATAAATGGCTATTTCATCGCCTTCTCACGCATCGTTCAATACCAAAGCATCGTATTCTTGATGATGGCGCTCTCGATCCTATGTTACTATCGCTTCTATCGAGGGGAGGTCAACGTGCGCTCATATCAGATATTGGGCACATTGTTCCTTGGCGTGGGCCTTCTGTCTCACTACGATGCCGTTTTCGCGCTGCCAGTCGTGGCCTTCCTATGTCTGAGGAAATTCCGTTGTCGACTCCGTGCACTTAGAGAGGATCTTCCCTCCTTACTCATATCCTCGTTCCTTGTCTTGTGTCTCTTCCTGGCATTCTATGCGCCCTTCGTCCGCCACCCGTATTTCGAGGAAGCTCAGAGCTATTTCACCGCCAGGACAGGGGTAGAAAATCGCATATTGTACAACAATCTCGGCAAGTTCTTTGTCATGAGCACAATCTACAACTCCACATACTACATCGTTTCCCTGATACTCTTGCTTGTTGTGGTGGTAGTCAAGCAACTGATGACTATCTCCTCCTCAAGGAAATATATAGGTGTTGCTCTTTCCTGCTTCTTTATCGCCGGCCTTGTGTTGATACTCATCTTTCCATCATGGTGGCAAATCGGTCGAGTAGACGGCGCCATCGGGTTCTTCTTGGCGTTCTTTTCGGTCCTTTTGGTCTCCCCCTCTCCCTCAGCGGAGTTGAAATCTAATCTGATCTGGTTCGCCTTGCCGCTTCTGTTCTATGATTTCTTGATGGCCGACCCACGGACCCATTTCTACGTGTTCTTTCCCCCCTTAACCCTCATTGGGGGCCTAGGTCTCGAAAAGGTGATTCTCTTCCTGTTCAGGGATAATAATAACCTGCGACGTGCAGTTGGCTTAGGCGTCCTTGTAGCGTTGTACCTCATCTTTGCCTATTACGTGTATATGGTCTTTGTGCAGCACGACCCGGAATACAAGCGAACGTACCCCGAGAGCAAAAGCAGGTATTATTGGACTATCTACGGCGATGAGCTTCCAGAAGCCGGATGGTTTGGGTTTCCCTATAGGGCGGGATGGAAGGTGATAGGTCGCCTGTATAGAGCGGGTGTCCTCAGGGGCGACTATTTCAGCAATGAGGAGGATTGGATCACCGAATGGTACACCAGGGGGGAGTGGCGGTGTTTCAATGATCCCCGGTACTATTTCATCGCCAAGAACGTGCAGGACGTGGTTTCAATAGACGAGCAATTTGTGAAGGAGAAGTACAGCCTGATAGGCACGGTCCTGGCCAACAGCGAACCCAAGCTGTGGATCTACGAGCGCTCGCCGGCTACCTCTCCACATATCTCTTATGAGTTGGCTCAATACGCGTCCGCTTTTGACGACAAGGTATCGGGACCAGCTTTTCCCCTAGGGTGGCTGCCCGTGGAGAGACACGTATCTATCGAGCACCCTGTGAAAGCGAACTTGGGGAACAAGGTGAGGCTTTTGGGGTTTGACCTGGACCATGACTCGGTGGAACCGGGCGGCGTCTTGATGTTGAGCCTCTATTGGCAGACGACGACGGAGCTGACGGCGAGCTACAGTGTCTTCACTCACGTGGAAACCGACCGCATCTGGGGGCAGAAGGACGGTCTGCCTGCCTGTCGCGCTCGTCCGACGACGAGCTGGGCGCCCGGCGAGGTCATCGTGGACCGGTACAGTGTGGCTATCGACCCAAGCACCCCAGCCGGCCAATACCCCCTCCTGGTGGGGATGTACGAATTCTCCACCGGCAGGCGTCTAGAGGTATTAGACGAAAAGGGAGAGGTGCAAGGGGACAGTATCTTCCTGCAAGAGGTTACGGTTACGCAAACCCATTGACGTCATCTCAGCAGCGAAAAAGGCTTATGAGGAGTAGGTCAGTGAAGACGCTTCGTAGAAGGAGATTGGAGGGGCTCACCGTTCTGGCCATCTTTTCCCTGGCTTTGCTCCCCCGCATCCCCTCGCTTGATGTCTTCCTAACCCCGGATGAGCTGACTTGGGCGATGCGATCCATTAGGTTTCGCGCCGCCCTGTCAGACGGCGATCTGGCCGGCACCCTTCAAAGTGAGCATCCGGGAGTGGTCACCACATGGATCGGAGTGGCAACGATGCCCTCTGATGGTGTGGCGGACTGGGTCTTGTCACGTGATGATACAACCATGACGAGAATGGCGATGGCAGCCGGGCCTGAGAGGTTGGCCAGGCTCGCTGAGTTTGCCTTTATGGCACGGTTACCCATCGCCCTGGTGGCGTCGGCCTTCGTGGTGGCAATCTACCTCCTGACGAAAAAGCTGTTCGGCGGCCAAGTGGCCCTCTTGAGTGCAATCCTGATCGCCTTGGATCCTTTCTTCATAGCTCACTCGCGCCTCTTCCACCTGGATGCCCTCGTGACCGGCTTCATGACCCTCTCCGTGTTGGGCTTGCTGGTTTCCCTCACTGGGCGTGGCTCCTACGCATACCTTGCCTTTTCGGGTAGTATGGCCGGCCTGGCATTCCTGACCAAGTCGCCAGCTTTCTTCCTTGCGCCCTTCGCCTTCGCATTGACCGTAGTGATGGGATTGTGCTCGCGCCAGGAGAAGAGATCCCAGTTGATGCTACCTTTCCTGGTGTGGGCCACAGCGGCCGGGGCTGTTTACTTTGCCCTCTGGCCAGCCATGTGGGTGGATCCTGTGGGAACTATCGGTGCCGTCTTGGACGAGGCTTTCAAGTATGCATCTGCCGGCCACACGAACTTCTTCCGGGGGGAGATCACGCGCTACCCGGGGAACTGGTTCTACCCCTTCGCTTTGCTATTCAGGACGACGCCATTGACTTTGCTTGGGGCGATTCTATCGACACCGCTCCTCTTCAGAAGAAAGCAGCGAACAAGTTTGATGGCTCTCCTTGGGTTTGCTATCCTATTTGCGACTTTCATGTCCTTGGGCACCAAGAAGTTCGACCGCTATCTCTTGCCCATCTTCCCTGCCCTGAACATCGTAGCGGCGGGCGGTTTCTCTTATGCGACACATGTGGTAGCTGACAGCTTACTTAGATGGAGGCTGAGGGGCGGGGTAAAGAAACAATGGCTATTTGCCGTCAGCATATTGGTGGTTCTATTGATCCAAGGCATTCTAGCTTTGCCGCATCACCCCTATTACTTGACATATTACAACCCCCTCACTGGAGGGCTCAGTCAAGCCGCCAAGACTATGCTGGTAGGATGGGGGGAGGGTTTGGACCTGGCAGCCGAATACTTGAACCGGAAGAAGGATGCAGAGAAGCTCAATGTCGCTACGTGGAACCTGGTTGAATTCGCTCCACTCTTCGTCGGTCGGGCGTACAGTATGAAACATTACGGGAAAGAATACGATCCAAATGACATCGACTACTTCGTTTTCTATCTCAATCAGGTCCAACGCAACCTCTCCTCCTCGGTTCTCAAGATCTATCACAACAGGCGGAAGCCCGAGTACGTTATCAGCCTCCACGGTATTGACTATGCCTGGATCTACCCCAATGCACGCTACGTAGAACTACTCGAATACGTCGAGAGCCGAGCCCAGCCTAGCGACGTTATCCTCCTCAGTACGCCATCTCTGTTCGCCGAGAACTACAGAGGCTCCCTGCCCCACTACGTTCTCTGTGGCGACTGCAGCGAGGCGGAGATCGCCCAGGAGTTGATGAGACTCTCTACCGGTCATGACAGGGTATGGTATGTCTCCCATCCTGACTTGTCGGGCGACTCCGACAGACTGATCCGCTATCAACTCGCCACCCATGCAACCAAGCTCGAGGAGCGCTCACTTCCCCACGTGACGGTCTACTGTTACCTCCTGCCTGATCCGCCTTCCTTTCGCGCCTTTGACATTCAGCCATCAGCGGTGCATTTCGAGGGCAAGTTAATGCTGAAGGGGTATGATTTTGCTGAGAGGACTGGCCACTGGGGCAAGGATTTGGGGATAGTTCTGGAATGGCAGGCTTCGCGGGAGGTGGAGCAGGATTATAAGGCCTTTCTCCATTTGATGGATGAGGAGGGGCGTCTCTGGGGGCAGGGCGACAAGGTTATCCTGAACGACGCCCTCTTGCCGACATCCCTTTGGAGGGCTAGGGAGAGGGTTTTGGATAAGTACAGCTTACGCCTATTGGCCGGCATTCCCCCAGGTCGATATTGGGTGGAAGTGGGCGTCTACCAGACGGGCACGGGTCATAGGCTCAACATCCTGGACGAGAACCAAGCCCCTGTGGGCACAGCGTACACCCTGAAGGAGGTGGAGGTTGTGCGGTCACCTTTGACCCCATCCTTGGATGACCTTGAGATCCAACACCAACTGAGTTTGGAACTGGTTGAGGGTTTGAAGCTGTTAGGCTGCAATCTAGGAGCGAAAGAGGTAAGGTCTGGAGAAATGATGCCTGTCACCCTATTCTGGCAGAGCTTAAAGGGAATTGGGGAGGATTATGGTCTTCTACTGCAACTCAAGGATGACAGTGGGGAGATTTGGGCTGAGGGGAGATTCCCCTTGGCCAGCGAATTCTATCCCCCTAGCCAGTGGGCTGCAGGGGAAGTCCTCCGCGGTCAGCATTATCTTGGGGTTGATGCCAAGGCGCCGACGATGAAGGGGGAGATAATGATCAACGTTCTGGATCGGGAGGGGAAGCCATTGCTTGAGGAGAGCGTCTCTTTAGCAGAGGTTTCTATCCTCTCACGGCTCAGGCTCTTCAAGGAGCCTGAGATGGAGCGTCCAATGCAGGCGAGCCTGGGGGATGAGGTTCGGTTTCTGGGGTATGACCTCAGCTCTGAAGAGGTCAAACCAGGCCAGGTGTTGGGACTGACCCTCTATTGGCAGGCTCAACGCGAGATGAGGGACAGCTACACAGTTTTCACGCACTTGCTAGATGAAGGGGGGCGAATCTGGGGCCAGAGGGATGGGATACCAGTAGGTGGTACATCTCCGACAACCGGATGGGTGGAGGGGGAAGTCATTGTTGATAGGCATGAAATAGTCGTAGATCCAGCTGCTCCTTTGGGCGAATGTATCTTGGAGATCGGGATGTACGATGCGGCGACAATGCGGCGTCTGCCCGTCTTCGATCAAGAAGGGGCGCGAATGCCTAACGACAGGATCTTGTTGAGCAGGGTATGGGTAGAGCAATGAGGATCTTGGACAGGGTAGGACGAGAGAGGTGTATCGCCCTCATTCTTTTCATCGTAGCGCTGCTACCACGGCTACTAACCCTTAGCGCTTTCATCACTTGGGATGAATTCGTGTGGACTTATCGGTCCATCAAGTTTCTCACCGCCTTGCGGGAGGGGCATTGGGCAGGGACCTTCTTGACCGGGCATCCGGGCGTGGTCACCATGTGGGCAGGGCTAGTGGGAATCGCTATCAAGCTTTCTCTAGGACTTGGTTCCTGGACGGACTTTGTCTGGATAGGCCAGCTCCCCCAATACTATGAAGATGACCTGGGGTTCTTAGAGAGAAGCACACCTTTTCTTTTTGCCTCCAAGTTGTCTGTAGTGCTGCTCACTTCGGCCGCTGTAGCAGGCATATACCTTCTTCTTAAACGGTTGTTCAATGAGAGGGTAGCTCTCTTCAGCAGCCTTCTCATAGCTTTCAACCCCTTTTACTTAGCCCACTCCCGTGTACTCCACCTAGATGCCCTGGTGGCCAGCTTCATGACCCTCTCCCTGCTGAGCCTTCTGGTCTATTTGAAGAACCGCCGCAGTTACCTGTACCTGGCTATCTCAGGGACCATGGCTGGGTTAGCCTTCTTGAACAAGTCGCCGGCGCTGCTCTTAGTCCCCTTCACCACCATGTTGCTGGGGATTGTTGGCCTTGCTCAGAGAGGGATCAGGAACGGGACTCGACTGTTTCCAGCTTTCCTTGTCTGGGCTATAGCGGCAGGGGGCACTTTTTTTGCCCTCTGGCCGGCCATGTGGGTTGACCCCACCGGCACCCTCCAGAGGATGGTATACACGGCTACCCACTACGCAGCCAAGCCAGGCGAGACGTTCTTTCGAGGGGCGATCGTCTCCGATCCCGGGGCTTGGTTCTATCCCCTAGTCATTCTTTTCAGAACGACCCCGCTGACCTTGCTGGGCCTAGCCGCCTCCGTAGTCGTCCTGCTCAAAGGGACGAAGGGGCGGAAAAGGCAAGCGTATATGCTCCTTGTGCTCATGGTCTTCGGTTTTCTGTTCTCGGTCGCCATGGCTATCGGGGACAAGAAGTTCGATCGTTATCTGCTACCTATCTTCCCGCTGCTGGACATCGTGGCCGCTGTGGGCCTGATCGAGCTTGGGGGGCGCATTAGCCAGCGTCTCGGGACGCCTTCTAAGCTCCAGGTCCCAGGCTTCAAGGGCCATCAGCTTGGGATTCTGGACTTAGGAGTTGGAATTTCTTTTGTCCTGCTCTTGCTCCAGGCCTGCCACATCTTCTCTTATCACCCTTATTATCTGGCTTATTATAACCCTCTCCTGGGCGGCCTTCAGCAGGCGTCCAGAGTCTTGCGCGTGGGGTGGGGGGAGGGCATGGACCGAGCCGCCCGTTACCTGAATGGGAAAGACGATGCCGCTCAGCTTCGAGTGGCGACCCCGAGCGTGACACTACTTGCCCCCTTCTTTGAGGGGCAGACGATTTCCTTAAAGAGGGATAAACTGATCGATGCCGACTATGTAGTCCTATATGTGGATGACGTCCAGCTTGGGAAGCCGCTGATCATCACTACCTTTCGCGAGGGATTGGAGCCCGAGCACGTGGTTCGTCTGCACGGCATTGATTACGTCTGGATTTATCCCAACATCAACTACGTGAGACCGATGGAGCTTATCGAGGCCCAGGCTCAAAGCGGGGACCAGATCCTCCTCGACAGCCCCAACCTTTTCTCCAGGCACTACAATGGGTCTTTGCCCTTGCACATCCTTGATGTGGATGAGGCAGAAATGGTCAAGCACTTGAAGGAGCTCTCCCGTGAGGGAGAAAGGGTCTGGTACGTCACCTACCCCAGGGTCGCCGGCAGGCCTGGGGTTCTGTTGAGCCATCAACTAGCCACCCATGCCTACAGCCTAGAGGAGAGGTCATTTCCCGATGTGGCGGTCTATCTCTATCTCCTCGATGAGCCCTCCTTTCAGGTTGCCAGCATCGACTCCCCCCTGGAGGTCAACTTCGAGGCCAAGCTGCAGTTGAAAGGCTATGGACTCAGCAGAGGGACTATTGAGCGGGGGCGGGATCTGGGTGTGGCGTTGGAATGGGAGGCCCTGCAGGATATCGGACCAAACTACACCGCCTTCCTCCACTTTGTGGATGAGAGTGGTCATCTTTGGGGGCAGGGTGACAAGCGTATCCTGGATGAATCCCTCCTCCCGACCTCCCTTTGGGCTGCTGGGGATGTTGTCCTGGACAGGTACAGGGTATCCATCCTGGCCGGTACGCCTCTCGGGACGTACTGGTTGAAGGCAGGGGTCTATCAGAGGGAGGCAGGGAAGAGGCTTGAGATATGGGATGAGGGGGGCGCTTCGCTGGGGACAGAGTATACCTTGGCGGAGGTGAGGGTTGTGCCGTCTCTACTGGAGCCCGTAGATCTTGATCACCGGCCCGGGCCTCTCGAATCGCGACAGAGCGGTGGCGGGCCCGTATATTTGGGCGAAGATGAAGGGCGGTTTGGTTGGCCCTGAGTAGGGCTTGAAGGCCTTTATCAAATCGGCTTCGGCATCCAATGACTGATAGAAAGAGTGCCGAGCCTCATCCTTCCCCTTGTCCAGGAGGGTTCTGTCGTAGCAGAAGCTACTAACAATCAAGTATTCGAACTGCTCTTTGCGATAGTACTCTACCCTATGACTAGGCAGGCCCATCGTGCCAACGACGGTCAGATCATACATCCCCTCAGAAAGCTCCGGGGTGTATTGCTCTGCGATAATCTTGGCCCCACTGGATATATTCTCCTCGATCCAGTCTTTGGCGATAGTGCGGGTATCCTTTTGGGTGAGTAGATAATCGTGACGGATTATGCTATAAGTTGGTTGAAGTAGAATGGCCACGACCGCGATGGCGAGTACAGAATTCTTTGCCTGCCCGAGCAGTGGCATCCTGGAAATCGCCAACAGGAGGACCCTGGCGGCAAGTAGAACTAGAATGGGCAAGGCGGGAATCATGAATCGTGCAAAGAACATGACTTGCCGCCCCAGGTACAGATACAGAGCCAGGGGGAACGAGATCAACAATAGATCCTTCTTGGTGTGCCGATAGACAGCGAATAGGAGACCGATGATTGAAACGAGTAGCAAACCGTATCCCATCCCCCAGTTAAGTGTCCTCAGGTAGAATATCCAGCCGCTGACATCGTCGATCTGGAGGCCCTTGAAACCAGTTGCACCGCGCACAGACAGGAGGCGGATATCTCTCACAAAGGCTTGAGAATCCAGCAACGAGTAGGGGGAGCCGATAAGATATGCTGCGCCCAGTGCGGCGAAGCCTGCTATGAGTTTCCTATTGACCAGCTTCGCTGGAATATCACGTAGCCTTGGTGGATCGGACAGGAGATGAGCCAAAAGGAGAGGGAAGATCGCTAGAGCGGCGCTATACTTAGTCGCTGTAGCCAGTCCCGTAAGGAAGCCAGCAAGGACATAGTGCTTGATCGAGCCTCGTTGAAGGATCAGCGTGCAGAGGAGGATCGAGGCCGTCGCCAGAAATGTCGCCGGGATGTCATTTACGGCATAATGTGAATCACGAGCGTGCAGAAAGGTAAAGGCCAGGAAACAAGAAGCGAGCAGCCCGCTCCTCCGGCCATACGTGTATTTGCCTATCAAGTAAGTGAGAGGGATTGTTGCGGTCCCAAATACTGTGCTCGTAAACCTGCCCAGCAAACAGAATATGGTGGGGTCTGTGTGCCATAGGGCCTCAAATCCCACCACGGAACGGAACAACCCAATGCATCTGCCAACCAGGTACACTAGGCCGTATTCCAGAAACAGGATGTATTTGTATAGGGCAGCGTTATTGAACTTATGAGGATTCAGGTTACCTTCGACAAAACGCAGAGCGCACTCCACATATTGATGTTCATCTGGATGATACGTGAACGGCAACCCGAATCCGATCCCCCAGCTTCTGAGTAGAAGGGCGACGGCTATCAACCATAGCAGGAGCTGAGCGCTTCCTCGTAATGATTTGTCCATTTCGACCACCGTGGCTGGCGTTGGGAGTTGACTTGACCGCAAAATGGATATATGATTACATTATCATGAGCTGCAAAGACAGCCCGCCATTAAGCATTATACCCTTATCAGACGGCGTTGTCAAGCAGACCTTTGAGATTGCCTCATAGGAGAGTGACTTCATGAAGGTAGCCCGCGGTGCAGGGCGGCAAAGGTGTATCGCTTTGGCCATCTTTCTCGTAGCACTGCTTCCCCGCCTCCTATCTTTGGACGTCTTCTTGACCTCCGACGAATTGAAATGGACCTGCCGAGCTATCAGCTTCCGTGCTGCCCTATCGAGCGGAGACCTTGCTAAAACCTTTCAGGTGGGACATCCCGGAGTGATTACCATGTGGGCAGGGACTGTGGGGATTCCCTCCGATCCATCGGTGGAGTGGCTCCAGCTATGCCAGGATCCAAGGATCTCGACCTTTGTGGATAAGGTTCCCCCTGAAGCAATGGCACGGTTGGCCAGGCTCCTTTTCGCGGCTAGAGTCTCCATTGCCCTGGTGACCTCAGCCACCGTATTAGGCATCTATCTCCTGGTCGAAAGGCTTTTCGGCCGCAAGATAGCCCTTATCAGTGCTATTCTCGTCGCCTTGGACCCCTTCTATCTAGCTCATTCGCGCCTGCTTCACCTAGATGCCATAACCACCGGCTTTATGACCCTCTCCCTACTTAGCTTATTGATATACTTGAATCGCAAGGCATCCTCTTTGTATCTGGCCATTTCGGGGGTAATGGCCGGTCTAGCCTCCTTGAATAAATCGCCAGCACTCTTCATGGGCCCCTTTGCGGTCTTCCTGGTGGCTCTTGCTGTGCTTCGCAAAGAGGAAGGGGTCGTAAACTGGCTCCGCGGAACGATTAAGACTGTGGCGGTGTGGAGCGCGGCAGCCGGCATCGTCTATGTCGCTCTCTGGCCTTCCATGTGGGTTGACCCGGTGGGGACCATACAAAGGGTTTTAGGCATGAGCATAGGTTATGCGGAAGCGCCGCACGTTAATCTGAACTTCTTCTGGGGGGAGATCAGGCCTGACCCAGGCCCCTGGTTCTATCCTGTGGCTTGGGCGTTCAGGACGACTCCTCTGGTCATGCTTGGCCTCCTCTCTGCGCTTCTATTGATTAGGAATGGGCGTAGCCAGAGGACTGTCCTGGCTGAGCTTCTAGCCTTCAGTGTCCTCTTTACGGCTTTCATGACCATTGGGGCCAAGAAGTTCGACCGCTATATCCTGCCTATCTTCCCTGCTCTGAACATCGTCGCCGCTGCTGGATTCGATCACTTTATCGAGACAATAAATCGAAGGATAAATAGAATCAACACCTATTTGGTCGCGGTTACTTTGATAGTCCTCTTGTCGGCTGGTTTGAGTTTGCCTTATCATCCCTATTACCTCTCTTACTATAACCCCCTCATCGGGGGAAGCAGCCAAGCGCCCAATATGCTATTAGTAGGTTGGGGGGAGGGCCTGGATAAAGTAGCAGAGTACTTGAATGAGAAGGAGAATGCTACTGAGCTTCGAGCTGCGCTGCGCAATGTGTCCGAGTTCGCCCCCCTCTTCGTTGGCCGCACCGTTGCTGCCGACGACTATGACTCGGCGACTACGGACTATGTGGTCATCTACCGGAGTCAAGTGCAACGTAATCTAAGCCCTGAGCTACTAGATATATACTATAGAAATCAAGGACCCGAACATCGCGTGAACCTGTATGGCATCGACTACGCCTGGATCTATGCCAATGTCAACTATCGAGCACCGACGGAGTACACCACCCAACGTGCCAGAGCTGGAGATGTACTCCTGGTCAGCAGGCCGTCCCTTTTCGCCAAACACTACAACGGGGATTTGCCGCTCCATGTGATAGGCAGAGGCTGGAATGAAGCGGAAATAGTCACTGAACTGCAGAAGGCTCTTGAGGAGCGACGACGAATATGGTATGTTAGGTATCTCGAGAAATATCCTAATTCTACGCTGGAGCTGATCGATTATCAATTGGCTACCCATCTGTTTAAGGTGGAGGAACATGCGTTCCCTGACATAGCCCTTGGCCTTTATCAGGCCTTCACCTCCCCCTCTCTTGGAATCAGCGCCATCCAGTCACCTCTGGACCTAGACTTCGAGGGAGAGTTAAGGCTGAGAGGGTATGGCCTCGTTGATGAGGTAGCCCAGTGGGGTAAGGATTTGGGGATAGTGTTCGAGTGGGAAGCTCTGCAAGATATCGATCGGTATTACGCGGCCTTTATCCACCTCGTTGATGTACAAGGCCACACATGGGGACAGGGCGACAAATGGTTGATGAAGGAGGCTCTGATACCCACTGCCGGTTGGCAGGTCGGAGAGGCAGTGCTGGACCGCTATGGCGTATCACTCGTGAAAGGCACGCCGCCAGGGAGATACAGGTTGAGAATCGGGCTCTACGATCGAGTAAGCGGGGAAAGGCTGGAAATCCGGGATGGCAGGGGAGTATTGTTGGGCGACAGCTACGAACTGAGGATGATAGAGGTTAAGAGCTCACCGTTTGTGCTCTCTCCCGAGGATCTGGAAATACAATATCCGTTTGACCGGAGGGCAGGAGGCCAGCTTAGATTTCTGGGGTATGCCCTGAATAAGGAAGAAGTGGCCTTTGGGGAAGAGTTCACGTTGACACTCTATTGGCAGGCACTGATGGATATAGAAGAGGATTACAATCTCGTTGTGCAGTTGAGGGGAGAGGATAGGGTCTGGGCGGAGGGAAGCTATGTGTTGGGAAGTGAGTATTATCCGACCAGCCAATGGAGAGAAGGAGAGGTGCTATGGGACCGATATGATTTGAAGGTGGATGCGGAGGCGCCACAGTTGGAAGGGATTTTGGAGATTGATCTCCTGGACGCCCAAGAGCAGTCCTTGCTGGAGAAGCCAGTGACGTTTGCGAAGATGAAGATCCAAGGGCGACGATTTACCTCCCCTGAGATTTCGCACCCAATGGAGGTCAACCTGGGTAGGAAAGTGGATTTCTTAGGATATGATTTGGAAACAAAGGAGATCAGAGCAGGAGATACGATACATTTGACTCTCTATTGGCAAGCTAAAAGAGAAATGAAGATCAGCTACACGGTTTTCACCCATCTGCTGGGAGAGGATAACAAGCCCCGGGGCCAGAGGGATGGTATTCCGATGAAAGGTAGGCACCCCACAACGCAATGGCAGGAGGGAGAAGTGATCGTAGATGAGTATGATATAATTGTAGAAGGGGAAATCCCAGAAGGAAAATACAGGTTAGAGGTAGGGATGTACGATTTGGATACGGGGGAGCGAGTGCCGGCATTTAAGGGGGGAAGGAGACTGGAGGGAGATAGGATTTTGTTAGATAGCGAAATAAGGGTAGCGGAGTGAAAAGAATATCCAGTAAAGGCCAGACGCCTGATAACAGGATTTTGTTAACCAGGATTGGGGTGAGCAAATGAAGCATCTCTGGAGCGAGTCTCTTCTGCTCCTGATTGTTGCTCTTGTGGGGGGAATAATTTCTTATATCGTGCCTTGGAGGTTGCCGTGGCGAAGGATCCGGGGCAAAGAATGGCCCCATGTGATATGGGATTGCTCGTTTTATTTCACGCTTGGCGTCTATGTTTTGCTTTTCTCTGCCCTTTCGATCCTGAGGCACGATGCCCTCAACAGTCATGCCTATGACTTGGGCATATACGACCAGGTGGTCTGGAATAGTGCTCGCGGTAGGTTATTTGAAAACACTCTGATGTTCGGATCCCACCCCAATTATTTAGGACGCCATTTCTCGCCCATCTTACTTCTTCTAGCGCCTCTATATTTGGTGTGGTCCGATCCTCGCCTTCTCTTGATCGTCCAGACCAGCGCCCTGGCTATAAGCGTCATACCAGTGCGCTGGTGGGCTGAGGAACGATTGGCTAACAGAGCCGCTGCCCTATCCATAGCCGTGAGCTACCTTCTCTACCCGCCTTTGGCTTTCGCGAATCTATCTGATTTCCATGGGATCGCTCTAGCCGCGCCTTTCCTGTCCTTCTCCACCTATTATCTTCTTCGACGAGACTATGCTCCGGCCCTTTGCCTTTTGACTCTGGCATTGCTATGCAGAGAGGACGTAGCCTTCATCGCTATAGCCTTTGGTCTATACCTGATCTTTGCTCATAGGAAGAGGCTGATGGGAAGCCTTATCGCCGTAGGGGGAGCACTGGGAGGATATTGGTTGATCAAGATGGTCATCCCCTATTTCCAAGGCGGTAATACTTATCATTTCGTCAACCGTTATGCCTATCTAGGCGGAAGCTTAGATGAAATCGTGCACACGGCCCTGATGCGTCCGCTTTGCGTTCTAGAGCGCGTCTTGGACCAGGAGAAACTCGAATTCCTCATCTGCTTGTTCCTGCCTGTGGGGTTATTGCCCTTTTTGGGTTTTGCTACCCTCACCTTGGCCCTGCCGACGCTGGGTTATCTGTTGCCAAGCGAGGGTACACCCCTCATAGGCACCCACTACGCTGCCCCTTTGATCCCCTTTATCTTCTATGCCTGTATTGAGGGGATGGCTTGGTTTGTCGAGCGGTATGGCAGGGGAAGGTCTCTCCTACTGAGAGCGCTCACTGTCTTTCTCCTCCTGACCAGCGGGCTAAGCTATTACTTCCATAGTACTGGCCCGCTAGCAAGGGCGTTTGACAAGCGAGAATATACCATCAGCCCTCACACCGTGTTGGGGCGACAGCTCATGAGTGAGATTCCTGCGCGAGCATCGGTGTCCGCGCAGACACACCTGGTTCCCCATCTTTCACGACGTGAAAAGATCTTCATGTACCCCAAGATATCTGGAGCTGGGTATGTGTTGCTGGACACCAAGGGCAATCTGTACCCTTGCAGAGCCCGCCTCGAGTATGATAAGAAACTGCAGAGGCTAAGATCCGATCCTCGTTATGAGCTGACCTTTGAAGGAGACGGCTACCTGCTCTTTCGAAAGAGAAAAATGCCGACACTGGAGCATCACCTAGAGGTAGATCTCGGCGGCCAGATAGTTCTTCTGAGCTACGCATTGGAAAAACTGACATTGAAAGCAGGGGACATCTTGCCCCTGACTGTTTATTGGCGAGCAAGTAAAAAGATACAAAAGAACTATACCGTTCTTATTCATCTGGTGGGCGAAGATGAACGGATATGGGGACAAGGCGATCAGCAACCGACAGGGCCTCTTTTCCCTACCAGCGAGTGGGAACCAGACAAAACGGTGGTGGGTAACTACGCTCTACTAGTCGAGGCCAATGCGCCGCCAAGTGAGTACAAAATCTATGTGGGGATGTACTTGCTAGAGACGATGGAGCGCTTGCCCATCTTCGATGAGGACGGAAAGCGATTGCCCGAGGATCGGATTCTGTTGGATGAAAGGATAAGGGTGAAGGAGTGAAAGAAACGAGGTCAATAGATGAAAGCGATAAAATTAGAAATTGGATATCCCACCCTCTTTCTATTAGTTTTGCTCCCACGCCTTCTTAACATCAATACTTTCATCACCTGGGATGAGCCGAAGTGGACTTATCGCTCGATTCGTTTCCTGACGGTACTGCTCAGGGGTGATTTTAGAGGAACCTTATTGAAGTACTTAATCAGAAGCAGATGTTGTGGATTCCAAAGGGGGCAAAGTTGAACTCTGGCACTCGGCTGTCGTTCCCGGCTGGAAAGACGAATAGATCGGCCTTGGCGGCTGCCACGGCTAAGGCGTTGCCATACCTGCTGGTTCTTTTTGCCTTCGCCCTACGCATCTATCGCCTCGATTACCAGAGCATCTGGCGGGACGAGGGCGTCAGCCTCCACCTGGCCGCATCGAGCATCCCCACCATCCTCGCCAACCGGGCGAGCGATGTGCACCCGCCCCTCTATTTCGTCCTGTTGCACTTCTGGACGAGGCTGGCCGGCTTCAGCGAGCTGAGCGCGCGCATCTTCTCCCTTTTCTTCAGCGTGCTCCTCGTCCCCTCGTTGTACTCTGTGGTCCGCAAGATGTTCGGAACGACGACAGCCCTGGCGACGATAGCCATCGCCGCCTTTAGCCCGCTGTACGTCGTGTACTCCCAGGAGGTGCGCACCTACGCCATGCTGCCCCTGCTCTACCTGTTTATCATCTACAGACTGTATCAACTGACGCGAGGGGAGGAACTGGGCTGGAGGCATTGGATCGTTATGGCGGCCGTGGAAGTGCTGTGTTTGCACCTTCACTACTTCTCCATCTTCGCTGTGGCCTACATGAACCTGTTCCTGGCTGTGCTGTGGCTCAGGCGTAGGAAGGTCAACCTGCGCCGCTGGATTTTCAGCCAGGTCTTAGCGGCCTTATCCTGCGCGCCCTGGGCCTGGATGGTCATAAGAAGCTGGACGGCCGAAAGCCCACCCAAGCCTTTCCTCGCCGGGTCTGGCCTGAGAATGGCCCCTCTTGCGTTAGCGAACTTTATGTGGCACTTTTCTAACGCGGGCAATGATCTCAGGGGGCATCTCCTTTTCGTTCTCCTTTCGTCTTTGCTGGCGGTTGTCTTCATCGTGGCTCTGTCGCTTTCTATCAGAATGGACGATCGGCGGCGCCAGACTCTGATCACCTTCTGCCATCAGATGGTCCCCCTGAGTATGGTCTTCATAGTTAGCTGGTGGAAACCGGTGATCTCAGCTAGATACATCATCATGTTCACGGTGCCCTTTTTCATTCTCATGGGCCGTGTCATCGTGGTCTCGGTCGGGGCAAAGGGACCGGCCAAGCTGGCTGGCATATTCCTGGCTTTGACGCTGGTGACGACCTTTGCCCTCAGCCTGTGGATCGCCTTCTTCGATCCCTATTATTTCAAGGACAATGCGCGAGGGATGGTTGAATATCTGGAGCCTCTTACCAACGCCAACGATGTCATAATCGTCCATCCTATTGATTACGCCGTGGAATATTACTACACCGGGGATGCGCCCATCGCCATGATAGACCCCGACAGTGCGCAGGGGATGGCATCGCTCGAGGAAGCCCTGCGAGGGAAGAGAAGGGCCTTCCTCGCCTGGCCTTTGGGCACTCCGATTGATAAGCCTGGCTTACTGCCTTTCCTTCTGGAGATCAGCGGGAGATTCGCAGGCGGAGAGTCATTCAAGGGCTATAGACTGAGAATCTTCGAGTTGGAGCGGGAGGGCATATTTCCTCCGAAGATTGAGCTGGCCTCAGCCGATTTTGGGGTCGTGCGCCTCACAGGAGCTTTCTACCAGGGCGAGGTCGAGGCCGACGATGCCATCTGTCTGGCCCTGCGTTGGCAGTTGCCTCGGGCCACCAAAAGGACCTACAAAGTGGTGGTTATCCTGTGGGACGAGGCGGGACGCCGCCTCTCAGGCGCCGATGTGCTGCTTACCAATCCCAGGTGGGGTCTTTCGACCGAGGACTGGACCCCCGGCGAGGAGGCGGTCAACTACTACATCTTGCCCGTGCCCGTAGGCACGCCCCCCCTCTCATACCGCATCACCGTTGGTGTCTACGATTTCCTCACTATGGAGAGACTGGATCTAACTGATGCGGCTGGGAATCCGGCGGGCGAGGATTTCCCCCTGGGCGAGGTCGTGCTGACCAAGGCGCACGATTTTGAGCGCGATCCCTACGGCACCCGCCGCCATCTCTCGCTCCAGACTTTGGACGAGCCTGAGATAGCCGACGGCCTGGCCCTGGAAGGCTTCGCCATAAGTGAGGGGAGGGCATCTCCCCAGGAGGTGGTCAGCATCATGCTGCGGTGGCGAGCCCTGCGAGAGAGACTCCCTCGCTACGTTCCTCGCTTGCGCCTCCGTCGAGGTCATGCCGTATGGGCCAAGGTGGGAAGCACCCTCTTCGAGGAACGGTATCCGACGACCGCATGGGCCAAGGGAGAGGTGGTCTTCGAGCAGCGGGATTTGGTGTATCCGCCCAAGATCGGTCGGGCCGTGCTGGAGGTGGAGGCAGCAGGCAGGGTCGTCGCCCTGGGGGAGATGGAGCTGGACACTTCGGGGCTTACCTTCGAAGCTCCGCCGATGCAGCACCGGGTGGGGGTGCGCTTTGGCGGCTTCGCCGAGCTACTGGGCTACGACCTCGACCGGACGGAGGCGACCACCAGCCAGAAGGTGCGCTTGACCCTCTACTGGCAGGCGATCAACGAGGAGCCCCTCACGACTAGCTACGCCGTTTTCACCCACCTGCTGAGCGAAGACGGGAGGCTGATCGGCCAACACGACGGGATACCGGCGGCAGGGATGAGGCCGACGATGAGCTGGGTGCCCGGAGAGGTGATCGCCGATGTGCACAAAATGGAATTCTCGGACTTGGCGTATCAAGGAAAAACCTTCATCGAACTGGGGCTGTACGAGTCGCTCACCATTGAGCGGGTTCCGACCGAGGAGGGGCGTGATCATCTGATACTCCCCAGCGAGTTAGAGATTAGGGATTAGAATATGGAAAGTCCGGTTGGAAGTTGTAAGTTGGCAGTTGGTAGTTGGAAGTTGGAAGTTCGTATTGTCCTGGTTCTTTTTTTCCTGGCCTTGCTGCCGCGAGTGTTGAGCCTGAACGCTTTCATCACCTGGGACGAGCCGATGTGGACTTACCGCTCGATTCATTTCCTGTCGGCGCTGCGGAGATTGGACTTCGACGCGACTTTCCTGGTTGGACACCCTGGGGTGATGACTATGTGGTCTGGAGCAACAGGCATCGCGATTCAGCGCTTGCTGGGCTTTGGGTCTGCGACCGATTTAGGTTGGTTGAGCGGCCTGCCGACCCTTGATCCCAGGGACTCAGAAGCCCTGTTCAAGCTGGCTCCTTTCCTTTCAGCAGCAAAGCTG
>Ga0114921_10000376_pt1 | contig 18916 bp, 27 predicted proteins | sample BentaG_FD_87016 | JGI IMG/M metagenome (GOLD analysis project Ga0114921, IMG submission 87016) | Deep subsurface microbial communities from South Atlantic Ocean to uncover new lineages of life (NeLLi) - Benguela_00093 metaG | ecosystem: Environmental > Aquatic > Marine > Oceanic > Sediment ... | reverse complement strand
TAAATATGTAGACTGAATATTTAGAGAAAGACTATTTGTTCTTTGACAAAAGATTTGGTAGATTTTCCTCCAAATCGGAGAACAAATGGGTCATCCTTAAGAACACGGAGAAATGGTGACCTATGGAGCATAAAATTATTGAATCCCTTAAGGATACCTACAAGGGTAGCACTATTAGAATACCAAATTAACAAGTGTTTAAAAGGTAATTTAGATTAAAACAAGTTTTTTAGGCCCTTTATCGTCGATAAATCTGTTAAAATTTGCCATAAATTCGGGAAAGCCTCGGAAATAATTGTAGTATTTTTGGGTAACTGTAATCTCGGATGAAATCGAGCCCCTTTTGTTCTTTGCACACAATGAATAGGCCAATTACCACCAAAATCCTTAAAATGCTTGCTTTTGCGGGGATGCCAGTCGCGAGAGGCAAAAATGGGCAGCTTTTTCTTTGAAAAGAGCCTAATATATTTATTTAAGACAGGGACTATCTTATCTCCTTCAGACACAGCTAATTTTCCTCCCGGACAAAAATCATTCTGCACATCTACTATGAGAAGCGCTTTTGTTCTTTCCATCTTTCACCTCCCATATGCCATCTATTTTTGCCTTACAAAATCTACATCTGCCATCTTTAATATTGAATGTTTCAAGGTTAAGATAGGCCCTTTTAACGAGAGGCTGTTTACAACTGTGACAATAAGTATCTTGGTCTTCCAAGACATTTCCTAAGTAAATATATCTTAATCCGCAGGCTTCGCCTATTTCCCAGGCTTTTCTCAACACATCAATTGGTGTCGCTTGGTAATTGTCAAATTTATAATCGGGGTGAAACCTTGAGACATGCCAGGGAATTCCTTTGTCAATATGTGCGATAAATTGAGCAATTTCGGTCAACTCCTCTTGTGAATCATTTTCGCCAGGGATTACTAATGTTGTTATTTCAAGCCAGATACCTAGCTTTTTCATATAAGAGATAGCATCTAATACAGGCTGAAGATGTGCCTTACAGTTCTTTATATAATACTCTTCCCGAAAACTTTTCAAATCCACATTAGCAGCATCTAAAAAAGGGTGGATGGTATCTAACGCCTGCTTTGTCATATATCCATTTGTAACAAAGATGTTATAGAGGTCGGCATCTTTAGCTAAGCGCGCCGTATCATAGGCATATTCAAAGAATATCGTTGGCTCAGTATAGGTGTAGGAGATGCTCTTAGAATCGTGCTCAATAGCTTCTTTTACTACTTGATCAGGTAGCAATTCTTGCCCGCCAAAATGAGCATTATCTTTTTTTGAGATTTGGGAAATTTGCCAGTTTTGACAAAAGCCACATCTGAAATTGCACCCTATCGTTGCTATTGAATAAGAAGATGTGCCAGGAAGAAAATGATATAACGGCTTTTTCTCTATCGGGTCAATATGAGAAGCTATTACGTCACCATATACAAGTGTATGTAACGTACCATCAATGTTTTGTCGCACTCCGCAGATGCCAAACTGCGACGGCGAAATCTTACATTGGTGAGCGCAGAGATAGCAATGTACTTGCTTATTGTCTAATTTTTCATACAACATAGCCTCTTTCTTCATTTCGCTACTTTCCTCACTTTTATTTGACACCCCGGCCTCTAATTTTTTCATCTACGCAATCCTACGCCTATTGCTCAGAACCTTTTAGAAAACGAATAATCTCAGCGCAGAAATAAGGTAAATCAAAAGGATTGCGTGAAGTAATTAAATTTCCGTCAACGACTACTTCTTTATCAACATATTGCGCGCCTGCATTAATAACATCGTCTTTGATGGCGAAAAAAAACATGTAGCCTTTTTATCCTTCAGTATGCCTGCGGAGACTAATACCCATCCCGCATGGCAAATGGCAGTAACGAGTTTGCCTTTTTCATACATTTTTTCTACAAAGATATTCATTTCAGGGTATCTGCGCAAAATATCAGGTGCATAACCGCCGGGAATCACCACACTGTCAAAATCAGAAACCTTAGCCTGTTTGATTGAAATCTCTTCTTCTGTGAGATAACCTTCTTTACTTTCGTACTTCTTCTTAATACCTGTTCCCACAAATACGGGCTTGAAACCCGCCTCCTGCAAGCGCAGATAGGGGTACCAAACTTCCAATACCTGGTACTGGTCCTCAACCAATACTGCTACTTTCTTCATTATGCACCTCCTCTGCAAAGGGATATCTAATGTATCGGGAAGGATACCTTCCTGTAAATGAAGCGCTGCAAGCGTAGCCTTTTTATTTCAGGAATCTTGACATAAGCTCAGGGATACAGTAATTGTCTATACAACTATTCTCTTCTCTGTGGCTAAACTTTTTCTCTTTCTTAAGAAGCTTTGCGAATAATTTCTTATCTTCTGAGTCATCAGTTATTTTTAAAAGCTCTTTATAGAATTTCATGGCTGCATTCGTTACCTCCAAACAGAGCCTTAATGCTCCGAACAAAGAGAAACTTTCCGGATTCAGGCGGTACACCTTACAGGCACTTTCGACATTGAGTTCATGTGCTTCTAAAGTTTTTAGCCGGCGGCGTAACAATTTGTTATCTTCGTTAGCCTCGTTCGAAAAAAGTTTAAATTGTGCTCTTATTCTACCATTCTTAATTAATCCGGCAATACAGCTATAACAAACTGAGATTGCGGCTTCTATATCCATAGTGCACCGCAGCTTTTCTTCTAATTTGCTTTTGTCTATCGGTTTTATTTTCATAATAATCGCCTCCTTGCTTACTATTGCTGAAATCCACTTCTAATGAACTATTCTTTTCAACTCTAAAATATCATCTATTATATAATCAGGTTCTGCTTTTAAGATATCTTCTTTCTTTCCTATATCATAAGTCACGGCGCAGGTTAAAATCCCGGCATTTTTGCCTGTCAGCACATCTAAAGCCATATCTCCAATTATCATGCTCTTTTGCCTATTGTTCATAAAATGACTGAGCGCTTTGTCCAGAGGGCAAGCTGAAGGTTTTAAGCAAGTTTTATCATCTCCGCCGATTATATCCTTAAAATACTTAATAATTCCTAGATTACGCAGAGCGATTTCAGACATTCTCCTAGTTCGGTTTGTCACGACAAGAAGAATTTTCTCTTTGAAGTATTCCAAAATTTCCTCCACATGCGGATGGAGTACAGTTTCATCAAGGGAATGCTCTGCGAAATAATCCTCAAATATAGCGAGTGCTTTCTCCAACAAATGCTCGTTATCAGGATATAGAGATTTGCTCAATAACTCTCTCACTCCGTGACCTGTATAGGAAATTATCTCGTCAAAAGACTTTTCTTTGAGATTTAAACTTCTCAAGGTAAGATTAACAGCAGTAACTATACTTCTCCTTGAATCAATTAATGTCCCATCGAGATCGAAAATAAGCAAATCTACGTTTATCATCTCGTTTTTTTCTCGTATTTTTCAAAAAGCTTTTTATATTCTCCGTATCCCTCTTTGTCCAGGTCTTCTTTTGGGATAAAGCGAAGAGCGGCTGAGTTTATGCAGTACCTTAATCCTCGCAGATTACAATAGTTTTCTGTCTTCTCTTCTTTAGGATGCTGTACAAAATATCCAAAAATTCCTGATAAAAATCGAGCTTGAATTGCAGGCGGCTTCTGCTCATTTTGCCATTGGGAAAATAAATATTGTAGAGGATAAAGTGTTCATACTCCAGAATCAGGATTCTCCCTTCCTTATCAAAAAGTTCAGTTCCAAATCCATATTTTATATCAACCGGCTTCTCTTTAGAATATATCCCCACGCCACTATAACCTCTCCTCTCAGCGTTGTTCCAATATGTATGATATCCGGAAGGCTCTCTTAAAGGTTTGCTCAATTGCTCTGGCAATGCTTTTGTTTCCTGAAGAGATAAAATATCGAGTTTTATTATTTTTTATTCATTTTCTTTGACTTGGCACGTGTTCCTTTTCTCATTGGCTTTCCGCAACACCAAATCGTTCTGGCAGATGCACCGCAGCAATCAACTATTACTTCCCTGCCGCAGGGAACGCATACCAATCTTGAGCCTTTTTTCAAATTTGCCTTTGCCATCTTATGCCTCCTCCCTGCCTGCACGGTAGGCAGGCTTTATTTGTTAGGCGTAGAGACTTTTTCTAAAACTTCGCAGGCAACTTTTTGTCCCCCGCGTATTGCCAGATCTCCCAACGAAATTATCCCAACGAGTTTTTTGTTATAGTCTATAACTGGAAGCCTCCTAATCTTGTTCTTTTCCATCCTGTGAGCGACTTTATTAATATCTTCATCCTCAAGACAAAATTCGACTTTAGAACTCATCGTCTCGGTAACCTTTGCGCTATTTGGATCCTTACCTTCTGCTGTTGAGCGTAACACGATGTCGCGATCTGTAAGCATGCCTACCAATTTTTGGCCGTCACAAACCGGCAGAACTCCTACATCGAGTGCTTTCATTTTACCTGCCGCTTCACGAAGTGAAGTCTGCGGCACTATCCACGCTATCTCTTTTGTCATTAGATCTTTTGCATGCATGACACTCTTCCTTTCTTAAAAATTTACACTCCTAACAACAGAGAAAGCTCAGAAACATGCTCCTGTTCATCAATTATTATATGCCGGATGTCATGTTCAAGAGTCTCAAACTCATATTGCAACTCCTCTCTGTTATCGGTTACTTTCTTATAAATCTGTTTGTAAAAATCGATTGCCTCCTTCTCGTTCTTAAGATTCACTTCAAGAATATCCTTTGTATCTTCTGCCTTGTGTGTCTCGGCAAGTCCCATGGTCGGCTCCCCGCCTAAATAACCTCCGATGAGGTTACGAAACATGCCTTCATGCTTTTCCTCGTCTGAGGCGATCTCTTTAAGCCGTTCTATTATCTTCTCTGCGCCAAGGCCTTTTATTAGTTCTGCGTGGGCAAGATACTGAATACGAGCAGCATGTTCAAGCTCTAAGGCCTTATTCAACATCCCTACCAATTCTTTCTTTATGTCCGCCATTTCAGTCCTCCTTTCTTATCCCCATTTTCCTTTACCTATATGTACCTCTATCTCAGCCTTGATGAACTGCGAAATAAGCTTTGCCTCGTCCCTAGCCCTCGTAAATATGGCTACGCATGCAGGATCCAAAGCATCCTTTATGCCTGCTTCAGCGATTGAATGAACCTGGTCGAGAACTGTCATAAGCCCCATGTGGAGTTGATTTGAGCACCTTGCTCTGTCAACGAGTTTTGCCTTATCATCTGAAAGTTTCACAAATTTCTCTTTTGGGACGCCACAACGAGGGCATTTATCGGGTGCTTCATTTCCGTCAAAAATGTAATTACACACGCCGCATTTAAATTTTGTCATTTGTCACCTCCTTCCTATTATTCCTCTATAGATATAGCTGCAACCGGACATTCGTCGGCTGCTTTTTTGCTACACTCTTCCATGTCTTTGGGCACAACATCTACCAATATTTTTGCCTTGTCGCCTTCCATTTCAAAAACCTCCGGACAGGTTTGTGTACACAATGTGCAGCCTGTACACGTTTCTTGATCTACGATTGCCTTCATTATCACATTTCCTATTCTACGTTTATTTCCTTTGTACTCTCCCAGAGGCCATGCAGATTGCATTTTTCCCATGCCTTAAGAGGGCCGTGAGCATGGTTAAGCTTGACTTTAAAAGAAGCTTGAGGGAAACCGGCTCCTCCGCTGAAATTGGCATGACCAAGAAAGGTATCGCCGCAATAAAGCTCAACCCACTCAATAAAGTGGCCGGGCTCATTCGGGTGAGCTAAGAGTCTTCCACCCTCTATTTTTACCTCAAACGGCTCATCCTTTTTAACCTTATCCGGCACCTCAATTACGGGGATGTGTTTTTTCTCAAGGTCTGTAAGGTTGCTTTTATCCTTTGGCTCATTTACCCCGCATAAAATATCATCTTCGCATGTCCATTGCCTTTCCATCTCTATCACCTCCTTATACTTACTTTACCTCTATCCTTTTTGTCTTCTTACTCGCAGATGCAGTCTTAGGAAAAGTTATCTTGAGAACTCCTTTATTACAATCCGCCTTTGCTTTCTCCACATTCGCATAATGGGGCAGGCTTACGCTTCTTTGAAACGCCCCATAACGTTGCTCTTTTTGATAAAAGCAGGTTTTGAGTACATAAGGTACAACCTATACAAATATCAGGATCAACTATTGCTTTCATGATTCCTTCTATTTATATGAACTGACTTTATTCCAGGAGCTTCAATTACAGGAACATCTTTTTCTATCTTCCAGTCAGCGCCCTGAAATAAATCTTTAAATTCTGCCCTGTTGCACCTGTTCACTTTTATACTCAATCTCATAGCAAATTCTTAAATAATTAATATTTCAACTATAGTGCCAACAGGAGAGATAATTCTGCTACATGTTCTTGTTCATCAACTATTATATGGCGAATTCCATGCTCTAGTGTTTCAAACTCATACTGCAGGCTTTCTTTATTATCGATTATCTTCTGATAAATCTGTTTATAAAAGTCAATTGCCTCTTTTTCATTTTTTAGATTAACTTCAAGAATTTCTTTTGTATCTTTTGCCCGGTGTGTCTCGGCAATACCCATAGTGGGCTCTCCACTTAGATAATTACCTATGAGATTACGAAATTTCTCTTCATGTTTTTCTTCATCAGAAGCAATTTCCTTAAGCCGTTCAATAATTTTCTCTGCACCAGCCCCTTTTACTAATTCTGCGTGGGCAAGATACTGAATTCTTGCAGCATGTTCTAACTCCAGTGCCCTGTTAAGCATTTTTACTAACTCTTCTTTAATGGCTTCCATTATTAACACCTCCTTTTTCAAATTTTTTTACCTATTACAGTCCATGTGGCTATTAGCATTAGTACTTTGGTTGAGCTGGCTGAGAAATTTTTTTAAGAGCTTCGCCTGCTAGTTTCTCATCACCACGCACTGCAAGATCACCAAGGGAAATAATGCCTACTAGATTTTTATCGTGGTTAATTACTGGCGAACGTCGTATTTGTCTATTTTCCATTTGTTTGGCAACCTCTTCTATACTTTGATCTTCGAAACACCATTCGACGCCTGGACTCATTATGTCACGAACCTTGGTATTATTCGGGTCGTCTCCTTTAGCTGTTGAGCGCACCACAATATCACGGTCGGTCAACATACCCACCAGACGTTCATTATCACAAACTGGCAAAACTCCAACATCAAGACTCTCCATTTTCTGAGCTGCTATTTTCAATGTAGATTCTGGACTAATTACCTCAACATTACGAGTCATTAGGTCTTTAATCTGCATAATTTACCTCCTTTTTATAATTTTATCAGGGAGAAAGACCATATTTAGTTTAGTGTTCACTTTCCTCTACTTCAAATTTCTACAAATGGATATTGCTCGCAGATTTTCACGAGTCTCTTTCGCTAACTCTTCTCGAACTTTATACATTTTCTCTCTCTGCCTATTAATTTTCTGAACGCGTCTCCTTTGCTTAAGCCTCCAGGGTTCCGTATTGCTTAACTTCAAAAATCCAAACATTATACCACCTCCGCTTCCTTAAAAATAAACTGTGCCTTTCCCTGCACCTTTGGTAATTTCCTCAAACCCACTTCCACCAATAGGTGCGGGGAGCAGTTTTCGTTCTCTGGACATGTGTTCTGTCAATCAGCAGAAACTTACTCTATTTCCACTTTGGTTCCTTTCAGTGGTTCTCGAAAAGGAACCCCAAATTTGAGCAGACCATTTTCAAACTTCGCCTTTGCTTTCTCTTTGTCCACCTCATGGGCGAATTGATAACAACCTTCGTATTTAATGTCTTCGCGATCTGCGGATACACAGAAAGCTTTGCTGCTTATGGTTAGCTTTATCTCTTCCTTTTTTACTCCAGGAAGCTCCACCTCAACCACTAATCCCTCATCCTTTTCGTCATGGCTAATGGAAACTTCCGGACACTGTGCTGGTTTATAAATCTCTTCAGCCATCACACGCCTCCTTACTTTTTGTTTAACCTTCTGCAACAACTCTTTTATTTTTCACCATTCACCCCCTTCCCTTGCTTCTTTTCTCATTTCAATGCGCGTTCTATCTCCGCAATCACGTCCAGCGGATTAAAAGGTTTTATAAGACAGGTTTTAATACCACAAATATTCATAAGTATAGTATATTCCCTTTCTGTATAGAAAGCAGTCATGGTAATAATAGGGATATGTGCAGTTTCTGGAAGTTGTTTTAATTCATCAGCAATCTGAAATCCGCTCTTCCCCTGCATTTTAAGATCAAGCAGTATAACATCAGGTTTTATCTTGCGCACCATCTTCAAGGCGGAAGTACTATTATAAAGCGCCGTAGTGTCATAACCACTGGAGGTCAGCGTTTCTTTAAGTTCTTCTAAAAATTCTCTATCATCATCCACAATCATTATCTTCTTTTTGGGCATTTTTTTCTTCACTCTATTATTTTTGAAATACAATCGGTGAGAAAGGAAATTGAAGAAACTCAGGATGCAATGTCTCTTTTATTTAGATTTAAACGTAGCACATTCTGCATGAACAGAATGCAATTTAACATTTATACCCTTCGCTGTGCATTCCAGTGATTCGTTGAACTGGCAAACATCTACCTTGCATGCCCCCACGCCTGCATCCATATCAGAAATTCCAGCCTTTTTCTCACTCTTTACAGCTGTATCGCACAGGGGGCACTCTTCCATATCTCCCACAGTAATAGCCATTGCGTGACATTGATTATCCATATTGTAAGCACACTCTTTTGCGTCACAATTTAACACCTTGGGCATCTTCATAACCATGTTTATCCCCTCCTCAAAATAATCCTTTCTCACCGATTTAATCAATACCTCCTTTGTCGATCAATAGATGGACCTCATCCAACCAGTAAATTTATCCACGAGGATCTTATCCACCAAGGAATTCTCCTTGGTCAGAATCTCCACCTCAAAGTGGCTATCCTTTTCCTTGATCTTTCCCAATTTCAAGTTCGGATTTCTCATGGATTTTAAGTAACTCTCCAAAATAGCCTTGACATCTTTCTCTTCTAAAGGCTTTGGGGATTGCTGATATCGGGGTTCATAACCCTGATAGCCAGGACCCATCATTCCGGGCCCCATGCCATAACCTCCCCTTGGCCCCATGGACTGTCCGTGATAGGGACAGTACCATCCTCCGTAATCGCCTCTCCCCATCATCCCTGGGCCCATACCATGGCCGGGTGTCATCATTCCAGGCCCCATCATCCCTGGGCCCATATGGGCCCTCGCCTCATTACCGTAAGAAACGAAGGTGAGAACTAAAAGACTGAGAACCGGGATAAAAAATGCTTTTCTCATTTTTTCACTTCTTTCGTTTTCTTAATTTAACCTTTCTGGTCATGCTTAGAAAAGTAGACCAGAAGTATACCTTTGCCACCTAAGGTTTCTTATCAAGTAGAAAAATTTCATTGTTCCTCCAGGAACCGCTCCGGATCCCGGGCAAATTGTTCCTTACACCCCACGGAGCAGAAGTAGTAGGTTCTGTCCTTATACTCATAGGTAGAAGCCGCATCTTCCTCCTTGACATCCATTCCGCATACGGGATCTTTTGCCACAGCTTTCACCTCCTTTCCCCATTTTTTGATTATAAACTGCTTTCTCCACGTGTAGCGATGGTCTACTCACGTTTTCAAAATTAATGTACTTATTAAAACAATAAATACTATCGTCAACAATGGGCTGCTTATTTTCCTCTTTTTTAATGTAATAATACATAAGTTCAAATCAGAAATAAATCGGCTAATTCCCCTTTTTTTTGACTTTTTTCCACTAAGTATAGTTAAGAATACTCTCATCACAAAAAAAGGAGAGCAATTAATGCTCTCCTTTAATTATTTATTTTATCCTTAATACTAACTATATTAGAGCTTTTACTTATTTAACATTAATATTATTGCTATGTTTCTCCTATTAATTCTTTAACCTTACCCAGCACGGTTTCTACATCGAAAGGTTTATTTATGACTCCGTCAGCCAGTTTTAATGTGTCTTCTTGTTTATCTTCGTCATTATTTTCTTCTCTTTGCCCTAATTTCTTGATAAGAGGCCTTCCAGTGAGAATAAGAACTTTGAGCTTCGTTTTCCTCTCTTTCGTACTTTTTAAAATATCAAATCCATTTAAACCAGGTATCTTCAGATCCAGAAGAAGAATATCGTAATCGTATTTTTCAATGAGTCTCTTGCCTTCTAAACCATCAAATGCCATACTCACATAGTATCCCCTATCTTTCAGAATTTCTGCCATTTCTTCACACATATCTTCGTCGTCATCAATGATAAGCACTTTCTTTGCCATTATATTTTTCTCTTGCTTGGTAGACTTACTGTAACAGTTGTAGTTTTACCTTTCTTACTTTCGATATCTATTCTGCCACCGTGAAGATTAACTAACCCATTACAAATTGTGAGACCCAAACCTGTTCCCTTTGATTTTCTTGTAAAGAAAGGCTCAAATACTATCTTTAAATCTTCTTTATCTATTCCAATTCCGTTATCTTTGAAACTAATAGTAATGGAACCTCTACCATCATGCTTAGCCCTTACTTCTATTTTCCCTTTCTTGTTTTCTATAGCTTGATATGCATTATTTATAATATTACCAAAAATCTCCCTAATCTGAAAAGGATCTGCTTCGATAACTTTCTTTTTAAGAGATTCGAACCTTTTATCAATAGAAACCTTCTGTTTGTAGAATCTATTTTTTGCAGAAGTAATACATTCATTCAGAATATTGTAAATCTGTATTTTTTCATAATGAGGCATTTTTATACGGGAATAACTTAAAAGATTATTTATAATCTGCCCACTTTCCGATATCTTCTTTTCTATATTGGCAAGGTGTTTATCCACTGAGATATTTTGTCTTTTTCTCCTTATGTTATAAGCGGCTGTACGGATAACTCCTAAGGGATTACGTAGTTCGTGAGCAACAGTAGCAGCAAGGGTACCTATGTCAGAAAGCCGCTTTGCTTTCTCCAGTTGTTTTTGTGCCCTAAGTAACTCCTCACTCTTTTGATTAACAAGTCTCTCAAAACTCTCTTTGTCTCTTCTTAATATCTCCTCTACCTTCTTCCGTTCAGTGACATCCCGGACAACCCCAAGCATACGCACCGCCTTATTGTTCTCGTCACGGATAACATTACCTGTTTCCGAGACCCAACGGACCAAACCATTCGGCCAAACGATACGATGCTCAATGTCGTATTCTTTATCTTCTTCTATGCAGGCATTTACTGAATCTATAACATATTGACGGTCTTCAGGATGAACACATTCAAGAAACGCTTCGTAAGTTACACCGAATTCACCACGAGTAAAACCGAACATAGGTTCTATTTTCTCGGACCACTGTAGATTACCCGTTCGGATATCCCAATCCCAACTACCGATATTTGCCGCCCGCTGAGCAAGTGCATATCGTTCTTCACTATACTTCAATGCCTCTTCTGCTCTCTTGCGTTCAGTAATGTCAAATCCGTATATATTAACATACGCAGCCTCAGGCACAGGAACTATCACAAATGAGAAAATTTGGTCCTGGTATTCCACCTCAATATTTTTTCTTAAGCTGGTTTCAAGAACACTGGCAACTAATTGACGCCATTGAACCGGTACAGATTGACCGACTTGACAACCCCAATCATCCAGAAAAGATAGGCTCGCTGCATTTGCATAGAGGACGGTGCCGTCTTTTGCTATGCGCAGCACAGGATAAGGATTTTCAGAAGGAAACTTAGCCAAGTTTTTTATTTTTTCCTCAGACATCTTACGTTCAGTAATATCAAAAAAATATTCAATCATCTGAACAACATTATTTTTATTATCAAAAATAGGATAGCCGTGAATTTCAAAGTAACGTAGATTGCCTTTTTTATCGTAATGAGCATGTTCTACTACTACAGGTTTTTTTGTTTTCTTTACCTCTTCAACAGGACACAAATCCTCTAAAGCTTTACAGGGTTTAGTACGTCTGTGAATAACCTCATAGCAGGTTAGTCTTTTTGATACATCATCTAATCCAGAAGCTGAATTTGACATCTCAATGATGTAATCATTGGCATTAATAACATAGAAAGGATAAGATAAAGCTTCTATTATATTTCTTAAGAATCGGTTCTGTTCCTGAATTTTCTCCTCTGCCCATACACGTTGAATGGCTGTGCCCAATTGCATCGCTATCGCTTCTAACATCTCCAGTATCTCCATAGAAACTATGTTCTCCCGGGGATCGGCCACGTGGATTAAGCCAAGGATTCGGCCCTCCACACGAATGGGAACCAGGGCCACAGATTCGTACCCAAACTGGTTGCACACGTTTCGGGTCTGCCCTTTAGCTTCTTCAGAAACTGTGGTTAAAAAGCGCGTCGTCCCATTTATGTAGAAGGAACCACCTTGGGTGTAGAAGGAGAGATTGGGATTAGTCATACCCTTAATAACATTGATACACATGCAGTTAGTTGAGTTAATTGAAAGAGGACTTTCTGATTCATAGAATTCCTGGCTGAAACCATCATAAGCCTGATAAGGAATATTCCCTTCCTCATCTAATATACGAATTCCCACCGCAGCACAACCAGTGAAGCTTTTTAATTCCGTAACAAATTCTTTGATTAAAGAATTCATCTTTGCGTGCCTGTTAGCAATTACCAGAAAGCGATGGGTAATCCATAGCATTTCCTTTGCCTTCTTGCGTTCAGTAGGTGCTTTTCGGGTAGAGGTCTTATTAATTCTTGATTTTCTTATTTCTTCTCTCATTTTATCCACCTCATATTTTCAAGAGGAAACTCTCTTATATTTAAGCCTCTTTCTTTTTTTTCTTGCTACCTTCACTGATAGATTCCTCTTGTTTTTTATTCTATTTTTATCTCGATATTTTCTTGGTGTGTAACCAGTAATTTTTTTAAATATCCTTGTGAAAGATTCTGTATTTTGATACCCTAATTTATATGAAATCTGGTCGATATTGCAGCCTGTTTTTTTCAGAAATTCTTTGGCCTTCTTTATTTTAATCTCCAATTTATATTCGCTGAATTCCATTCCTGTATTCTGTTTAAAGATTCTACTTAAGTATTTTGGACTTAAGTAAACTACCGCGGCCACATCTTTCAGGCAGACCCGTTTATGGTAATTCCTTTCTGCAAAACGCTTTACTCTCTCTATTTTGCCTTTTACATCATTGGTATTTATATCAGCAACGCCTTTTTTGGCTTCTAATATCTTTTCTATAATCTCTTTTGTCTTATCAATATTTAATGGCTTTTCTATATAATCATCTGCACGTCCTTTTAATGCCTCAATAGCTACATCTTTAGAACTATAACCAGTTAAAATGATAATACCGAGGTCAGGAGCCATACTCTTTATCTCCTTCAACACCTCCGTACCACGTAACCCTGGCATCATTACATCTAAAATTACCAAGTCTATCTCATTTGGTTTCCTTAATAGATTTAATGCTTCTTCACCATTAGAAGCTTCTATTACTTCGTAATCTTCAAGATAGTCACGAAATTCATCCCTAAAATCTTTATTATCATCTACAAGTAATATATTGTATGGCATCTTCGACCTCTTGTTTTTCCGAACTTAAATATACTCTTCTTCAAAACTTTAGTATCTCATTTGTGCTTAATAGTCCATCCTTGTCACCTTTGACTGCCAGCCACAGAAAGATTTTACACACAGTATATAATCGATTCTCATACCTTGGTCTTTCCATATTGCACCACCAATATAATCCCACCATTTGACACTCTCCACGACTAAAGTCGGGAGATTCTTAAGTGGTTGACGCCCTCTGTCCGTTTCCATTTCGGGCAACCCTTAAGTTCGGGGCGGTGTCAGGCAGCCCTTCCCGAGCTGAGCTTTTACTATATTCTCTTTTTTATCTATCCCATAAGTACCTGCACAGATGAGGATACCGCTCTGGAAAGTTTTTTACTCTCTTTTCACTTCCTTTTAAGCTATAAAAATTTCTCAACAAGTCAACTAACATTTTTATTATGTGTTGAGCAAATTTAGAATATTAAAATATCACTGTTAAACTATATCAGTAGCCATAGTCAGCTTTTATGCTAGAAACCTTTGTCTTGGCATCAAAATCGAGAAGAGACTTTGCTTCATCAGACATCGAGGAAAACTTATGCCACCACGCCTTACTCATCACCTGCGCTAATTTCTTAATCTGTTTAATACGAGGAAGAGCAATCCGTTTAAAGCTTGACTGTAAACTGTCCCAATCTTTTGTCTTAGGGTCAGTAAACGATTCTTTAAAATAGGCCCGCCCACACATCGGTCCGGCAAAGAGATCTGCTACTATCCCGTATTGGGAAGAATATTGCTCGAAATCGACAGCAGCACTAAGGAGTAACATTGGTCGGGGAACAATTTTAGCCATTGCTTCTGCTGTATCTCTTATAACTTTTGGGTCGCATATTTTGGTAATCTTATCACCCTCTTCTACCCAGAGAACAGGCACTTGAGTCTTGTAAAAATGTCCCAGAGGACCGAAATCTTCTGCCATCTTTACCACACCATCAGGTAGCCTTCTGGCCATATCAGCCTTCGATTCGCCTGGCAATTGAAATATTAGTGTCTCATTGAACAGAGGCTTACCCAGCTTCCGGCATCTTTCAAAGACTCCCTGTAGCCACTCTAAGTTCTTTTTCCAGCTCTCTTTATGGTTTGGATTAAGCTTCACCAGGGTTTTAAAACCATCTACCTCATCCTTACATTCTTCTGGCTGGATAGCTAACTGGGCAAGCTGACCCCGGCCGCCATCAACGGGGATGGTATTAGTATCCTCAAGTCTTCCGATAAGAAGAACATTCTTTCCCAAAAGCTCCCTGAAGCCAGGACTCCTGAAGGCTAACTGATTGAATAGAGCAGCCGTAGGAATCCCACCTAAAGACTTAGCAAATCTGCGGCATACTTCTTTCACGTCTTCATCAGTACCTTTTCTGCTTTCACCAATGTGCTTCAGATAAGATGAAGTTAACTTGAGATAAGAGTTATGTTGATCTGAAGCAAAAACGTCTAAAGTGCCAGAAGAAGCATATTTAGCTAATACCTTAAAGATAGACTCTTCTACCTCAATCCCATCAGGAAATTTCGCCCAAGCACTCATTTCTTCCTCCTTTTTAACATAAAATTCATCTTAAAAAACATGGCTCGGAGACCCCTTCCGTAAGGGAGGGGAGGAGAGCCCTCTTTTTCTAATAAAAATTAAAAGGGAGTTTTTACAACGGATACTCTCAAGTTCCGTTCTGGAACTCCCTCAAAACCAGTTAGAGCCGCATCGGGGTTGTTAAGAAAGGTTTTTAAGCCTGTCGTACTGTCCCTACCCTCAGGACTGTTTAACGACAGACCACAGTTGCTACGGACTTGCGGAACATCCGTAGGTGTGTTAGTTAGCCTTCTCTCTCTTAACTTCTGCATAGTTGCCTATGCTCCCTTGTCAACTAGGACTTGCTCTCGCAAGCCCCGCCCTAACGGACGGGGTAGTTGACTACCACGGCAGCCTATCTGTCAATGGTAAGATGAATTTTACCAAATTACTGTGCATAGTTGCAAGAAAAAAATATTTAGTCTCTCTCGGGAGTAATACGCCCTAAAATATTTTGTTTCTTTAATATAGTTTTTTTGGTATAATAAAATTCAAAAATTATTCTAAAGGAAGTACCTCCTATGGCTAAAGTATTAACAACATGTATATATTGTGGCTGTGGCTGTGGATTGTATCTCCAATCTGAGAATGGCGTAGTTTGTGGCTCCTATCCCAGTGGCAACCATCCTGTTTCCCAGGGCGCTCTCTGCGTGAAGGGATGGAATGCTTACGAGTTTATCAATAAACCTGATAGACTCAAGGCGCCTTTAATTAAAAAACTTAAACCCACACGGAAGAACTTTCGCTCTTATAAGAGAAGAAGTTTTCCTAAGAGAGTAAATGGTGATTTTAAAGAAGTTAGCTGGGATAAGGCATTCGACTTAGTCGCCAAAAAACTTTTAGAAATTAAGGAAAAATATGGTCCGGATTCTATTGGTTTTTTAGGTTCGGCTAAGGCTACCAATGAAGAAAATTTCCTGATGATGAAATTGGCCAGGGCTGTGTTTAATACTAACAATGTTGACCATTGTGCCAGGCTTTGTCATGCCTCTACAGTGACAGGCCTGGCAGCAACATTTGGTTCGGGCGCAATGACAAATTCAATAAACGAATTTGAAGATGCAGAGTTATTTTTAGTGACTGGCTCAGATACAACTGAGCAACATCCTCTAATAGGCTCAAGAATTATTAATGGAGTCAATGATAGAGGGGCTAAGTTAATTGTGGTTGACCCAAGAAAAATAGAACTTGCTAAATATGCAACCATCCATATGCGTCAGGACCATGGCACTGATGTTGCCTGGATAAATGGAATGATGAATGTAATAATTAGAGAAGGGTTATATGCTGAAAAATATATAGAGGAAAGAACAGAAAACTTTGAACAGTTAAAGAAGATAGTCAAAGAATATACGCCAGACTTTGTAGAGAAAATAACGAAGATACCCAAGGACTTACTCATTCAAGCCGCAAGACTTTATGCTAAAAGTAAAAAAGTAATGATTGTTTATGCTATGGGGATCACCCAGCATACTACGGGTGTAGACAATGTTAAGTCACTGGCTAACTTGGCAATGTTAACCGGACATGTAGGATTCGCCTCAACAGGCGTCAATCCCTTAAGAGGCCAGAATAACGTGCAGGGCGCATGCGATGTTGGCGGACTCCCGGATGTCTTTTCCGGTTACCAAAAAGTAAAGGATGGGGCGATAAGAGATAAGTTTGAAAGAATCTGGGGAGTTGAAAACTTACCGGCAAATCCGGGTCTTACAGTCACGGAAATTTTCCAGAAAGCCGAAGAAGGTAAACTGAAAGGCCTTTATATAATGGGCGAAAATCCTGTTATAAGCGACCCCGATTCAAATCATGTGCGCAAGGCACTGGAGAATCTGGAATTCTTCGTCATCCAGGAAATGTTTCTTTCTGATACAGCAGAATATGCAGATATAGTATTGCCTGCTGCCAGTTTTGCTGAGAAAGATGGCACTTACACGAATACAGAACGCAGGATCCAAAGAATACGTAAACTCATTGAGCCTGTGGGTGAAGCCAAGTCGGATTGGGAAATTGTATGTGAAGTAGCCAGGCGATGTGGTTATAAAGGAATGGATTACAGCCATCCTTCGCAGATTATGGATGAAATCGCTAAACTCACTCCTATCTATGGAGGAATAAGCTATGACCGTTTAGACCCATTTGGCTTACACTGGCCTTGTCCCTCAAAAGACCACCCTGGCACTGTCTACCTGCACAAAGATAAATTCACCAAAGGCAAAGGAACTTTTATGCCCTGTAGTTACATTCCCCCGGATGAACTTCCCGATGAGGAATATAATTTTGCCCTGAGCACAGGGAGAATATACTGGCACTGGCACACAGGCACAATGACCCGCCGAACCTCCATTCTGGATAGAGAAGTGCCTGTTGCCTATGTGGAGATTCATCCAGGAGATGCCCAAAGGCTCAACTTGAAAGATAATGAACGGGTGAGAGTCTCCTCCAGACGTGGCCAGATACAAATACCGATAAGGATAACCGAAAAGGTGAAAGAAGGTTCTGTTTTCATACCATTCCATTTTAGAGAGGCAGCGGCAAATGTGCTAACAAATCCGGCAGTAGACCCGGTTGCCAAGATCCCGGAATACAAGATATGTGCCGTCAAAATTGAGAAATTAGAATGATGAAAGAATGGCTGTTAAAAAAGAATAATGTAAACGACCTGTGTATGGAGGCTTCCAGAAAATGGAAAACTTATGTACCTCTGGAAGGGATGGGAGGGGATGTACAGTTTGTCAAACTTAATGGTAAGGGAAAGAAACAATCTTTGGAGAAACCCCACCTCTCTACACAGGGGCAGGGTAAATTGAATTTGGATTATGAACAGCTTGTAATCCCTCCTAAGGTTATAGCATTCCCCCAACTTGAATCTCTTTTCCAGTTTCAACAGGGAAAGATTAAAGAGACCATCGCCCCTCCTAAGAGGAGACTTTTATTCGGCCTACGCGCATGCGATGTTAAAGGAATACTATTTGTTAATGATTTTTTTAACAGGAACTTCGAGGATATCTATTATCTGAATAGAGCAATGAATAGTCTGTTGGTTATCATTGGTTGCAAGCGTCCCCTAAAAAATTGTTTTTGTACTTCTACAAAGACAGGTCCATTTTTGGAGGCAGGTTTTGACCTGCAAATGGTTGATGTAGATGATGCGTATGTGGTTGAAGTGGGTTCCAAAAAAGGAGAAGAATTTATAAATACCTACAAAAAATTTTTTAATAAAGCCTCAAAAGAAGTCGTGGCGCAGTCAAAAAAAGCAAAACGCCAGGCAGAAGAAGCGGTCAGTCTTAAAGTCGATTTTGAGGGTAGTATAAGAAAAATCTGTAAACAGGGGATTCCCAAAGAGATTTATGAAAGAATAGGAGAACGCTGTATCTACTGTGGTGGATGTTTATATGTATGCCCAACCTGCACTTGTTTTCATGTGTTTGATGATAAGAAAAGAGATTGGGGTAGAAGATGGCGAAATTGGGATGCCTGCGTATTTGAAGGATATACGCGGGAAGCAAGTGGACACAATCCCCGTCAAGAGAAGTGGCTCAGGACCTCCAGAAGATATGAACATAAATTAAAATACGATTATCTCACAACAGGGATGAGTGGATGTGTTGGTTGTGGTAGATGTCTGGCCAGTTGCCCGGTAAATATAGGTATATCTAAGTTTATCCAGGAAATAACAGAAGAAAGAAGGATAATGTAATGGCCAAAAACGAATACC
>Ga0114921_10000375_pt1 | contig 18920 bp, 17 predicted proteins | sample BentaG_FD_87016 | JGI IMG/M metagenome (GOLD analysis project Ga0114921, IMG submission 87016) | Deep subsurface microbial communities from South Atlantic Ocean to uncover new lineages of life (NeLLi) - Benguela_00093 metaG | ecosystem: Environmental > Aquatic > Marine > Oceanic > Sediment ... | reverse complement strand
CAGTTTACTGTTGCATATTTCTTTAACTCTAATGCTGTAATCATTGTAAAGGATGCAATACCAGCTTTAGCTGCTCCATAATTAGATTGTCCTCTATTTCCGAGTAATCCTGCATCATCGGCTGTATTTATTATTCTTCCGAAATTTTCTTTCTTTGGATCATTCTTACATTCATTTCTATAATACTCTGCTGCATGCCTAGTCATATTAAATGTGCCTTTCATGTGAACATCAAAGACGCTATCAAAATCCGCTTCGGTCATATTAAAAATCATTCTATCTCTCAGAATTCCTGCATTGTTAATTAAAATATCCAACCTTCCAAACTCTGCGATTGCTTGGTCAATCATTCCTTTCGCCTTATTAAAATCTGTAACTGAATCGTAATTACCTACTGCTTTGACTCCTAACTTTCTACAATTTTCTACAACTTCATCAGCTACTTTAGTCTCAATTCCTATTACACTCCCGTCAAAATTAGCACCTAAATCATTAATAAGCAGATTACAGCCTTCTTTTGCCATAGCTAAAGCCTCTTCTCTTCCTAAACCTCTACCAGCGCCAGTTATAATAGCAACTTTACCATCTAACATACCCATTTTCTTTTCTCTTCATACTTTATTCTGAACTAAGATATAACTTTAACCAAAATGTATAAAAAGATTTCCATTTTGTTTTATAAGTAGAGAGAATTCTATGTTTTTAATGCAATTCAACACCAAATTGATATTTTTAGTTTAAATTTGAAATAAGATCGGTTAAAAAAGTTTAAAAATGTTTTGCATTGTTTCAATGTCAATAGAATACAATTTGAAAGGCTAAAAGAAATCCGTTTCAAAATTATTTTTAGCTAGTATACTAAGTGAAAAGGATAAATAGTTCTTTATACAACTAAAAAAAGATCTTTGATAACAAAGAGATGAATTATGGGAAATATCTCGTTAAGACATAAAAAGATTGATTTATTACATATGAATAGCTGTCTTAACTTTTAATTGTTAACCTAAAGAGTTATTAGGTGTTAATTATTTATTATCACAAATATCAATCATATTTAGAGTTGTTAGAATGGCTGAAGAACCTCAATTTCCTCCCTTACCTGACATTGGAGAAATACTCGATCGAAAAGATCGCTTTACACCTAAGAAAACAACAGTTTTAAAATGCAAAGAATGCAAGTCGAAATATTCTCGCGAATTTAAAACTGGAGATTTCGTTTTCAAGAAAGTTAACGACGAAAACTGTAAAGAATGCAATCGTAGTTCAACTCTGATCGTTGAAGAGATTTATTCTGAATGGATTGATCCTAAGAAAAAAAAAGAATAAACACTTCTCCTACTCTTTAATAAAAAAAAGTAGATATTGTTAATTTAAGTTTTAGCTTCTTGTTCTTCTCCTATTAATAGCAATATATACGATTCCTAAAGCTATTCCTGTCGTGAATATAATTGAGACGAATAAAGCAACTCCTAAAATGCTGAGTTCATTGATATCAAAAAAGTAATAAATATAACTACCAGTAAAAGCGCCATGTATAAAAATGAATACTTGATAACCTACTGGATATGTTATGATCCAATACAGTAAGTATTTCCATTTATATCTCAATTTATTTTCTGTTAATATCCAATCGACTATAAATGCGATAGGGGTAATATAATGCAAGATAAGATTGCTAAATGCTGGCCATCCCGCGGGTGGTGTGTAATAAGGGGCTAATAGAATTGCAAAGAAAATTAATGTTATTGTGATATAGACCGTAAAAGCACCTTTGAGAAGTCCTGAGATTTTTTTAAGAGTTTCTGGTTTATTATGCCATATAATTGCTAATGTAAGCCATACAGTAACGATCAAGTTTGATTGCATAGTGAATGATTTAAAGCTATTAAACCATCCAAGAATTGTGCCACCCGTTAGAACATGTATAATTGCGCCAGCTATTATAGTAAATCAACTTAATCCAGCAAAAATGATACGGTAGATTAGAATTATATTATTTGATAACTTTATATCTTTCATTTTTAAAACTTCGAAAGTTTATTTTGTTATAACTTTTGAAAGAACGATAAAATAAAAACTACTTTTTTCATTATTCCTATATTGTCTAGGAGAGGGCTAATATTTGTTATCAGTTAAAGAAAAATAATTCACCTAAAGAAGAAGAAAAGGCTTTTATTCTATTCCTAGTAATTTAATAATCAAATTTGCCATGGAATATGGATCAAGGCTTTTATCCATAACTAACTTAATATATTCGTCAATCGTGGGATGGGAACTAATCAATCCTTCTACTTTTTTGGAGATTTTATGCTTAAGAATTTGAAGAGTTTCGTTTTTAATTCTATTTTTTTGATAATCCGATAAAACTCCTGACTCCATTAAAAAATCTCTATGTTTATTTATCAGTTCAATAATCTTACCAAAGTTTTCGCCAGATATTGAATTAACTTTAACAATTTCAGGAGTCCATTTTGATTTCAGTGTGTAAGTTTCTCCGATGTTTTTAGATTCATACTTATAATTCATTCCTAATTCTAACATTTGCATAACATCAGCGATCTTCTTATCGGCACCTGCTAAATCCATTTTGTTTACCACAAAGATATCGGTAATTTCCATAATCCCTGCTTTTATTGCTTGTATGTCATCTCCTAATCCTGGTACTAAGAGGACAATCACGGTTTGAGCCGATTTAAAGATATCTACCTCAGATTGCCCTACTCCAACGGTCTCTACAATAATTATATCACAACCATACGCATCTAAGATTTTTACGGCATCCTCTGTCGCTCTTGCTAATCCACCTAACTGTCCCCTATTTGCCATGCTCCGGATAAAAACATTTTTCAAGGAAAAATTATCTTTCATCCGAATCCTATCCCCTAAGATTGCCCCACCAGTTATAGGGCTTGTAGGATCGACACAGATAATCCCAATTTTCTTGCCTTGTTCAGCAAAAAGTTTAGTTAATGTAGAAATAAAAGTCGACTTTCCACTTCCAGGTGATCCCGTTACTCCTAAAATATACGCGTTTCCGGTGTGGCCATAGATTGCATTAACGATGTTTTCTGCCGCTTCAATATCATTTTCCACTAAAGTGATAAGCCTAGCAACTGCTCGAGAATTTCCGTTTAGTAATTTTTCGATTAAATCAGAATAATCCATGGTATGCTATCTTTTCAAATTGTTTTTCACAAATTCTACAATTGTTTTTAGCTCTGTACCCGGCCCATAAAATCCTTTTAATCCGTGTTCTTCTAAAAAAGGTTTGTCTTCGTCGGGTATAATACCTCCCACACTCACAAGAACATCGTCTATTTCGTTTTCCTTGAGCTTTTCCATTATAATGGGACATAACGCTTTATGAGCACCAGATAACATGCTTAACATGACCGCATCTGGATCTTCTTGAAGAACTGTCTGAACTATCATGTCCGGCGTTTGATGAAGCCCTGTATAAATAACCTCCATACCCGCATCTCTTAAAGTTCGAGCAATGACCTTCGCACCCCGATCGTGCCCATCTAATCCCGGTTTACACACTAATACTTTTATCTTTCTATTCTCTGTCATAATATTAACCTAATTTAAAATATTGAATCTTCTCTATATTCTCCAAACACTTCTTTAAGAGTAGCCATTACTTCCCCTATCGATGCGTATTCTCTTATAGCATCCATTATAAATGGCATTAAATTTTCAGTGCCTTTCGCAGCTTGTTTCAATTTCTCTAGCTTCTCTTGAACTTGATTATTATTCCTTTGATCTCTTACCCGTTGTAAAATCTCAATTTGCTCTTCTCCAACTTTTTCATCAATTTTTAATAAAGGAGTAGCGCAAGCTTCTCTTAATTGAAAATCATTTACGCCAACAATGATTCGATCCTTACTCTCAATTTCTCGTTGATATTTATACGAGGAATTTGCTATCTCTTTTTGGAAAAAGTTTGCTTTAATTGCAGGAATCACGCCCCCTAATGCTTCTATTTTTTCGAAGTAAATTTCCGCTTCATTTTCCATTTTATTAGTAAGCCACTCAACATAGTACGAACCAGCGAGAGGATCAACTGTATCCGCAGCTCCTGATTCATTTGCAATAATTTGTTGCGTTCGTAAAGCAATTTTTGCTGCCTTTTCAGTAGGTAGGCATAAAGCTTCGTCAAACGAGTTTGTATGAAGAGATTGCGTCCCTCCTAAAACAGCAGCTAAACCTTGAATAGTTACTCTTGCTATATTGTTTTCTGGTTCTTGCGCGCTTAACGATACGCCCGCAGTTTGAGTATGAAAGCGAAGTCTCATGGATTCTTTCTTTTGTGCTCCGTATTTGTTTTTCAACCGTTTAGCCCATATTCGTCGAGCTGCACGATACTTACAAACTTCTTCAAAAAAGTTATTGTGAGAATTAAAGAAAAAGGAAAGTCTTGGAGCAAAATCGTCCACATCTAAACCTCGTTCCATCGCAGCTTCCACATAAGCAAAACCGTCTGCTAGCGTAAAAGCGAGCTCTTGAACTGCTGTAGAACCTGCTTCTCGGATATGATAACCCGATATTGAAATAGTATACCATTGAGGAACATTTTTAGCACAATATTCAATTGTATCAATGATTAAACGCATGGAGGGTTCAGGTGGAAATACCCAAGACTTTTGGGCTATATATTCCTTAAGAATATCATTCTGAATTGTTCCTCTTAATTTATCTGCAGAATGGCCTTGTTTTTCGGCTGTCACTATATACATCGCTAGCAATATAGATGCTGGAGCGTTTATTGTCATTGAAGTTGATATTTTTGATAAATCAATTCCATTAAACAAAGTTTCCATGTCCTTTAATGTATCGATTGAAACACCTTCCTTTCCAACCTCACCCAAAGCCTTTTCGTCGTCAGCCTCGTAACCATAAATAGTATGCAGACTAAAAGCTACGCTCAAGCCTGTCGTTCCGTGCTCCAACAAAAACTTATACCTCTGATTAGTTTGCTCTGCAGTACCAAATCCAGCAAATTGTCTCATTGTCCACAATCGACCGCGATACATGTTAGGATAAGCCCCACGCGTAAAAGGAAATTCTCCAGGTTCCCCTAAATCCTTAGCATAATTAATATCTTTAACATCTTCAGGCGTGTAAAGCGATTTTATTTCAATACCAGATAAATTATCAAATTTCTCTCGCCTTTCGTTTTTAGTTGGTTTTAAGGTTTTACTCTCGTCAATTTCTGTCATTATTTTATCCTACCTTTTGGAATTAAAACCAGATTATGTAATTATAAACTTAATATTATCTAATTTTTGATAAGAATCTAAATATATTAACTTTTTTCATAATATCTCTTAAAATAGAATTTACAATAGTTTTTCTCCAAATTTAATTAATAATGATGAAAGAAGAAGCAAATAATTGATTAAAGTTAAATTATTAAAGAATTATAGAAAGGTATTCTACAATGAATTGTAGTTTAAATTATTAAAAATACATCTGTGTAAATAATATTTAAGTGGTGAAAGTCTTTAAAGTCGCTTTAGTAAACCCTGGACCTGGAAGCATCTTAGAGAAAGGTAGAATTATCGCCAACGCAGATCACATTTATCCACCTTTAGGAATTTGTTACCTAAGTTCTATTTTAAAAAGGGAGAATTATCACGTAGATATAATAGACCAAGCTGGAATGGGTTTCAATTTGACCCAAATAGTAAATTGGATTAAAAAGAAAGATCCAGACATATTAGGATTTTCTACATTAACAGCTTCGGGATCGGGAATCAGTGCTGCTTTAACTTCTATTGAAGTAAAGAAGTGGAACCCAAATATTAAAATAATATTCGGAAATCGGCATGTAGATCATAACGACTCTAGAATTCTGAATAAATATCCTGAAGTTGATATCTGTGTAAGGGGTGAGGGAGAAATTACCTTTATGGAATTAGTTAGAGCCTTAGAAAAAAATACCTCCTTAGATGATATCAAAGGTTTAACTTATCGAGACAATGGAAAGATAAAGAGAAACGAAGAACGTCCATTGATTAAGGATCTTGATACTATACCATTTCCTGATAGACGCGCTTTAAAATTAGAATATACTGGGAATTTTGGTGGTTTAGAGTTTGCACCTGAAGGATTTACCTCAATGACTTCTTCTCGAGGATGTCCCTATCAATGTGCTTTCTGTTATGGAAAAAGAACAATTGGTTTTCGAACTCGTTCAGTAGAGAATATTATGGAAGAAATTCTGATGTTAGAAAGTGAAGGATATAGATATCTGAATTTTATCGACGATAACTTCACCGTCTCTAAGAAAAGAGTGATAAAACTTTGTCAATTAATGCAAAAGCATAAAGTAGATATGGATTGGATATGTGAAGGAAGAGTAAATCAAGTATCCAATGATATGCTGCGGGAAATGCAGCGAGCTAATTGCAGAATTATGTTTTATGGGATAGAAAGCGCGAATCAAAGAATTCTTGATTATTATAGAAAAAACATAACCCCCTCCCAATCTATTCTTGCAGTAAAGAAGACCCGAAGGGCAAAAATTCCATTCATTTTAGGCTCATTCATCGTTGGTGCACCAAGTGAAACACTTTTAGAGGTATATAATACTTTAAAATTCGCTCAAAAATTGGAAATAGACTTTCCCGTCTTTAATCTCCTAGGCACAATGCCAGGAACCGATATTTGGGATGAGATGGTTGAGAAAAAAATACTCGATGTAGACAAATATTGGGAAGAGGGTGTCCATATCTCAGACATAGATCCTAATGGAGTTCCAACTGAAACGATTTCAAATTTAATTCTAGTAATGCTAAAACAATTTTTTATGAATCCAAAATACATATTAAAAGCACTATATAGAAGCGTCACAAGTTATTACAAAATTACAACGGTATTTAACATCCTTATACAAAATATAAGGAACTTTGAAGATTTCCATGGATTAAGATCTTTCTGGAACCCAGATAATGTCTAAAGGCTAATTCTCGTATAATTTTTATATTTTAACCCCAAAATGGTTTCCAATTATTCCAAATATCCCAATCTTCGATATTTTTTAAATTTTGGAAGACTGCTTTTAACCGATACTTACTTTTTAAAGTCTTTAATATTTGCCTAGATATAAAATTGGGACGTTTCATGAATTTTATATGAGTCTGTCTAATTCTTTCCATTATTTCACTTAAAGGAATGGGTAGAACAGCAGTACCGACTTCCCAACAGTCATCAGGATTTATCCTGTTTTCTTCAACCATCTTATCCCAGATCCAGTTCCCCGGAATTATACCCAAAATATGAAATTGTGGAAAATCAATACCTAATTTCATAGAAAAATTTAAAGTTTCAATAATTTCTTCACGAGTCTCAATTGGTGCTCCTACGATAAAATTAGCTAAAATCATATCAATTCCAACCTTATTGGCGTTCTTTACTGCATCCCGGATTTGATTTAAAGTAATCTTTTTGTTGTACCAATCTAAAAGTCTCTGAGAAGCACTTTCGACTCCATAACTAAGAATTTTACATCCCATCTGTTTCATAGCATTTAGTAATTCTGTTGAACTCTGAGTTACTCTACCTTCAGCCATCCAATTGAAATCGAGCTTTTCTTTCCTCATTAGACTTGATAATGAGAGCAATCTTTTCTTACTTATTGTAAAATTGTCATCAATCCAGAGCAAATTTTTATAACCTTGATTTTCGAGAATAGATAATTCTTCTACTATATTTTCTGGAGATCTTGGACGCCATTTACCCCAAAACATAGAACTAGAACAAAAGGTACACTGAAATGCACAGCCTCTTGATGAAGCTGCAGAAGTAAATTTTCCCACTGATACTTCAAGACCTTCTACTACATTTTTATATTCAACATTTCCTAATAAACTCCTATCTGGAAATGGAAGCGTGTCTATACTGTCTATGAGAGGTCTATCGTCATTTCTAACAATTCTACCGTTATCTCGATAGGTTACACCTCTGATATCTTCAAAACCTTTACCTTTTTCAACTTTTTCGGTAACTTCTAAAAGAGTTAATTCTCCCTCTCCTCTAACACATGCATCAATGAAGGGATATTTATTTAATATTCTTGTATCATTGAATGTTGCGTGATAATTCCCGAATAGCACCTTTATATTTGGATTTATTTCTTCTTTTACTCTTTTGCTAATTTCTGCAGATATAATCCCTGTTCCTGCTGTAGTTATTGTTGAGAATCCTAAAATATCAGGATCTTCTCGTTTTATCCATTTAAGTGTTCTTTCAGTCGAAAACCCTCTAGCGAACTGATCGAGTATTGAGACATCAAAATTGTTTTCACTTAAATAGGTACCGAGGTGTAAAATTCCCATAGGTGGAAATCCATAAAACTCTATTTTCTCTTTATAATACTTTTCTGCCCCTTTAACTGTACCACAAAATGTACCCTTTTCTGGGGGTTTCGGAAAAATTAATGAGACCTTCACAAAATTTACCCTAATTTCAATTGATACTAATAATTAATAAATGTTTAAATCTATCCTTTAAATTAAATCCATATCATTTCAGTTCTTTTTAATAACAATAAAGGTGAAAAATAAATCTTATAATTAAATTAACTTTTGATATATTTACTAAAATATAGATAATAATTTTTAAAATTAAATGACAGGATCTGATTTTCAAACTTCCGAAAATGGGCTAATAGATGAGATTAACAGATAAAAAAATCCAAAGAGTTGTTTTAATAAATCCTAATTTTGTTACACGGAGTATCACTGATAAATTTACCATACCAGCTTTAGGATTAGAAACCATAGCAGCGAATATTTTAGATATCGTAAAAGTGAAGATAGTTAATGCTAAAGTCAGGAATTTAAACATTATGGATATAATGAGAGAAGTCAATGAATTTAGGCCAGATGTCGTTGGAATTTCTTGTTGTTTCACAATTGGTATTAATTTTGCTTTAAGAATCGCGAAAGAATCAAAAAAGCAAGGTTTTGCCATAGTTTTAGGAGGATGGCATCCAAGTTTTGATTATTCAGAAGTTTTAAAATATCCCTTTGTAGATGTTATAGTCCGTGGAGAAGGAGAAATTACTTTTCGAGAATTAGTGAAAAATAGAAATCTAGAAGAGATAAAAGGAATTTCATATAAAGATAATGGGAATATTATAAATAACATTGATCGCCCTTTAATCAATGATTTAAATAAATTACCGTTACCAGCAAGAAAATTAAGAAATAAAAAGTCTTATTTTCAGATATTTCAGATGCCTATAGATGTGATTGAAACATCAAGGGGATGTCCATTTAAATGCACTTTCTGTAATATACACTTATTCTATCGAGGAACATATAGGACCAAAAGCATAGAACGGGTTATTCAAGAGTTAAAAATTATTTCAAGCCAAAAAAAGGGTCAAAATGTTCTAATTGTAGATGACAATTTCACAGCAAAAATGAAGAGAGTAGAGAAAATTTGTGATCTAATCATTAAAGAAGGTATTAAATTAGATTTTATATGTCAAAGTAGAATTGATGTCATTAAAAATAATCCCGATATTATTAAGAAAATGTCTAAAGCAGGTTTTTGGCTTTTCTTTCTTGGTATCGAATCATTTAATCAAAAGTCTCTGAATGATATTCATAAACAAGTAAAATTTAGAGATATAGTAGAAGCAATCAACATTCTCCACGACAATGATATGGTAACAATTGGCAGTTTATTAGTAGGTTCATACTTTGACGAAGAGGAAAAAGACACAGACTTAATGATAAAAATCGTTCGAAAGTTAGGAATTGACTTCCCGCTCTACTCTGTAATGACTCCCTTGCCTGGTACGAAATTTAGAGACGAATTAATTGAAAAAGATTACTTATTATCCTATAATTGGAGCGAGTATAATTTTACAACAGCCGTGAATCGGCTAAATAAATTATCAAAGGAAAAATTGGAACAACTTTTATCTAAAGCATACTATTATGGTTATTTTAAAAGAGGTTGGAAAAATACCTTAGTAAGACTTTATAAGAAGAAAGGAATCAAATTTTTATTACATTCAAGAAAAATTGTAAGTATCTTGAAGGATTTGATAAGTTTTTTAATAAATATTAGAGGAATGAAATATAAAATGGATTCGAAATATCCTCCGAAATCTTCTAAGACAATTAAAACAGATTAGGGAAGTGCTTTCTCTTTAATTGCAATTAAATCTTTTAAAGTAACAAATTCGGCTTTTTTAAAGAGGGCTTCCTCAATAAAATTTCTTAATCTATTTATAAATTTATCTCCGGTATTAACCCAACGATCGAATCTAATAAGAAGATTTTTGTATTTTTTAAATCGGTTTGGTTGGTTGAGTATAAGAGCTTTCATATCTATTGCTTCCCAAGGATGAAAATATAATACGGTCAAATTCTTTTTAAAGAGCCCTTTTAAGATAAATTGAAGATTTACAGGTAATCTAAAATACAAGTTAAAATTTGAAGGATGAAATTCATAGATTTGGGAGTCGCTAATTTGGTATTTTTTCAAATTTTTAGGGGAACTAATTGAGGAATCATATTTAAATCCTAAATTCGCTAATATTTTAAATAAGAATATAGGAGCTTTTAGGTAAGGCGCTCTAAACCCAATTATATCTGAATCTTGACAGAGATTCTTTAGAAGGTTTTTGTTTTGATAGATTATTTGATAACATTCATTATAATCTAGGTGATTTAAGCGTTGATGATTTAAACTATGACAAGCTATCTCATGACCTCTGTGCTCAATTGATTTTACATAATCGGGTAAATGTTCAATTATGTCTCCAGTACAAAAAAAAGTACTTTTGATGGTGAATTCATCTAAAATATTTAATATCTTCAACAATCCAGTCTTAACTCCAAGATAAGAGTTGAATACTCCCGGAATGTCTCTTTCAATATCAAAAGTTAATACAATTTTCATTAGCTAAGCATGAATCTTAAGATATAATGTATATTAAATTTTAAAAAACACTTAATCTCTTTACAAGTCAATTTGTATCTCTTAAAAATTGATAAAGTATAGCGAACTAAAATTGATAAATCTATTTAAATACAACCAAAAAAAGTAAATTTTTATATAGTTATCTGTTGTTATTTAGATTATATCCAATTTTGAAATTAAGAATAAAAATCAAAGGGTGATAAAATGCCAATACTAGAAGGTTGGGAGGTTTCTTCTGATCGCGTTGAAAAATATGAAAAAATGATGTCTACCGATAATGTAGGTGATGTTATCTTAACCTCAAAATGCAGACTCAACAAAGAAAATGGCTTCATAATCGCAAGTAATAACGGGTTTGCTTGGAGGATAACAATAACAGCAATGAGAGGTTCACCGATGAGGTCTGGAAAAAGTAAGTGGGTAAGATGGCACGATGTAGATAGAATCGACCTAAAAAAAGTAGGAGTTCTTTATGCATATGTAAAAAAAAGAGATTCGAATGGTGCTCTGAAATTAGATGGAAAAGGTATGGTAAAAATAAAGAAATGGCCCTTAATAGTGCAACAAAATAAGAATGAGGACAAAGGTCATTTTAGGCAAAGACAAGCAGCTTTTTTCAATATTATGTCAGATATTTTCAACCAGAATAAGGGAGATACAGATCCTCCTACAAGTGATTCTCGAATCTAAAATACTTCTTACCAATTATTTTCAAATTATCTTTTTTTTATTTTAATTATCCAATTTAATTAAACAGAAAGAGACATTTTAGTTTCAATAATGGAATATAAAAAGAAATAAAATTAAAAATATATAAAATAACTTAATTTAATTTTGAACCACATTCCCCACAAAAATGTTCTGAGCCTTCTAATGGGGCGCCGCAATTTGGGCAAAATTTATTATCTTCGCTTGATATAGTTTCTTCTTGGGAAAGTTCTGGTTGAGAAGGTACTGGTTCTGCTGGTTCAAGTTGAGCGGGTTTTATCGTTTCATCTTCCGGACTTGAAATTTCATTGTAAATAGTACTCCAAATTTTTTGAGTTGTGATCGCTCCGTGAGTGGGACATGAAGTTTTAACTAAAGTCCAAGGTCCTGAAACTTTCATAAAACTTTGTTTAGCTTCCTCTCCACATTTATAACACCGAAAAACACCATCCTTGATGAAATCAATATATTGATCTTTATCCGTTAAATTAACTTTGAACTGTCTCCCACCATGGACAGGGCATCGTTGTTTCACGATAAGCTTACTTCCCGCGACTTTTGCCATATAGATATTACCAACTGCCCCACATCTGGGACAACTAAACGCTTTATTATAGTCGAATTCTGTTATAACATTTTCACCTTAAAATGTAATTATTATGAAAAAAGAGATTAACCACATATAAAATCTTTTTTATATTAATTAAATAAAATCAAAATTTCTAAGTATCATTAATTGATACAAATTCATGTGTAAAAGGATCGTATTCAACAGAATTTCTTCTGCTCATTACTTTATCTATTAAATCTCTAAAAATTTTAAAGAAAAAATTTTCAAACCCTACATTAAAAAATTCATGGTTCCACCTAAAATCTGCCATACCTCTAATCAATTTAAAAATAGGTATACTCTCTTGTTCAAAAACTTTCCTACCTATAATTGCACTTGTAATCGAAATTGTTTCTAGTCGGTTTTTTTTCTTTAAGTAATCTGATGCTCGATCTCTCCGAATCTCTGCCCAATCCAAAAGATGAGATGGTGGTTTAAAGCCCCTCTGTTTAGCAAGATCATAAATCTCGGTTCCTGGATAAGGAAAAAGTATTTTTATGGAGAATTCGCTTTCAGGATTGATCTTTTTAATTATTTTTATTAAATCTATAGTTTTTTTTACATCTACGTTAGTTTCACCGGGTATTCCAATCATCCAACTATAATCAGCACTCAAATCTACTTCTTTTGTAATTTTAGCGCTTTGAATTATATCTTTTACTGAAATATTTTTGTTTAAAATATTTAACACTCGTTGAGAGCCTGATTCTGCTCCAAAATACATTTGAGTGCAACCGTGATTTTTTGCTTCTTTCGCTAACGAATAGTCTAGACGATTAACTCGTAATTCTGCTTTCCACCTAATATCTTGTTCATTAAAATAGACAAAAAGATCTTTAATCCGTTTTGAATTAGCAAAAAAATAATCATCATAGAATGTAATATTCTTAACTCCAAAATCTAAGCAATTATTAAGTTCTTGAACGCATTTCTCAGCCGTCCATCCTCTCCATACGTTATTAAATAGTGTATTATAGCAAAAGGCACATTTAAAAGGACAACCGCGACTTGTTATAGCATTAAAATTCCCATTTCTTACATAGCGTTTAGGGTTTATTAAATTCCAAGGTATACTTAATTCGTTTATTTCAGAACTTGTTAATATATCAGAATTAGGATTATGGAATATTTTATTACCCTCCTTAAATGAAAGACCCTTAATTTGACTTAGATTTTTACCGCTTACCAATTCGTGATAAGGTTTTTCTCCTTCACCCCGAATAACAAAATCAATTAATTTATTTTGAAGAGTTCGCGTTGGAAGAATGGTCGAGTGAACACCACCCCAAACAATTTTAATTTTATTAAACTCTTTCTTGATTGATTTACAGATCTTCAGAGCATATTGAATCTGTGGCCCAGTCATCACTGATATGCCAATATATTCAGGATCTTCGTTAGAAATAGCGTCAAATACTTGAGATAGTTTATCAAATCGTAAATCGAAGATTTTCACATCCACATTATTCTTTAGCAAGTAATCTGCAATAAACAAAATGGAATACGGTGGAGTGGGGATTTGAACCTTTGCAAATTCAAGTTGCGGATAAATTAAAATCGAATTCATCATATCTATGCTAAATCAACTAATTCATCTTTTTTTGCGAGATCATAATAAATATCTTTCTTCGAAAGATAAAGGTTTATTCGTTTATAACTTCGTTTAATAGTTAAATGTCTTGCACTCGTTAATACTGAAATAAAATTAAGTGTTCTAACTTTACCTTTTTTTAGTTTTCTAGTTAGATAAATCAAAGAATCTGAAAAGACCTTGTCGATTCCTAGAGAATTTGGTGGTGTCTTAAATCCTCCAGTTTTTAAAAATATATCTCTTCTAACGATCATATTGCACCCCGCAAGTTCAGGATATCCCACTAATGATTTTAAAACATAAAATAAATGCATATTGAAGTTAAGTATGAGATATTGTGTAATTATGAATCTCTTCGAAGCTAACTTAAACGAGATTGTATTTCCATTATGGTAATTAACTCTCGCGCTGCAAGCATACAAATTTTTCCGAGCTTTGAAGATTGCATAAATTCTTTGCAAGAAGTCAGGATATAGTATTGTATCAGCATCTAAAAAAATAATTAATTCGCCTGATGTTTTAGAGCTACCATAGTTCAATTGATATGCTTTACCCTTTTTAGGTGAAATATACACTTTTACAAAGGTTTTTGCTATAGTAACAGTATTATCGGTGCTTTGCCCATCGACTACAATAACTTCATAATTAAGATCACATTGTTGCTGTTTAACTGCTATTAATGTGCTCTTTATGCTATTTTCCTCGTTATATGTAGGGATAATAACTGATATGTGTAGGTTATAATTCATTGTTTTACAAAGGATTAACGAAAATTTATATATTTTTAGAAGATGATGTGTTATTATTCTATATAAATAATAGATTGATTAAATAATTAATTGAAACTAAATTGAGACAATGTCAAAAGTTTCGAGTAAAATGAAATTTTGGACAAAAGGATTCATAATTTCATTTCTTTTCTTAATTTTAAGCGCAGTACTAATTGTACTCTTAATTGCAAGTCACATTTTTCAGCCAATTCCTTGGATCGATTTACTATATGAATACTTACGACCATGGTTATTAGCAATATTCTATAATTATAACCTCTTTATTTACGGAGGGATTTTCATTAGCTACACGATTTTACTCGTGTTGTATGTTTTAGGATATAATTTAGCAAAAATCAGACATATGACGGGTTCAATTATATATGCCTTTAGTTTATTGGGATTTGTTCTAGTTACATTCATCTCTATTGATTATTCTTATGCTAGTGTTTTGTTTAATCAAGATCTCACTCTCAATGTAAGACTAATGTTGCTTTTGCTCTTATTACCTATGATATTTACTCTAAATTTATTTCTGGTTTTGATCAATACTGACTTCCTAATATTTTTCAAGGATATGGCTAAAGCTAGAAAAATTTGGAAACACAGAAGACCCAAATTCGAAATCGAAGTGAAAGGCAAAATAACTCATATAAATATAAAAACAGATGAATTTGTTTTTACTCCTGTACCAATGTTGATCATAGCAAAATATCTTCAAACTGAAGGATTCTCTGTATCATGGTTTGTAAAAGGTGCTTTTAATCATTTAATCTCTTTAATTATTACTAATTTGATAGGTTGGCCAAGAGCAAAAAATGCTCTGTTTCGATTTACAGGAATGAAGATTGGGGAAAATTGCTCTATTTCTCAAAAAACTGTACCTGATCCTTTATTGCCCGAATTAATTGAATTTGAAGACGGGAGTGGTTGTGGAATAGGCGTTAAATTCATCACTCATAACGCTATGAATATAAAACACGGAAGTTTTAGTTTTGGACCAATTAAAGTATGTAAAAATGCAAGAATTGGAGCTTACTCCGTTATATTACCAGGAGTTACAATTGGTGAAGGATCGATCATTGGAGCAAATTCGTTGGTATCGGATGATATTCCTCCGTTTTCTATTGCATTTGGCTCGCCTGCTAAGGTTATACGACAATTAACTGATTCTGAAAAAGAAGAAGTAGATAAAAAATATAGAGTTACTCCTTAATAAAACTTTCAATTATAGCATTGACTGCTTGAGAACTTTTAACCATTACCCTATGCGGACTATCTTCAATAAAATTTAACTCTGAATTAGGGATGAGGTTATCTAAAGAAATAATCATTGATTTAGAGAAGATTTTATCCTTAGTTCCATAAATAATTACTGTAGGTTGGGAGATTTCGGTTAATCCTTCGTTTACTTTAAATTTATATGTCATGTGTTTAAAAGTGTTCAATACTACTGACTTTGGAATTTTTAAAGCCTTCTTATATTGATGTTTAAACGCTCTATTTTCATCTACCAACGAGTTAATCCGCATTAGAGTGTTTCTCAAGAAAGCATTATATATTAATTTGAATATAATGTTAACCCAAAATAACTTAAATTTATTATTAACTGGGTGAGAAATCGCAGTTGTACTAATTAAGATTAATTTTTTCACTAATTTCGGATTTTGAATAGTTAAATTTTGTGCAATCAATCCACCAAGGGAGTGTCCTATAAGGATTACTTTATCATATCCAAGTGAAATAAGAAAATCTACTATTACTTTGGTAAAAAATTCAATTGAATATTCCGTATTAGGCTTATCTGATTTTCCAAAACCTGGCAAATCTATTAAAATTATGTGCCTTCTTGAATTAAAATAACACATCTGATAAATCCATTCAACCGAGTTTCCTAACCACCCATGAATAAATAATAGGGGAGTACCTCTTATTTTATTTTCTAAATAGAAAATTTTTATTTGATTTATGTTGATGTAAGGCAAGTTTAACCAAAATTTGTTATATAAATTTATATTTGTAAAGAGAATTTCTAATGGGATGCTTAACAAAATATGTAGGGTTCCAATAACATGGTTTAAAACATTTACAATAATTGAACTTAAATTTATTAATGACTTTTATTCTTTTTTTACGAGGTAATTTAATAAATTCATTAAATTGAATATCTGTATTAACATCTTCGCAAAGCATTACAGTTCCATCATTATCAATAGCATAATATAAATCACCAGCATCACAGTTCCACGAATATTTCTTATGATACCATTTATTCATAAAATAATAGTATGCATTTGGAGACCAGACATCAATGCCTTGTTTTTTTAAATTTAGAATGACTCTTCTCAATCGACTCATCATGTCTTTATTTAATAATAATTCAGGACAAAAACTTCTATAGTGATATTGCTCTTCTGTGCTTGAGGAGGAATGTACGGGATCTATTGAAAAACGGCAATCTAAGTTATTGCGTATAGTTTTTATTAATGGAATAAGTTCAGTTATGTTTTCATTAGTCGTTAATATATGGATACTATAGTCAATATTGTCAGGGTATCGATCCTTTATACTTTGAAGTAATTTTATCAATTCGGGATTATATTTTTTAGGACTAAAACTAGTTTCTGAAAGACCATCAATACTTATACCCAAAACTAAATATCCAAAGGATGCAAATTCTTCAAGTAATTGTTCGGTTAATAGGGAACCGTTTGTTACTACATGGGTATACATATTCAAATCTATGCAATGTTTTAATAATTCGCCTAAATCTGATCGTAGCGTTGGTTCACCCCCATAAATCGTAATAAACCTACAACCTTGATTATATACCTGAGTTATTATGTTTTTCCACTGTTTTATGGAAATATTTGGATTTTTCGGACTTTTTGAATTAGCACAATAATTACAATTAAAATTACAATCACGAGTAAAGAACGCGCTAACAAAAACAGGACCGTTAATTACTTTTAATACCCTTTTAAGATAACTTACTCCTAGTTTTCTTAAAATTGTATTTTTTTTATTTACCATATTTATTTTAAGCTACTTTAGTAGAAATAAGGATAGGATATTTATATTTAAAATATTTAATATTTGTTGCTAAAAAACATTGATAGAATCGAAATTAAAACCAGTGTCAATAATTATTCCAATAAAAAACAGAGCTAATTATTTACCAAACTTAATTCAAAACCTTTCAAATTTGAGTTATCCCGAATACGAAGTAATAATTGTTGATGACTGTTCTACAGATAACACAAAAGACCTCTTAAAAGAATATCCAGTTAGAAATATTTCACTAGAAAGATCAGTTGGATCTGCTAAAGCTAGAAACATTGGCATTAAAGAAGCAAAAAATGATATAATCGCGCTAACCGATTCTGACTGTTTTGTTTCAAGAAATTGGTTAAAAGAATTAGTTCCCTTTTTGAACAAATATGATGTCGTTGGGGGAAAAGTAATATTTTACGACGATATTGAAAAAAAATTAAATCCAGCCATCCACGATGAAACGGTTTTAAGTAAAGATTCTCCTGTTAATTTTCTAAATACAAGTAATGTTGTGTTTAAAAAAGATATATGGAAGAAAACTGGTGGATTTTTAGATTATAGATTAGAAGATGTGGAGTTTTCTTGGAGATTATTAAAGAAGGATTATAAATTGTTCTATATCCCAAAAGGATTAGTTATTCACCATGGGACAAGAACTCCATTTCAAAATTTTAAAAAATATCTACAATACGGTAAATCATATTCTAAGCTGTCTAAACTTCATGAAATGGAATTAAATAATAAATCCGAAAAATTGATTGATAGAAAGTCAATTTGGGATTATACCAAACTTGTTTTGTATCTTATTGGGATCAATATAGCACTTTTCATTACTTGCCTTACGATTTATAGTTTAATTTTTTCTATGGCTTTTTTAACCATTTCTTTATTTCTTTTTATATACTTGATTTTTCGAATTATGAAACAAATAGATATTCTTTACAGGTTATATAAATTAAGCATATTTTTTAGTATAGTAATTTACATGATAATTTATATGCTAAAGTCTTAGTACTAAACCGAATAATTTCATTATCCCATTAATAACCAAATCGAGAAGCCGTTTCTTTAGTAATGTCAGAAATATGTTTTAATTCTTGGTTAGAAAAATTTGGAGTATAGTATGTAGGTTTGCGCAGATTTCTAATGTAATATTTTTTTATTTTCTCAAAGTTATTTAAAGGTAGCTCGGTATGCTCAAGTATTTTATCAATTGTTTCAGCAGAATTTTCACATAAAT
>Ga0114921_10000374_pt1 | contig 18926 bp, 15 predicted proteins | sample BentaG_FD_87016 | JGI IMG/M metagenome (GOLD analysis project Ga0114921, IMG submission 87016) | Deep subsurface microbial communities from South Atlantic Ocean to uncover new lineages of life (NeLLi) - Benguela_00093 metaG | ecosystem: Environmental > Aquatic > Marine > Oceanic > Sediment ... | reverse complement strand
TCAGTGTAATGGAAACGTTTGGAATCACGCAATTGGTTCGATCCGGAGCGTTAGCGATAGAGAGAATGAGTGAGGTGAAGTATTAATATGAAACATACATTTCATGTAACGACCCGAAGAAGAGATCTTACAGCGCTTGCAGTCTTTTTGCAAGAGATGCTTGCAGTCTTTCAGCAGAATGATGTAAGGCTTGAAAGTATGGAACTTTCAGCACATCCAGACTCTGCTACAGTGACCTTTTCTTTTTCTACAGAAGAAGAAAAGGCGCATTTGCTTAAAAGTGACTTGTCAACTTTTGGTAGGGTCAATGAGCTTACATCAGAAAAGTTGCTAGTGTTACTTAGTTAATTAATTGACAACTTTTATTAGCAATTCTCCCTTCTTTTACTTTCTACACATTTTAAATTTAAAATGAGGTTATCTTAGATAAGCGTGTTATTTAATTTGTTGTTATAATAATTGATTTAACGAAATAATAAAAAGGAAAGAAGGTAGAACAATACTATTAATCGACTTATTCGTAGTCAAGTAATTTCATCATATCGACTCCACGGGGACGTGGATCAGAACCCCTGGACAAGGCAGTAATACCAGTACGAGCGACCTCTATTATACCGAATCTTTTTGTTAGTTCTAAGAAAGCATCGATTTTTTCACTGTCACCAGTTATTTCCACCGTTAAAGAGGTAGGACTCACATCCAAAATATTCCCACGAAAAATATTAGAAAATTGCATTGCTTCATTGCGTTCTTGTTGATCACTTGTGCTGATCTTTATTAGAGCGAGTTCACGGATCACACAGTCTTTAGGTTTTAGTTCAGTAATACGTAAGACTTCCACCATCTTGTTTAATTGCTTCACGACTTGTTCAAGAGTGGCTTCATCCGCTTTTATGAGAAAGGTCATTCGAGTAACCTTCTCAATATGTGTTGGACCTACAGTAATCTTTTCAATGTTGAAATTTCGTCTTCTAATTAAGCCAGTAACTTTGGCAAACACTCCCGGTCTGTCTTCTACTAGAAAGGTTATGATATGTGGACCAACTGCTTCTATACTGCTGTTTTCATTAATTATACCTGCCATAATCATCCGGCCTCCATCCATGGTGGACATGGTATTATTTCTTCAAGTTTTGCGCCTGATGGCATATGTGGATATATATTCTCACTTCGGTCAATTTGTACATCAATCACTGTTGTTACATCAGACTCTTTGGCTTCTTTAATTGCAGGTCCGATTTCTGAAACGCGCTCTACCAAAATTCCATTTGCTCCGAACGCTTCTGCTAGTTTTGCAAAATCAGGAACTCTTTTTTCAAAGCCCTTCGGACCGAGATCTGTTACAGCATAACGTTCTTCGAAGAATAAGTTTTGCCACTGCCTCACCATACCCAATGCTTGATCATTTAGTATTATTACTGTTACTGGGATGTCCTCTATTACACTTGTTGCAAGCTCTTGTTGTGTCATCAAGAACGAACCGTCACCATCGACATCAACGACCCAATGATCTGGTTTGGCTACTTTTGCGCCAATAGCTGCTGGAAAGCCAAAGCCCATAGTTCCTAATCCTCCTGATGTTACAAATTTTCTTGGTCCATATACACGTAGATAATGTGCAGCCCACATTTGATTTCTTCCAACACCTGTCGTCAAAATCGTTTTGCTATCAATATGTTCCCTTAAGAGCCTCATGACTTGTTGCGGCTTGATGGGCTGAATGTCGGTTAATGGTATGTTGCACTGACACCTTTCTTTTAGTTGCTTGACTTTCTGCATCCAGCTCATAGGTTGAGTCACATCAAGTTTCTTCAACTCTTCAATAATTTGTCGAAGGACGATTTTTGCGTCACCGACGATGGGATAATGTACGCCAACATTTTTTCCAATTTCTGCACTATCAATGTCTACATGCACAATCGTTGCTTCTTGTGCAAAGTACTCTAATTTACCTGTTATACGATCTGACCAGCGCATACCTACAGCAAATATGAGATCAGCCTGATTGATAACGCTATTTGCACACATATGCCCGTGCATACCGGCCATCCCTAATGACAAAGGATGTGTTTCTGGAATGATTCCTTTGCCCATCAGCGTATTTATGACTGGAAGCCCTAACATTTCTGCCAATTCTAAAACTTCATTATTTGCCATAGCTGAGATAGTTCCACCGCCAGCGATCATTATAGGGCGTTCAGCTTGTTTTAGAACCTTTGAAATCCGTTTTATTTGACGTGGATGGCCTTTTAGAGTTGGGTTGTACCCAGAAATCTCGATGTCAGTTGGAAATTCAACATGCTCCTCGCCAATCTGGATATTTTTTGGAAAATCTAAGAGGACTGGGCCTGGGCGTCCTGTTTTAGCTATCTTAAAGGCCATTTTAGTTAGCAGGGGTATGTCCTTAACTCTGTGAAACTGAAAATTCGCTTTTGTCATAGGCATGGTAGCTCCTATAATATCTGCTTCTTGGAATGCGTCATTGCCCACTAAAGATGTAGGAACTTGACCAGTAATCGCAACGATAGGTCGTGAGTCGAGAAATGCATCAGCGATACCCGTCACCAAATTAGTAGCACCCGGGCCTGATGTAGCAAAGCATACTCCGACTTCACCACTGGCTACAGCGTAGCCTTCTGCCATGTGGGCGGCACATTGTTCGTGCCTGGCGGTTATAACTCTTATCTCTTCGAACTCAAAAAGTTGGTGCATTAGATTCATTATGGCTCCACCCGTTATTCCGAAAAGATCTTTTACACCCTCTCGGAGTAAGGATTCAGCTAACGCTTTCGATCCATTCATTACCATATTTAAATCGCTCCAATAATAGTTTGAATAGAAATGTAACGACAAGTGGTGTTCTGTTGTTTAAGAATGTAATGATCAACAAATTTTACCCATAAGGTAAGTTAAGACATACATAATCAGTTTTGCAAGAATGAATAAAGATCTTAGAAGAAAATAGAAAAAAAGAGACTTATACAGAAAAAGTAATCATGTAACTGCTGACTTACACAGCTGTGAGTCCGCCGTCCACTAGAATGGTTGTACCTGTTATAAAAGTAGATGCATCACTAACTAGAAAGATAGCTGCACCTACCATCTCCTCTGGCTCAGCAAATCGATTTAGTACGTGCATAGAAGCTAGTTCGTTATACCACTCGTCATCTTTAAGAATCTGCGTTACGAGTGGAGTTTTAGTCATACCTGGCGCAATAGCATTAACACGGACATTAAACTCGCCCCATTCGGCGGCTAAGCATTTTGTGAGTATTACAACAGCTCCTTTACTCGCAGAATAAATAGATTGTCGCCCTTCTTTAGCGCCCACTAATCCTCTAAACGAAGCAATATTGACCATACTTCCGTATTTTTGTTTTACCATAACTTTCCCAACTTCCCGCGCACACAAGCATACTCCACCGATATTGACATTAAATACTTTTTCCCATTGTTCTCGTTTTAACTCAAGGAAAGGAAGTCTAAAATTAATTGCAGGTGCGTTGAAACAACCATCTATCTTATTAAACTTTGCTAACGTTTGTTCGACCATATTTTTGACTTGCGCTTCATCAGTGACGTCAACTTTCAATGTTAAGTAGTCATTTTTTAACTCCTTTGCGACCTCTTCCATTCCTTCCTCGACAATATCTGCTAAAACGACATTACCACCCATTGCATCAATGCCAAGTGTGATAGCTCGTCCAATTCCAGAACCTGCGCCCGTAACAATTATGGCTTTTCCTGTTAAATCGAAAGGTTTGCTGGCATCAAAAACCCAATTCTTAATTCGCCAATCTTTAATACGTTCAGACATTTTATCGCCTCTACTCTATTTTACTATAAGAGTTACAGAATGAGTAAATGGAATTCACTATAGCAATCACATATAAAAATATCTTACTCAAAAATTTTGGAAATCTGTGCAGATTGGAAAGGAAGAGCCGTCTCCATTATTTTTATTCTTTCACAGGACTCTCTTCCTCACATGGAACAGCTGTTTGGCACAGTCCACAACCGTAGATATCTATATGATAGTTTTCTTTAACAAAATCTGCTGTTTGTTCAAAAAGGTAAGCTCTGCATTTATCTTTATCGTGTCCTTCTTCTTCAGAGATTGCGCCAACAGGACAACGCTCTGCACATACTTTGCAACTCCCATTTTGAAAGAATAAACAGTCCCAGTGTATGGTAGTTTCATTGATTTCGCGCCTCACGGGAGAATCCAGAACAACGCCACCAACAACAACACTACCGCATCTGTGGGCCTTGCCGGCTTTAGTGATTAAACCGTCAGAAAGACCGAAGGTGCCCAAGTTAGCAGCAAAGGCGACATGACGTTGAGACCAGCTAGAGGCGAAACCAACTTTGTCGTCATTCTTTATTTCAAAAAGCTCTTCTTCCTGTTGGGGAGCAACGGCAAAATATCCTTCCTTTTCTAGGAATGCCACCAAATGTCTTTGCAATTTCTTGTTAAAATCCTCCCCGAATAGTCGAGTGTGTGCCCATCGCTCTGATGTCATTTCCTTCATGTTTGCGTTTTCTTCCCGTGTTTTTTTGGAAGTCGGAAGAATATACGAAACGACGCCAAGTTCTTCTTCAGAAGGTGCTGACATCCCTTTTTTCTCGGCAATCTTTGACACTGCCTCGTGAGGCGTAAGATGAAAGTTTCCAATAACTTCTTTTAGTTGATAAAAGAGGGGGTCGTTGCCAGCTACAAATCCGACTAGAGGTTCTTCAAAGATGTAAGAGCCATCTAAAAGTTTTAAACGATTATCAGGATCTTTTTTAGCAAATCTCCTAATTTCTTCAGTTATCCATTTTTTGAATTCGACCATGTTCTTTCGCAATGCTGGTTCCTCCTATCCTTTTCAATTCTCTTCTGTAGGGTTGATATATTTAACTTTGTTCTTTTCTCATTTCTTTGAGGACTTTCTGATATTTTCTGCCACCTCGAATCATCTTCCAAATTGAAAAACCCCTGAAGACCTTGCCGCTAGTCTTACAAGAGGGCAGGACGTATGGAATGACCTTGCTACAACTCTTTTCAATGTTAGTAGCTAAGATCTCTGTGACTAACGACCTCTCACGGTTATAAGTCTCCTCGTCTTTCCAACCATCTACTACCTTCGCGATCTTGAATAAATTCGTCTTGATCATTCCCGGATGAAAAATGTTTATCTTGATATCTTCTTCTCTGGCTTTGAATTCTTCGGCTAAACACTTTGAAAAGGTAACAACGCCGCCCTTAGAAGTTGAGTAAATTGTCATGTGAGGTAGCGGTCGACTAGCTCCACCGCCAGAAAGCGTGACTATCCTTCCATATCCTTGTTTAATCATCTGTGACAAAACAGCTGCCACTGAATTCATCACTCCAATCAGATTTATGCCGATCACTTCTTGTGCGTCGGAGGCTACTTTTTCGGGTGATATGTATTCAAATGGACCGTATGTTAGATTCACACCAGCGTTTGCAACTAGAATGCGAATAGAACCCAATACACCAACGGTTTTATCGACAATACTTTTAAGAGCTGCCACATCGGTGACATCACAGGTAAATCCAATTACCGAGTCGCCAAATTTCTCTTGGAATTCGGAGACTGTTTTTTGTACACTATCTTCATTCCTAGAACAGATTACTACTTTACAGCCTTCCCGCAGAAACAGTTCGACTATCTTCTTACCGATTCCACTGGTCGAACCAGTCACGATAGCCGTTTCATTTTTCATAATCAAGAAAACAACCTCCTGATATCCTCAATTTCTTATTTTTTTAATTTTTGGAAAGATACCATTCATTAAACTAAAATCAAAATACTGCCAAGACAAAATCCACCCGAACTATCCCTTTTTAATCTATATTTTGAATGTGTCGCCGACGCTAGGTGCAACAGCATCCAAGCCTAAATTCTCAATAGTTTCTTGGGCGAAAATGGAACAGGAACCTTTATCGCCATGCATACAAAAGACTTTTGGCGATCCTTGAATGTTTTTCAATAATTCAAGAAGACCAGTTCGATCGGCATGTGAAGAAAGTTCGAAATGTTTAATTTGTGCTTCAATGTCAACAAATTTCTTCTTATATTGGAATTGTCCTGTTTCTACTATCCTAGCACCGGGCGTTCCTTCAATCTGAAAGCTTACGAAAAACAGACCATTGCTAGGATCATCATAGAGTTTTTTAATGTAATATTTCACTGAACCGCCAGTTAGCATTCCAGCAGGTGCAATAATTACACTTGGCATGGAAAGTGCACGGTCCCGATCTTTCTTATTCCGAACACTATGAATCTTTTTGATGGCATTCAAAAACAGGTTATAATCTCGAATAAAATCAAGGTTTGCTGTAATAATCTGATTTACAGCACGTGCCATTCCATCTACTATTATATGTGCATCAACTGCATGTTTTGTAAGAATACACATGATCTCTTGACTACGCCCTACAGAAAAAGCAGGAATACAAATCGTTCCATTCTCTTCTAAAATATTTTCTGTCGCCTTAATTAACTGCAGTTCTATTTTTTGCCGATCAGAGCGAAGTTTTTGTGAATAAGTACTTTCGATGATTACCGCATCAAGTTCCTGCTCAAAAAGAGATGCGCCAGTTAAAAGTGCAGTATCTAAATCATTGAAATCGCCTGTATACAGAATGCGTTTGCCGTTGCATTCTAAAAGAATAAGAGAACTGCCAGGTATATGTCCTGCGTTCAATAACTTGAAACGAAATGAATTAGCTCGCATCCATTTGTCGTAGTCGAGTGGTGTTGAATAATGCATCATGCGACCAAGTTCTTGGGCTTCAAAGGGAAGATATTTTCCTGAGATACGAAGCATATCGCTGATGAGGAGTTCTGTCAAAGCTAATGTTGCGCTAGTTCCAAATAAAGGTGGGTTTCCAGTAGTATAGAAAATAGGGAGACCACCTGAATGGTCAATATGTGCATGTGAAAGCAAAACTGCATCAAGACTCTTAGGTGATACATGTTCTGGAAAACTAGGACGTCGCCGACCATTTTGAAACAGGTAAACCCCATAATCGAGAAGGGCACCTCTATTATCATCGTTCTCGACTAGTACACCTGAACCACCGATAGTTCGACAACCGCCGAGAAATCTAAGCGTTAAGTCTGATATTATAAAACCTCCAGATTAGAAAAAACCCTGTGCCACGTAAAGCGAAGCATCGTTGGGAATTAAAAAGTCATTTGTCTTATCTATGCGAATTTTTTAAATATTGCTATATTATACTACTTTTTTTTACTCTTCACATAAAATATATCACCAAAAATCTTAAGAACCATTTTTATTTGGTAGTAGAGAATTCTTAGCAAGACGTTAATGTCCTCTTATTTATCGAAACAGTTGAGGATGCCATATGAAAATCGCCTTCTTTTGCAATGAATTTGTCCCCCTAAGACGTTCTTTGGGAGTTTACACAAGAGAGATGAGCAGAAAGTTTTTGGCGGCTGAACATGAAGTCACCGTTTTTACAACGAATCCAGATGGCTCTCTTTTAAGTTCTGAGATGTGGAAAGGAATAGAAGTCCATCGCCCCGAAATTGTTGATATTCGAGATATGATACCCGTTTTTGTGAGCTCCGATCTTATGCAGTCAAATTATGATCTTCATGCCTTTGCCGACATGGTGTCATATAATATTTTAGCCTCAGGACAACTAATTAATGAGATTGTTGGAAAAGAGAAGAGAGAGTTTGATATTATTTCAGCGCATAATTCTGATGCAATTCTGGCAGGCATAGCTGCCAAAAGACAATTAAACATACCACTCATATTTCATGTTCATAGCACTGAAAGGATTCGCGGCATGGGTCGTGGGTCTCTAACCATTGAAAATATCGAAAGGCGAGGATTAGAAGTTGCTGATGCTATAATTGTTCCATCTTACGCAGTGCAAGAAGAGTTACTACGGATGGGATTAAAGGAAGAAGAAAGAAAAAAGATATTCGTTTGTTGGGATGGCGTAAATGCAGAGATTTATTCACCTTCTAATGGTGACGATGCCACAATTTTGGAACTTCGAGAAAGATATGGAATCAATGATGACGATCCCATGATCTTTTATATAGGTGATTTCGGTCCATCTGAAAACATTGATACACTTATTAAGGCTATACCAGACGTAATTAGCGAATTTCCACGTTCAAAATTCGTGCTTTTAAGCGAAGATGTTTTGTCTATAGAATTGAAAGAATTAGCCGAACGCCCTGAATTGCGAGATAACATTATTATAAGAACTGAATACGTTTCGGAGCAAGAAAAAATCGCACATTACATCACTGCAGATGTTGCTGTTTTTCCATCTACTTGGAAACCATTTGGGAGATCATGTACGGAGGTTATGGGCTGCAGCACGCCAGTAGTTGTTGGTGCTCAAGGTGGTATAATTGGACTCAAAGAACAGATTGTTTCAAGTGGTGAAGGCCATTGTGGATACCACGTTAATCCTTATGATCCGAAAGATATTGCATGGGGGATTAAAAATATCTTAAGAGATCCAGATCATGCAAAAATCTTAGGAGAAAATGCACGAAAACGAGTACTCGCCGAATTCACATGGGATAAATGTGCAGAAAGAACTTTGCCAATCTACGAAACTGGTCTGAAAAATTACAATAAGTGATCTTTTAAAAACATTTAATAGCAGACAATCATCTTTTTTGAGTAATCAAAATGATCTAGGTTTCCACGGATTCTTTTTGTACTCGTTAACAACTCGTTGATATACTTGAGATGTCTGTTCGGCTATTTTTTGCCAGTGGTAGATTTTTTCTACAGCCTCAAGTGCGTGAGTGGCTAATCGCCCGGCTAGCCCTGGATCACGTAAAAGCGACACTATTGCACGAGCCAAAGCATCAGAATCATTAACTGGAACTTTTAGTCCAGTATTGCCATGTTCAATGATTTCTGAGAGACCACCAATATCTGAAACAATTACTGGAGTACCTGCAGCCATGGCTTCTAATACAACGATTCCGAAAGGTTCGTAAAGGCTCGGAAAAACGCATACATCTGCAAACGTAAACACCTTTCGGACATCACTGTCTTTTTCGAGGAAGCCTGTGAAGTAACATTTATGCGCAACACCAAGACCATGCGCAACGCTCATATATTCTGAGCGGTAGTAGCCATCGCCGACGGCAACCAACTTTGCATTGGGAATGCTGGCTAGAACCTGAGGTATGCTCCCTACTAATATATTCACGCCTTTTTCTGGAACCATTCTTCCAACATACAAAACGATTTTTTCCTTATCTGTCGCAAATTTTCTTCGAAACGCTAAATCTATAGTAGCCGGTTCATTTACGTTCTTGAATTTTTTAGTGTAAACGCCATTCGGAATTACATCGATTTTGTCACCAGAAAGAGCATATTCGAATTTAATCTGGTCTGCCATATATCTACTGCATGCTATGATTCGCCAACTCTCAAAACTCAGGCGTTTTTCGATTGCATGTATCATTCTTTGCCCATCATCATGCAGCCCATTTCTGCGACCAAGCTCCGTAGAGTGGATAGTGGTCACCAAAGGAAGTCTATATCCGTGTTTAAGTTCAATTGCAGCTAGACCAGAAAGCCAGTCATGCGCATGAATAAGATTAACCTGCTGCCCGGATGCATGTAATTCATTAATTAATTCTGCCGCTTTTTCCTGCATTGTCTGTTGCATTAAGATGGCCCATGTGATAAAATCAGGTCCTGGATATGAATAAGAATCGTACCTGTAGACATTTACGCCGCCAACGGCTTCAGTCTCTTTAGTACCTGGAAAATCGGCAGTTATGACACTTATTTTATGACCTAACTTTACCAAGGCTTGACTTAAATCATGCACATGAGCAGCTAGACCACCTATTTTACGCGGCGGGAATTCCCACGTTAGATGAAGAACTTTTAGCGCTTGCAAAGGTATCTTCCTGAAGAATAAGTCTATAATTAATAATAATTTAGTGGTTCCAAGAATTTAACCTTTATTGACGTTACAGACCGTTCCTTTCATAATAGACCTCTCTTACAGAGTGTCTATCCACCCACCAGCAACGGAGTGGAGTCCCCGCTAGGACGGTTGAGCGGGATACCTGTCGCCATATAGGGGACAGGCTTTGAGTGTTTTAAACTATAGCGTTTGTTACGCAGTTCTTGATACATGCGATAGATATTTATGGCGGCTATATAATCGCGGTCTGCCAGATAGCTACATGAGCCACAGTAAAAGAATCTACCTCGTTTTGTAGCGTGACGGGTGCGGGGGTCACTGATTTTCTCCCCTTTAGTCCCACAGCGCGGACAATAACTCGACGTCCAGCGCGGGTTTACCCGGACTAGCTTAATCCCGACGCGTGTAGCTTTGTAGCTGAGGATTTCGTACAGTGCCCCTCGTAACCAGTTCGAGAGTTTGCGGGAGAGTTTGCGCAGGTGTGTCGGTGGTTCATAGTTGCGCAAGTCCTCAAGCACAATGATTTTACACTCCCTGCGCAGAGCAGTCTCCACTAGGTGATTACTCGCCAGATGGAGTATTTCCTGCCGATAGCGATTCAACTTACGGTGCAGACGCTCCAATTCCTGGTGCCGTGTGCCCTGTCCACACCAGTGTACCGGATAACGGTCTAATTTACGTTGCAATCGTGCGATATGGTGGTAGAGCTGCTCAATTTTATGCAGAATTGTATTAGAAGGCGACCAAAAGATGGGAGTGCTTAACTGTGACCCAGCTTCGCAAATTACCGAGGTCGTCAGATTAATCACTCCTAGATCGGTGGCCAGCACACGATTCGCACGCAAAGAGTGTCTGTGTGGTGATCGTTGTTTAGTATGATGGTGATCCACAGACCAAGTACATTCCAGAAAGGGCAGTATCAAGCCACTTTTCAGTGTAATATAGCGTAAGGTAGGAGGACATAATTTGCTATTGGGAGAAGTAATACGTGGTTGAATTTTGATAGGGATTGACTGGGTGAACTTTCGCCATACCCAGTGGGAGCATTGTGAGGGCTGGGTACGGCAGGGTACTTTCAGTCGGATACCGATTGTGGCGGGATCTTCTTCGGGCCGCCAGTCATAGTGGATTGCTTGCCCGTCATCAGGGCTATAGGACAGCGTAAACGATTGAATACGCGGTTTTACCATCGCGGTATAAGGAAACTGTCTCAAGAGGTTTAAATCTAAGCCGAGTTGATAATAATAGCGCCTGAACAGGCGTAAGGTCTGACGGATCAGCGCCCAGCGGTAAAATTTGCCTTCAAAATTAGCTAAGGTGAGGGCTACGGTGCGCACCAATTTATCGAGGTTACCCTCCACACCCGTGAGTTGAACGATCCTCAACACGTCGTAATAACAATCCTTGCGTGTAACTTGGGAACGGAGGATGCGTCCCACCTGCTCGGCAATACAGCGTCTAATGCGTGAGGGGAGATACACTACACACCCATGAGAGGTGGTTAAGCTGACGCGCTTTTCGTTGATGACTTTGTAGGCTTTTTTCTGCTTCTTTTGAGTGGTAATGGCGAGGGTATCAATCCAGTGGTCTGACCACAACTCTGTTAATAGTTGTTGGCTGGCTTGGGTCACTAAATCCCGTAGGTCATCCAACTGTTTGCGCAAAGTGGCGTCCTGTGGGATTTTTAGGGGGTAGGCTTGCATCAGAGAGGTCATGTTTGACACGCTTTCAATGCTTTTTTTGCCCGTCTTTTGGCGGAACGCCTGCCGTACAGTCGGGCGCAGAACGAGGTGAGGACATCAATCATGTCCTGTACTAGGTCATCATTACATTCGACGTCGTTCATCACTACAATCTGTCGGTTAGCCGCGGCTAGAGAGGCTTCAAGGTACTCAAAACCAAAACGGGCTAAGCGATCTCGATGTTCTACCACAATGGTCGAAATGGAGGCGTCCTTTAGTAAGCGCAGGAGTTTTTTACGCTTACCATTCAGCCCCGAACCAATTTCCAAGATCTCTTTAGCAATAATAAGCCCTTTTTCTGCGCAAAAAGTACGCAGGCGTTGAAATTGGCGTTCTAAATCGGCTTTTTGATCATATGACGATACACGGGCATAGATAACGGTCTTAGCTTGTTGTAATTCTTGCTCTGGATACACAATGATGGTTCCAGTAGGCAGTTGCTCAGTGGGATGAGGTATGCGCCCTGTGTGGTACATCCGCCAGGCAGTCATGTAAGAGATTCCTTTGGACTTCGCATATTCTGAGAGTTTCATGTAATATCTGTTAATATTTGTATATAAATGACTATATAAATGTTATCAGTTGGGCACCCTTTTCAGGAGGAGCAGAGAGTCATTGTTTTATATATTTTTTTGGAAGAGACTCTATGGTAATGTAAGTCTACCCGTAATGTCCGACTGGAGTGTAGGCATATCCTCTCATAAGAGACCAGTCAGCAAGTAACAGGGCTAAACGTTAGGTAGTCCTAACATGAAGTCTTATCCGGCATAGCAAGAAATGCACCAAAAGTTGCAGTTTTCTAACCTGTCAATCGGCAGGTTAAAAATCGAATAGAATTCTGCAAGCAAATGAGGGGCAGGATAAGAAACATTTATTTCAAGTGCTTATTCAAAGGACAGAAACAGAACGAGTTTTTTCTATTACTTCGTTGTAAATCTCTGCTGTTCGATCACTCATGGTTTCATCCAAATTCAATGCACAAATCTTATCGCCAGATGCGCCATAGATTCTAATGACCTCATCCTTCATAAAATTTGAAAAAACTATTATCATTGAAGCTGATAGTATTCCTTTTCGTTCTATAGCCTTAATGGACTCATTAAAAGGAGAAACAGCCCCATGACTTCTATGATCTTCCAGACTGTAGATAGTAAAGATTAGAGGTACATTAAATATACTTTTCAAAGAAAGTCCAGCTTGAACAGTGTTCCATTCATTGACATGGATTAGATTTGGAGCAACGGGGGACTCATGAAAAATTGAAGCCGCCACACGTTCTAACTCAAGATTAAGAGTTGCAAAAAATGTAATCGAGTTTGAGGCTGGCAAAATAGGGGCGCTAATATAATGAATTCGTGCACCATCTCTATCTTCTAATCCCATATATGCACGCCAATCATCCCAAGTAACTATATCCACTTTGATATTTTGAGTTACAAGTCCTTTAGCTAACATTTCACAGACATGTGAAACTGAGCCTAATTTTGGAGGGTATTCCCAAGTAACTATTAGAATCTTCTTAATTACCATAAAAATCCTCGTTAAATTTAGGTAAGAGTTCCTGGGCCCCTTAGGTGAACATCGAGCAGACTGTAACAATTCCCTTTCCCGTAAGAAAATAAGCATGATTATCCTTCTCACGAGAGATTTTACCTACATAACTCTCCGACGATAATGTCTCTAACGCACGCTGGACGTCTTCGAAATTCATATCTAGTGTGTGTGCAAGTTGATCAGGTGTCTTTGCGACTTCTTCTTTTACAACACCAAGATTATGAAGGCTTAACATTACTTTCAGTTCCAAGGACATGAAGTCACCTTCCAAGACCTGTAGTTTCTGCAAGTACCTTCCCTATAAAACTTTCCGTTTTCTTTAAGAAGTATTTGGCATTACTTTGCGAAAAGATCATTGAAGACGGTCACGTTTATTCTTCTATTTCCGTTAAAAGTCGATTAAGCATATCTTCAAGTATTTCTCTGGTCACTCCTGTACGCTCTGTTAGATCTTCGAAGTTAAAATTACGGAGAATTGCTGTGTATAAAATATCATGAGGGATTCCAAAATCTTTTGCAAAACGCTTCAAGGTTTTCTTTTCCCGTATTGCCGATATAATATGTTCTCTAAGTGACTCAAGAGTAATGAAAATCCTTTTATCTTCTGAAAAAATTCCCTTTAATAAGTTATTAGAACGATAATCATTGATCAAAAATTTGCAATAATCTTCTGAAAGGTTAAACTTAGTAGATAAAGCGTCAATTAATATACTTCCAGCATTGTTTATTTCCTCTATGAATTTATCTTGACCTTGGTCTTCAAATTTAACGAATTCGTTTTTGCCAAAGAAGAAGCCACTAACACTTTCAGTTCGAATAAAATTGTTGAATTCATATCGAAATGATTCATCAGTCATTCCAAGACGTTGTTTTGTCTTACTAAGATTTATTCGTCCTTGCTTCTCTAACAATTCTCTAAACGTATCGAAAATCCATTCTTGCGTGATAAACTCTCGATTTTCCTCTATGAAGTAACCGTGTATCATTTTTTGATTTTGTATCGCTAAGAAAATGAATTTCGCTTCACTTTTCGCGATTTCAAAATGTTTTGCTAAGTCCTCAGTAGAAAAATTTTTATGTTCTATAAGCAGATCTCCTACAACTTCCCAGTGGTCAAAGTTAAGATAGATGTTTTTATCAGCGTCGATAACTCCAGAAATTATACTTTGTTTCTTAAGTTCCATAATTGCACTTCTAATTTTCTCTTGGGGAATTAATAATCTTTCAGAGAGTTCTTTAATCGAAACACGTTCATCCTGCAAAAATGATGATAAGCGAAGAAATCTACGTCTAACGCGAGTAATGAGTAATACGCTACCAAAAATAACAAGTAAATGGATTGCGAATATGAAAACCATCCCAGTTAAAGGAGCTGGAATCGCGAAAAAATATGAAATTATTCCATAAAATAGCCAATACAGTAAAATAGACGCTATAATAAAACCAAGAATTATATAATCACTGGAATCTAGCCATTGTTTCAGTTTAAGGCTTTTTAGAGGGCCCAATGATATTTTCATTGCGAATCCCCAATTCACTCAGTCGGTCTTGGTTTATTAGAAACATTACGTTAACGATTGTACAAAAATTAGCTAATATAGAGGCTATATAACTTTTGGTTGCAAAAAAATTTAGATTTAAAAGCAGAAAAAGATATTATTAATAAGGCACGTCTTGAACTCGGTGACGAGTGCACAACCCGATAACCTTAGGGCTGGTCTTTCCTCTAATAGAAAGATTGATGATTATTATAAAGTGTGGAATTATATAAACAATTTTAGATCTTTATAAATAATTGTAAGGTTAGCTAAATTATTGAGAGGAGATAAGTTGTCAAAAGAAGCGGAAAAAAAATTAACTCCAGAACTTTTAGGATTATCTGAAGATGAATTTCAAATTTATACTACTGCCTTAGCGCGAAGGATTGTTACAGCAGGCGAAATTGGATTATATACAAAAAAGGAAAAAGTGCCACAAGCTCTAACTAAGTTGCAAGAAAAAGGGCTGCTAAAAAGCATTCCTGGAAAAATTGAGAAATATTACGGGGTTCCCCCGCTCTTAGTCATTCAAGAAGGAACGAAGACCTTTCAGGATGCAATAAGTCGAATTAATGATGAATTAAATACATATCTTGATCAAACTTTGGCACAAATTGATACTGAAATAGTTAAGTCGACTGAAACTATCGTTCAAACAACTGATGCTCATACACAAGTCTTGAAAGATAACATCGCACAAACAGATGAACAAATAACAAATACAATGATTGAAAATCTTGATGGGATAAAAGAAGTAAGTAAGAATATGAAAGAGACACTCCTGGATACCTTCTTGAGTTTACAAAATGACATGAATGCAATGATACGGTTTATTAGAAAAAAGATAAATGAATCGTGTGAAGAGATAGACGCAGAAATCAAACGTCAATCTTCAAACTCAAAAGAAGAGATAGAAAAAACTTTAGAAAACGAAAAGGCAAGGTACAATGAATTTAATATCCCATTTAAGGATGAGATCACCCAAAGGATAAGAAATTGTCAGGAAGATGTCAATGGCATCGAGTTGGCAATAGATAAGAATATAGATGATGCACTTACGGTGTCATTAGATAAATTAAAAACTCAAATTTCTGGTTTGAAAAAACGTTTTACCAAAAGAATGAATAAAAAATTTGATCAAATTAAAATTATCCCGATAACCTTAGGAGAACGCGGATTAGCCAATATTTCCACTCAAAAAGATGAAATTAACGAAAATCTGAGAATATTTGAGACAAAAATTCAAGAAGAGTTTTCAGTATATGTGGAGGAATATCAAGTAGGTTTGACGGATTTCATTACAAACGTTTTTGATAAAATTAATTTTATCTTAGAGCAATATAAAACAAGCGTAGATGAAATTGCTGCAGAATATATTACAAATGTTAATCTTTCAAAACAAGAAGTTGGCACTGCGGTTTCTACATTTGAGTCTACCATTCAGAAGACACTAACTGATGAGATGACAAAATATCAAGCGGAATTGACAAAAGAAAAGGAAGAATGGATAACTGATTTGGAAGGAATAGTAGATGTTCTTCACTCAAATTCTTCAAAGGTCACTGAAAACGTTGCACAGTATAAAACAGAAAGTCTTATAAAATATGAGAAAGGCTTGGCTGAGATTACAGACACTCACGAAAATGAGATTATTAAAAATGTAAAAGACTATAGAAATGGCTTAACCAAACTAGGTACACAGATGGAAAACATCGTTACCCAATTCTCTGATATATTTATGAAAGAATCAACTAGCCTATTTCAATCAGTAACAAATCAGATGACGAATCGCTTTGAGGAATTCAAAAACATTGTAATTCGAGCAGATAGTACAATTAAGCAAACATTTGATAACCTCGAAGAAAATGGCAGGAAGTTTAATAGAGAATTAGAAGCAAAATTGTTTGATAAACTCTCTGAAAACAGAGACATTTTAAGTAATAATAGTAAAATTATCCAAGAAGGCGTAGATCTTCTTCTAGACTCGCACATAGAAAATACTAAAGAAGTCCACGAACATATTGTTGAATTTAATAATTCAATAGTTGCTACTCATTCAGAATCGCGTGAAGAAATAAAAAATAAATGGATGGAGAATTTAAACAAGATTATCAATGATTCAGCAAATGAGAGGATCGATAAACTCGATAAACTTCATAAATATCTTGTTAGTGGATCGAATCAATTAACAACTTCATTTACGAATGAGGTCACAAGTACCTTAAAGGAAATAGAAACACTTCGAGATGTAAATATCGAAGAATATACAGGTGCTTCCAATGAATTCAAAAATGCAGTTTCTGAGCACCTGAAAAGAGAAGTCAATGTTTTTGAACGCCTTTTTGGAGACCTTACATCAAATACTACTAAGACGATTAAAAAAGAAAAGGAAACCTTAGATAATTTATTTACCAAACTTCAAACTGGACTTAATAACAAGGTTTTAACACTTCAAGACTTAATTAATAATGAGAATTCAGAAGCGAAAAAGAAAATACAAGAACTCCTTGAAGAAGAATCAAGCGAAGAAAAAATGATTTATGAAAAATATGGTTCTACGTTCCAGGAAAGAATCGATGAATTAATGGAAAAAGTGAGTTCTTATCTGGATGATATATCACATAAAATCAATGATACACTCCAAGTTCAAATAGATGAAATAGAACCTGAATTAGTACGTTTTAAGGCATCAATAATGCAGGATTCGGAGAGTCGTCTTAGGGATTTGTCAGAAGATGTTCAAGATATTCTTACAAAGATTTCAACAGATATTCTGAACTTTACTTCTTCAATGAACCAAATAGCCAATTTCTTTACGAGTAATGCAAAATCGCTATTTGAAGAACTTCAAACAACCATTTCTAATATTGAAAGGAGATTTTCAACTTATATTGAATCCCACCTGACAGAAACGAAAGAATATTTCGAGGATTATGTGAAAGAGGTCATTGAAACTTCAGAAAATTCAAAAAACCAAGTAACGGTTGATGTTAAGGAACTAAGAGAAGAAATCTCTGTGCTTTTTGAAAAAGTGGACACTCAAGAAACGAGAATCGAATCCCTCTTTCAATCTATATCAGACGTAATGCAAGTACAATCAGAAATTTTACTTAACGAAAGTGATGAACTTGAGCATCTACTTCGAGATAATTTAACTATATATCTTGTTGAAAGAGAAAGACTATTACAAAGCTTTAAGGAGATGCTTTCAAAGAGATTCACAAAATCGAAGAATGCGATTGCAACTGATGTCAATAATATCAGGATGGAACTAGAAATCATTCGTGATGATAAATGGAACGAAAAAAAGCAAAAAGCCTATGAAAAAGTCCTAAAATTATTGGATAAATGTGAAGGAAAATTCAGCAAAGAGTTGACGACGGATATTATTGAGAATCAATTGGATGCACCTTTAAAAAATGGTGATGCAACATTAGAAGAACTTCCAATCACTTTCAAGAATTATTTTGAGGGGCTTAAGTCAAAATTTGACGAGAAGTCACAAGATACCTTGCAACAGGTCAAGGTTTTAGGTACCGAACTTAATAATGAAAGACATAAAATTAGGGGATTTAAAGAACATCTCAATACAAATCTGGACCACTACACAAATTTGATCATTCAAAAATTTGAACAATTTAAAAAAGATATTCAAGCGTTTATAACACCAAAAATCACGACTACAAAAGACCGGCTTGTGGAGTTTAAAAAATCCCTTGCTACAGAAATCTCAGAAAAAATTATTCGTTCTCTTACCAAGGCATCCAAAAATAGTGAACTTAGAATTGCAACGACATTGATGAACTTCACAAATATGCTCAATAATCTGGCTAAGGGATTTGCGGATAATTTAGACCTGCGTTTTAAGGAATTTAGCGATGAATATCAAATCTCCTTTGAAGAGTTATCTCAAATTGTTGACGCACAACTGAAGAAGTTAAAGGAAACTACAGATTCTGTGGAGAAATATAATAAAGATTTAATAGAAAAGCAACTTGAAGATAATAAGGCAGAAATCAGGAATATTGAAAATGAACTAATTAAATATACAGAGGAACTTCATATTACAAAAGAGACTTCACTAAAAACGCTTGAAGAGACCCTGTTAAAGACTTTAGATGAAAGAACTAT
>Ga0114921_10000373_pt1 | contig 18948 bp, 18 predicted proteins | sample BentaG_FD_87016 | JGI IMG/M metagenome (GOLD analysis project Ga0114921, IMG submission 87016) | Deep subsurface microbial communities from South Atlantic Ocean to uncover new lineages of life (NeLLi) - Benguela_00093 metaG | ecosystem: Environmental > Aquatic > Marine > Oceanic > Sediment ... | reverse complement strand
ATCGGTCCAGAAGGAACCTGGCTCCTCGCTTATCTGGCGAGCTGTTTCGATCATTGCCTCAATGAGCTTCTTCGTCGTGCGACCGCTCTCACTCGGCACCATGATCAGTTCGGCGCCAAGCGCCCGCATATGGTCACGCTTTTCCTGGCTGAAGGCGTCAGAGGTGACGAGGCGGATATGGTAGTCTTTGGCGGCGCAGACCAGCGCGAGCGAAGTGCCGGTGCTGCCGCCAGTGTACTCGACAACGGTACCACCAGGGCGCAAGCGACCATCCGCCTCAGCGCGTTCGATCACCGCCTTTGCCATACGATCTTTCATACTGCCGGTTGGGTTGGCCCACTCTAACTTGACTAATATACGCGCTGAACTGGGCGGCACAACCTTGCGAAGTTGCACAATCGGTGTGTTGCCGATGGATTCAAGGACGTTACTGGCAATGTTCATGACCTATTCTTTCCGCAATGTTAGGCCGCAATTTCGGCTAACGGTCCGCAGGTTGCCGAAGTGGCCGGTAGCTGGCATATGCCAGCGGTGGCACGCACGGGGATTGCGCAAGCAAACGACGTGACACAGGCCATTTGGGCGAGCGGAGCGAGCTGGCAACCTACTGTTAGGCGCCGTCGGCCCATTATTAGGTGTGGAGGAGCCCGCCAAAACTCACCTGGGACCACCTTCCAGGTGTTCCCACTGTGACTACTCATCCTTAATGGCTGCGCGCACCTTCTCGGCAACCTCTTCCGGAATCTCCTTCATGTTGTGCACTGCTTGAGCATGTTCAGCGACCATCTTCAGAATCTCTTCCTCTGTTTCAGCGCGGGCCACATAGTCGCAGTCCATACCAACGTCTCTACATCGGAGTACTTTTGCCATTTTTCATCACCTCCTTTCCTCATCGATTGAATGAGCTTGGCGAGCTCCCTCCACGATTAATTCCGTATCGAGCCGATGGCGCCTAACGTTCTCGGGCTTTGCGAAGCATTTGGGCGAACGCAGTGAGCCGCAAAGCCCGCGTTATATGAAGTTGCGGTCTTTCATTAACAACTCTTAATGTCAAAAAGGTTCTTTTCAAAACAACTTATAAGGTCTTCATCGAGGCAAAGAATAATTCTGCTGCTCTCCCGGATTCTTTACATGCTATTCCAGGCAATCTCTTTACCTTCACCTCGCTAAATACCTTAGCAGCCTGCCCCTTTATCCAATCCAGATTAAAGCCAAGATGTACATCTCCCATCTCTTCCCTAAATTCAGTAAATGGATGTTCACATAGATCAATGATTATACAGCTTGCTCCCCTATCCATGATAGAATGTATGCTCTTAAATACCTTATAATATCTTCACAATGATGTAGTGTCAAGATGGATAATATCCCCTGATAGATTGAAGGAATCCTTACCTTTAGTCTTTCATAATATAAATTAGATAGTTTTATACTCTCTTTGATTTGCTCTGCAAGCCCAAGAAAAGGGACGATTCTATCTTTTTCCATATCTTTGAATCCAGCCAGTAACATTGCCTTGGTCACATCCATAGCATAAAAGTTAAGTTCTTTACCAAGTCTTCTCTTAATAGCTATGGTGAAGAATCCCGTTCCTGCTCCAATATCCAGAATATTTGAACCCTCCTGTAATGATGTTAACTCTTTGGCAGTGGTTTCTATAATTGTATTTATCCCTTCCTCTCCAAAATAACCCCTTAGTATTTTGGATCGTGTTGATGCTTCTTTTTCTGAAAAGTATTTAGTAGCTTCTTCTAAGGTCTCAGGATTTGAGACCCTCAGTTCCTTTAGGAATCTCTTCATATCTATTTCTAAAATAATATCTTTTATCTTCTCCATTGTTTCTCCTCCAAAGGATTATTTTATACCAATCAGGCAGATCTTCCTACACTCTCGGCAACTATAGATAATTTGCCCTTTTGGTAACTTCAGAAACATATATGTGCGGCATATTCTTTGGTTTACTTGCTGCTCATTTGCAATTGCTTTCACAGGACAAGATTTAATGCAAAGCGTGCACTTTGAAGGGCATAGTTCATCCTCAACTGATGGATCGGATTCCAAATCTAGATTCGTTGCTACCGAAACCAGTTGGACTCTGTTTCCAAACTCAGGGGTGATGAGCAATGAGTTCTTGCCCAATCTGCCCAATCCGGCAGCCTGAGCCGCATGCTTGTGGGATAGGTCACCTCGGCCATGTACTTTATCTGGATTCCAGTCGTAATAAGGCTCACCAGATGGCACGGGAATAGCTACTCCTCCTTGCTGTTCAATGTAGATGGCTATCTCATAAGCAATGAGGTCAAGTTGATTATAGAGAATAGTCATCATATTATGATAAGAGGTCGCCAGTCCATCCATAACTACACTATTCGGGAACCTTTTGGCGCAAACAATAACAGTTTTTGCATCAGGTAGGATGTCCTCTGGTTTATGACCATCTGGAGCTCCGTCGAACCTACTCACAGAAGCTATTCCAACAAGATCTGCACCTTTAGAAAGTACAAATTCTTTCATTTTGTCCTTAAGATTATCCATTCTTACACCTCTTAATTAAAAATCCTTTCATTAAAAACCGCAATTTCATATAACTATGGATAACCGAACTTATTTCGTTTATCCCTCCAAAATGGGAGATAATGCGAACCTACTTCATTTATCCCAACTGGATGAACCAAATTTTATCATTTTTCATTGACCTTTGTCACCTTTTTGAAATGTATCCAAGGGACTGCGAAGTCGATTATGAATGTCCTTAAAAACCATTCCATCCCTTCTCGACTGTCAGCTTTCTTGCCTCATCTAGGTCAGCCTGGGTGTTTATATTGAAAAAGCTCAAGTGCTCTGCATCAAACCTATCGATCTCATCCTCCCCGACATACTTCACTTTGGCCATATTAAAAAGCTCGCTAATCCTCAGGTCATTCTGCTCTAATAACCTATGGATAGAAACCAAACAATTCTTGGAATATATGGCACAAAGCGGCTCTACCCCTTTTCTTGTCCGAGGAATTATGATATCAAAGCCTGAAGAGATTTGAGTCATATACTCAAGCAAAGCAGTGTTTAGAAATGGCATATCGCAGCCAACGACGATAGCTCGTAAGCAAGACGATGTGACCAATCCGGAGTAGATGCCACCAAGCGGACCTTTTCCGGGATAAACATCGCCTATCACTCTTATCCTTGTGGAGAGAGGATAGGTCATTGCGAATGAAGCGAAGCAAGCTCTGTCGGGAGTTACTACGATGATCTCTGTGCTAACGGCGGCAAGAGAATCAACTACCCACTGGAGAAGACTCCTACCACTTATAGTCTCGAGAGCCTTGTTCCAGCCAAACCTTAAACTCTTGCCACCAGCGAGAATAATGGAAGTCATGGTAGAATACTAATATAAGCACATGGGAAAATACTACCGCAAGTTTCTAGCTCCTTTTGCTTTTCCCCAGTTTGGCGCTGGTTCTATACTTTAAGACTTCAGTCAGTGAAAGATTAAGAGGGATGCCAAAATGGTTAGAAAGTTTAGGTTGTCGTGGGAAAACTATATTTGGCAAAGTTTTCTTGCTGCTCTTGCGATATTTCTAGTGCTGTTATTCTTGAAGTTAGAACATGCAGTGGTGATAGCCGCAATAGGCGCTACTGCTTTTATTGTATTTGCCATGCCAGACAATATTACTGCTAATTCAAAGAATATTATTGGAGGGCATTTAGTCGGTTTTTCTGTTGGCTCTCTATGTGCTTTGATTCCACAGCCTTCCTTGTGGTGTTCCATTATATCTTACTCGCTCGCTGTTGGACTATCTATTTTCATAATGCTAATTATAGATGCAGGACATCCACCGGCAGCAGCTACTGCCTTGGGACTGGCAATTATGGGGTTCTCTTTAAACGCAGCAATCGCGGTGGTAACGAGTGCTGTATTACTAGCATTAGTCCATCACTTTCTGAAACCGGTCTTGAAAAATCTGGTATGAGGCAAGCGAAATATGAAAATCCTGGGCATTGAAACTTCCTGCGATGAAACAGCAGCCTCAGTGGTTGCCAATGGCAGCGAAATTATATCCAATGTCGTGGCTTCGCAAATAGATATTCATAGCCGCTATGGTGGTATAGTTCCTGAAATCGCTTCAAGACAACACCTCCTCACCATTGTCCCTGTTATAAATAGGGCAATGTCTGAAGCCAAGGTCTCATGGCAGGATATCGAGGGCATTGCCGTCACCTTTGGCCCTGGCTTGGCCGGCTCACTGCTGGTGGGGGTTAATATGGCTAAGGCAATTGCTCTGGCTAAGCAGTTGCCCATTACCGGAGTCAATCACCTTGAGGCACATATCTATGCCAATTGGCTAGCCTCTCCGCCGAGTGAAGAGGGCAGGGGGAGGAAGGGGATCCCGCCTCCTACCACCCCTAATCTGTCGAGGGACAAAAGGAGAGGAGGCCCACTCGTCACCACCCCTAATCTGTTGAGGGACGTGAGGTTTCCCTGCCTTTGTCTTATCGTTTCTGGAGGACATAGCGACTTGGTATTGATGAGAGGTCATGGGCAATTTGAGAAACTGGGGCGGACTCGTGACGATGCTGCCGGAGAAGCCTTCGACAAAGCGGCCAGGATTTTGAATTTGGGTTATCCTGGAGGTCCAGCTATCGAGCGGGCAGCTAGCTCCGGAACTCCTTGCTTGTCCCTCCCTCGAGCCTGGCTTAAAGACAGCCATGACTTCAGTTTTAGTGGCTTGAAAACGGCCCTGTGGCATCTTGTTCAGAAGGAGAGAATTTTGGCCAACGCTTCTTCGGTAGCCGACGCCGCTGCCAGCTTCCAATCCGCTGTGGTAGACGTACTGGTTGCCAAAGCAATTGAGGCAGCGAAAGAATTCAAAGTAAGGCAAATTTTGCTTAGCGGCGGCGTAGCCGCTAATAAGTCGTTAACAGCGCACCTGTTGAACTCTTCCCCCCTCCCTGTCCTCGTTCCCCCTCCCCACCTTTGTACCGATAACGCCGCTATGGTAGCTGCTTGTGGCTACTACCATTTCCAGAATGGCCAGGTGGATGGCTACGACCTGGATGTAGTCCCCAGCCTTAGCCTTGGCTAACCAGAACACATTGAGAGCACTTTCCCTCACAACAGTAATTTCTAAAGATTTGAATTAGACCTTGCTGACAGCAAGCGCTGAGGGCGGCGTTATCTTCAAGACAAAGCTGTCTTGCCATGTGACGTGTTAGCTCATTTTCCGCTAGCTTCGGGTAATAACTGTAAAAACTAATAGCTCTTTCCTTTAACTCTGGCTCATTGGCTACTTCACCCCAAGCGAAGGCAAATGGCAATATGACATTGACAACGATTTCTGCTGCTTTGCTGTGTCCCAAAAGGGCTGATTTCTTCGTTTTTAACCCAAAGTCGTGATGGTCTTGCCAGTAACCGTCACTAAACACAGTTAAGCCATCCTCCAGCCAACGATGCCCGGCTAGCAAAGGCGTTTCCCTTACTAGCTGTAACATGCCCGGTAGTAGCCCGTCTCTATGATAGCGCTGAAGGAGATGGCTTTGGGCTATAATTCGGCGCACCGGGGAATTATTAGGATATATGTGGGTGAGATGCCAATCATTTTGGCTCATGGCTTTAGTCCCCCTGCCCACTGCTTGCCATGTCTGCTCCAACTCTCTTGTTTCCTTCTCCTCAGAAAATTCTCCTCTTGTTCTCTGACAAGGTAATAGACCAGCTACGCTTAATAACCAGGTCTGCCTCAGGAGTAAGCTTTCTCCTGATTCCACTTCTTCTAGGAAACTAAGAGGCACCCTACCAGCGAGTTCCTCAAAGGGCTTCGTGTTCTTGGAATAGCCTAAAGCTCTCATCATGCTTTTCCAGAGCACTTGTTTTGCCTCTCCCCGCTGCAGTTCGGCCTGAAAAGACGCTGTTTTTTGTCTGAATCTTTCTTCACCAGCAATGTTCAGCAGTTCCCTCAAGGTCTGTTTATCCCTGTGCTTCCCTATTTGAAAGCAAGGAAGACGATGATAAGCTTTGTGCTGCAAATTATGTGATAGACATAGCACCGGAACTGATTGCCCATTCTGCATTAAAGTAGCTGAACTCCTATCACGCTGTGCCACCACATGAAGAATTACCCTATTATACTCAGGGTCACGATGATGACCATGACTATACCAATCGCTGGACTTAACGTGGATTTCCACATCTCCCTTCACTAGATTAGACTCATTCACAATGATAACGGCGTCTCGAAAGTCAGGGCCATTATCACCATTAACCCTGCCAGGGTAGATTACTTTGAGTTGCTCGCTTTCTTCAGTAGTTAGCTTCTTTCCCAATAGTCGCTGCCACCCTAGCGCTATTTGCTCTTCCGAGATTTTTATCCGTTTTCGTGTAACCATGGGCAAAAAATTTCCTTTATCTTTCTTTGGCCAATTCTATAAAGCTTAGGGCGTCATCATACATAGTCAAATTATTAAACAGGACATAATCCTCAGTGCTGGTCAGTTGTAGAAGCTTCGTCAACTCATCACCGGTATATTGATGGCGATAGTCGCGCCCTCCATGCAAGCGAAAGTATCTTGGTTTACCCCACAGCGCTGCTCTCTCCAAAGGGTTAACACAATGAACAAGATCTAAATCTCGGCACAGTGCCACAATAACATCATTGCTCCACTCGCCTCGTGGCTCCCACACAAAGACGAAGTCTCCCCTGTTTATGCTGGTGAAGAAATGTCTCAAATTTGCAATGTTTTCGGTGGTCTCAGTGAACTTCGCCGGGCACTGAAAAAGGATGACTTTGGCCTCGAGGGCTTCAGCAACATTTCGGGTTTTTGCCCATGCCTCAAAGACTTCCTCGCCAGGCTTAAAAAAGCCATAATTACTCTCCTTGTCAGCAGGAAATTGTAAGCCAGCCTTGCGATAGGTGGGGCTCGATGGCAAGTGAGTTATCAATTGCCACGCCTTTAAGCTAAACTCAAAGTCTTGCGGGGCTTCTTCACACCACTTTTTTACAATTCCAACAGAGGGAGGCTTATAGAAAGTTTGTTGTATCTCCACTAACCTGAATTGCTGGAAGTATTTTCCCCTTCCCTTAGCAAAACCACAGCAGCCCACTTTAACCCGGCTCATCATTCTCCCTTTTAACTTTGTATTGGAAACCACTTTGCTCAGCAACAATGCTGAGCAAAGTAGCTGACGTGCCACGAGGCTGGTACATTCCTGTCTCCCATTCGCTAACTGTCTGCTGTCGTATGCCTAACTCCCCAGCCAGCTTTTCTTGAGTTAACCCTAAATGTTGCCTCAGAGCCCGGACCCGTTCCCTATCCCATTGTGTTCTCTTCCGCTGCTTCATTAGCTGAAATTATACACGGTGTAGTGTAAAGAGTCAAGAGCAGACTTGTGGGAGATACTGTAACATCGTGGTCGGTGGGGTTGAAAAAAGAGCCCTCGCAGAATTCCAGGATGGCTTCGAGTAAGCTAACCTTTTGGGTTAAAAGGAGATCTCAAAACTGTCTGGCCTTTCACCGTTACCGGGGGAACATCAGAAATTCAGCAAATTGGTATTGCTAGAGAGCTTGGCATCTGGTTAGAATTGTCATACTAATGCACTGAAGGGTAATATAGAACTTGAGGATATTATCGCTAATTTAAAGTAAGGGAAAGGGGGTAGAAATGAAGATTGAAGACGTAAGAACCATCGCAGTGCTTGGGGCAGGAACTATGGGGCATGGGATAGCCCAGGTATGTGCCCAAAATGGATTCCAAGTTAAGTTAGAGGATATCAAAGAGGAATTCGTTCAGGGTGGAATAGAAAGGATACGAAGATTTCTTCAAGGCAGTATAGAACGGGAAAAGATGACCAAGGAAGAGGCTGATGTCGTACTCAGCAGAATAAAGGGAACTGTGGATTTGAGCGAAGCGGTAAAAGATGTCGAGCTAGTAATCGAAGCCATAGTCGAGAATATGGAGATGAAGAAAGAACTTTTTAGAAGAGTAGATGAGATAAGTAAGAGGGAAGCTGTGCTAGCTTCAAATACATCTATACTTAGCATAACAGAAATGGCTTCGGTCACAAGCAGACCTGAGAAGGTTGTCGGTATGCATTTTGCCAATCCCGCTCAACTGATGAAGCCTATAGAAATTATTAAAGGTGTATCAACATCAGATGATACTGTAGAACTTATCAAAAGCTTGACCCTGAGGTTTGGTAAGACTCCAATTGTGGTAAAAGATTCACCTGGATTTGCTAGTAGCAGGCTTGGCTTAGCCCTTTTCCTCGAAGCCAGTAGAATGCTTGAGGAAGGGGTTGCCTCGGTAAAGGATATTGACATGGGGGCGAAACTGTTCTATGGGCATAGGATGGGGCCATTTGAAACAGGCGATCTAGTTGGCTTGGATGCTCGCCTAAACAATCTAAATGCCATGTATCAGGCTACTGGTGATCCCAAGTGGAGAGCCCCTCTACTGCTAAAGCAGCTTGTGATCTCAGGTTACCTTGGTAAGAAGCCAGGTAGCAAGGGTGGGTACTATACTTACTTTGGGCTAGAAGAATAATTTCATCAGGAGGTGTACATGATGGAAGTTGTTGTAGTTAGCGCAGTACGAACGCCTATTGGGAGGTACTGTGGTGCATTGCGAGATGTGCCAGTATATAAACTTGCTAGTTTGGTTCTCAATGAGACGATAAAGAGAGCCAACGTTAAGCCGGGGCAAGTTGATGAGGTGATCATGGGGCAATCTTACCAAAATGGTGAATGTGCGAATGGTGCTCGCATGGCTCTTCTTGATGCTGGATGGCCGGTTGAGATTGCAGGTGTCACGATTGACCGGCGCTGCTGCTCTGGCCTGCAGTCAGTTTGGTTTGGTGCCATGGAGATTCAAACTGGAAATGCAGGGATAGTGGTGGCTGGTGGGATGGAGAGCATGAGTCGCGCTGAGTTTTACATTCCGGGTGAATATATAAAGTGGGGTATAGGCGGAACTAGTGATCCAAAGTGGGGGTTCTTGCCAAATTATCACGGTAGCTTGTCACTATGGGGGATACCACTGTACGACAGGATACTGCGTGCCAGGCCTATGCATCAACCTATAGATAGGTTTGGCGAACTCAACTCGATGATGACATGGGCTGAAACAGCAGCCAGAGAGGAGAACATATCTCGTGAAGAGGCTGACAAGTGGGCGCTACATAGCCACCAAAAGGCTATCGCCGCCATGGACTCTGGGAAATTTAAGGAGGAGATCGTCCCTGTCTCTGTTCCACAGAGGAGGGGGGAACCATTGATTGTTGATACTGATGAAACTCCCCGGCGTGATACATCGCTGGAGAAGCTTGCTAAGCTACCCATAGTCTACCCGGATGGTATTTGCACTGCCGGCAATTCGTCCACGGAGAACGATGGCGCTGCTGCTATTGTATTGACTACCGAGGAGAAGGCTAGAGCACTAGGCGCAGAGCCAATGGCATATTTGAGGTCTTTCGCTGTAGCCGGAGCGGATCCGACGCTCACTTACCCCACGGTGCCGGCCGCAACTAGCAAGGCGCTGAGAAAGGCTGGCCTCAGTATAGACCAAATGGACCTTATCGAGATACAAGAGGCATTCGCTGCCCAGGCATTAGCAGATGCGAAGATGATGGGTATCCGAGAAGATGATTATGACAAAAAGATAAACGTCAATGGCTCGGGGATTTCTCTTGGCCATCCGATTGGTGCCACTGGTGCCATCAGGCTCACTACTCTGGTCCATGAGATGAGGAGACGCAATGCTAAATATGGTCTGGAGACAATTTGCGGTGGGGGAGGACTGGGCATCTGTGCTGTGGTCGAAAGGAGATAATCCCAGCTTAAGTAGTTGGGCTCGAATAACGTGAGTAAAAGCGGGTAAAAGAAAACTGAAATCGCTGTTGCTAAACGGTCTCAATCTGGGAAGAATTCCGCCAAGATTTGTTGCATTTTAAATTTTCTATGCTATAATAATTAGCAGTCTTGGCATGAGAGTGCTAAAATATTCTGAAGAAAGGAGGTAATATGGCTAAGGCTAAGATTAAACCTTTAGGGGACAGGGTAGTAATTAAACCTATCCCTAAGGAGGAAGTAAGCAAAGGGGGGATAGTCCTTCCGGACACGGTTAAAGAGAAGCCGCAGGAAGGCGAAATCATCGCGGTAGGTCCGGGGAAGCTATCTGAAGATGGCAAGCGCATTGCCATGGAGGTGAAAGTAGGAGATACGGTAATTTATTCCAAATATGCTGGGACTGAGTTTAAGTTGGATGACGAAGAAGTGGTTATTATGCGTGAAAGCGATATTTTAGCTAAGAAGAGTTCATAAGAAGGAGGCAAAGAAATGGCAAAACAACTTCTTTTCAGCGAGGAAGCAAGGAAGGCGCTAAAAACAGGTATAGATACGTTAGCTGACGCAATTAGAGTAACTTTGGGGCCGCGCGGGCGCCCCGTGGCACTGGACAAGAAATTTGGGGCTCCCACAGTTATCAATGACGGCGTTTCCATAGCTAAGGAAATAGAGCTACCTGATCCATTTGAGAATATGGGTGCGCAACTGGTGAAGGAGGCAGCAACCAAAACCAACGACCAGTGTGGCGATGGCACAAGCACGTCCGTTATACTAGCTCAAGCTATTGTCAGCGAAGGTTTTAAGAACATCGCCGCTGGCGCTGACTCTATGGCTTTGAAGCGTGGCGTTGAGAAGGCAGTAGGAGTTGTAGTTGATGAGCTTAAGAAAATGTCCATTCCAGTGAAGGGTAAGGAACAAGTGGCCCAGGTGGCCGCTTTATCAGCGGTGGACCAAGAGATTGGAGATTTAATTGCCGAAGTTATGGAAAAGGTAGGCAAAGATGGCGTGATCACCGTTGAAGAAGGCAAAGGACTGCAATTTGAAACTGAATATGTTGAGGGGATGAAATTCGACCGCGGTTATATCAGCCCCTATTTCATCACCAATGCTGAACAGATGAGAGTGGAATTAGAAGACCCATACATGCTTATTACCGACAAGAAAATATCAGCTCTCAGTGACGTCCTGCCTGCCCTGGAAAAAATTGTTCAAACTTCCAAGAACATCGTTGTTATTGCTGAAGATGTCGAGGGCGAACCCCTGGCCACCTTGGTGGTCAATAAGCTAAGAGGCACTTTGAGCCCTCTGGCAGTTAAAGCGCCAGGCTTCGGCGATCGCCGCAAGGCAATGCTTGAAGACATAGCTGTTCTCACCGGGGGCAAGGTCATTTCTGAGGAGGTCGGTAGAAAGCTAGATTCAGTCACTATAGAGGATCTGGGGCGGGCTAGAAGGGTGGTTGCGGATAAAGATAATACCACCATTGTCGAAGGGAAGGGCAAAACTGAGGATATTCAAGGCCGAATCAAGCAAATCAGGTCTGAGATTGATATCAGCACCTCTGATTATGATAAGGAGAAATTACAGGAGAGGCTGGCTAAATTGGCTGGTGGCGTGGCAGTGATTAAGGTAGGTGCTGGTACTGAAGTAGAGCTAAAAGAGAAGAAGCACCGAGTAGAGGATGCCTTGTCAGCCACTCGAGCTGCTGTAGAGGAAGGTATCTTGCCGGGGGGTGGTATTGCTCTGCTGAATTCAATACCAGCTTTGGATAAGATTGAAGTTCAAGGCGATGAGACCATTGGTGTGGCTATATTGAGGCGAGCTTTGGAGGCGCCTATCCGTTGCATCGCTACTAATAGTGGTAGAGAGCCTTCAGTAGTGGCAAATAAGGTGAAGGAGAGCGCAGCTGGCATAGGCTACGACGCCCTTAAAGATGAGTTAGACGTCAATATGGTTGAGAGGGGCATTGTCGATCCTCTGAAGGTCACCAGATCCGCCCTGCAAAACGGCGCTAGCATTGCCAATATGATTTTGACCACCGAATCCTTAGTAACCGATATTCCCGAGAAGGAAAAGACTCCTCCAATGCCAGGAGGATACCCTGAGTACTGATAGCAAGAGTAACAGCAGTGCTTAACTAAGGAAGAGCCGCCCTCAGGGTGGCTCTTCCTTGATATATAGCTCATATAACCCTAGACTTTGAGTAACTCTACCGAAGGTTCATTTTTGATCGGACCAACTATAGCTAGGTTAAGCTGCTCACTGGCTAGAAGTTTCTCAGCGACCTGTTCTAGCTCATCAATGCTAATGGCATCAATTATAGAAATAACCTCATCGAGAGTAAGGATGTGCTGTATCAGTAGCTCCTGGCTACCCAGCCACAGAGCCAAATTCTGACTATCCTCAAGCCGCAATTGCAGCCTTCCCTTTGATAGTTCTTTGGCCCTGGTAAGCTCACCGGAGCTGATTTCCTGCTTGAGTTTGGATAGCTCGCCGAGAATAGCTTCAGCTGCGGTTTCCACCTTTGCCGGGTCAACGCCAGCATAGACAATAAACGAGCCTGAATCGAGGAAATGTTCAACATAGCTATGTATATCGTAAGCCAACCCTTTGTGCTCCCTGATCTCGGTAAATAGACGGCTGCTCATACCGCCGCCAAGCACTGTGTTAAGCAGGTCAAGAACAAAACGTTGCCGGTGAAAGCGGGAAAAGCCATGAACAGCCAGACAGAGATGTGCTTGCTCACCCTCCTTAGATTCAGTGCGCAACCTGGGTTGCGTTTGCCGATCATCGGCAATATATTGTGTTGCTACCTCCTTCGCAGACCATTTGTCGAGCAGCGGCTCAATTTGAGCTACTGCTTGCTCATGCTGTATGTCACCAGCAACGCTAACCACAATATTATTGGGCACGTAACGGCGACCGATATAGCTTAGCATCTGGCCTCGGTTTATACCGGACACAGTCTTTTTAGTCCCGGCAACTTCCCGCCCCAGAGGCTGTTCTGGCCACAACAGCTCATCTATGAGCATACCCACCCTCTGCTGTGGCAGGTCAAGGTTCATATTGATTTCCTCGATGACCACCTGGCGCTCTTTTTCTATATCTGTGCTGTCAAAGCGAGAGTTGAGCAGCAAATCAGATAGCACATCCAGAGCGATGGGAAAGTGAGAACTGGCTACCTTGCACCAGAAAATGGTCGCTTCCTTATCCGTGCTGGCATTGATTATGCCACCAACGCCCTCGATATCCTGGCTTATCTCCTTAGCTGTCGGCCGCCGCTGTGTTCCTTTGAAAAATAGGTGCTCGGTGAAATGGGAGACACCTGCCTCCTGTTGACTCTCATAACAGGAGCCAGCGCCTACAAGGAAAGCAATGCTTACTGAGCGGCTGTGGGGCATGGTGCTGGTGATGACCTTCAGGCCATTATCAAGCACAGTCTTCTCATACATTATTGAAGATTCTACTTTGATTACCCCTTCACGTCAATGACGTATCCTTTCGAGCAACCAGTCGTAGTGGCGGGGTTTATCCCCGCCTTAGTGGTTGGGGGGAGAGCTTTCCTTCAGTGTCATTGCGAGCCGAAGGGCGTGGCAATCTCAATCAATCTCAAGTGAGTGTCGCCAGTCACATGGACGATAAAAAGTTGACTTTGAGGAGAATGGGGTCTTGCTGACTTATGCGTTAGCAATGCCTATTTTCCCCTTCAAAAATCAACGAAAAGAGGCCTGTAACACGAAACCTGAGCAATGGCATCAGAACGAATGTATGTGTCCATTCTGTGGGGGTGAGTGTTTACTAACCACATGAATGGGCAAATGTGTTAAATTATTTGTAAGAACTGAGGCAGTCTTGAGCAAATTACGTCTGTTCATCAATATTTCCCTGGTTGACTTCTCGGCCAGGTTAAGCTACAACATCGCCCGGACGCCGCTGTTGCCGCTCTTTGCCCTGGCTCTGGGAGCTGCCCCTTCACTGATAGGCGTTATAGTTGCTGCCTCTACCATCACCGGCATCTTCCTCAAGGCGCCTGCTGGTGCCTTGTCTGACTCTATCGGTAGAAAGCAAATGCTCCTTTTTGGCGCCTGTATTTTTGCCTTTATGCCCTTTGGCTATACCGTAGTGACCGTGGCCTGGATATTGATTCTAATAAGGGTTATTCATGGAATGGCCACTTCAATTTATGGCCCGGTGGCCAACGCAGTGGTAGCTGAAATTGCCGGTAAGGAAAAAGGCAGGTATCTATCCCTTTTTGCCGTAATAAAAATTGGCACCAATGCCCTTGGTGGCCTGGCTGGCGGCTGGCTGCTATATACGCTGTCTAAGGGCGGGGATTACGTCATCAGCGATTTCCACCACGCATATGCCATATGCGGTGGTCTGGGAATCATAGCACTGGGCTTAGCTATATTTCTACTGCCAAAGGTAGGGCAATCATCGGGAAATAGAAAACTGGCTGATGCTTGGCGAAACGTTGGTGATGGCTTAAAGGCCACGGTTAAGAATCGAACTATATTGATGACCTCGTCCATGGAATCGTTTCAGAACATGACCATGGGTGCCGCCATGGCCTTTCTACCCATATTGGTTGTTCAGCAGTACCATTTTTCGGTGCTTCAGGCCGGGATTCTATGGTCGGTGGTAGCCGGCACTTCAGTAGTATTAAAGCCGGCAATGGGTTATATATCTGATAAAGTGCAGCGCTGGAAGCTTATCTCGCTGGGAATGTTTATCTGCGCTCTCTCATTTACGGGCTTCACTCTGACCGCTAATTACTACCTGCTTATATTGGTGGCGGTATTTTTTGGTTGGGCGGAGGCGATTGTCACTTCGTCAACGGTTTCTTATGTCGCTGAGTTAGCTTCGGAAAGAAACCTCGGCGCCAGCCTGGGCGTCTTTGGCACTATTGCTGATACTGGGCAGGCGGTGGGCCCCATAATTGTTGGTGCCATGCTGGTTTACTTGACCTACTTCTACAGCTTATCCATAATCTCTGTTATTATTCTCCTATGGACAGCAGCCTATGTTATTCTGCAACTAAAGGAGGTGTCTAATGCTGGTAAGAAACTATGAGGATGTTGAACCAATCGCATATGGGGAGGGCATTGAGAAACGGGTAGTCATCGGGCCCACGGAGGGTGCCCCCACCTTTGTGATGCGTGTCTTCGACGTGCCGCCGGGTAAGTCCACTCCCTATCACAGCCACGACTGGGAACACGAGGGCCTGGTGCTGGCAGGTGAGGGGACATTGGTAGGTGAAGAGGGGGAAACCCGGCTAAAGCCCGGTGATGTTTTCTTTATAGCCCCCAGCGAGAAGCACTGCATGGTTACTGGAGGTCAGAACCGCCTCCGCTTTATGTGCCTGGTGCCACTGCGCGGCGAGGATGCTAAATAACCCATAGCGGCAATCCCTTCCCTTTCACTGTCGTTGTGAGGCGCCCTTGCTCTCATCATTGCGAGGCACAAAGTGCCGAAGCAATCTCAACAGATCTGGAATAATGTCGTAGTGGTGGGGTTCATCCCCGCCTAAGATATGGGCTGGGGGTGCCGCGTTTCTCAGCAAGCGTAGCGCTAGCCTTCAGAATCGGGCATTCCGAGGCAATAGGAACAAGTGCACCACTTTGACAAGTTTGCGGGTTTGCCATAACGTATTCTTAAGCAAACACGTCGTTCAATGGAGTATTGACTGGGAGGCGACGTAATAATGTACCCGTGGGAAGCGATTGTAAACATGGTTAAGTCTCAGGGAGTTGAATTTGTATTTGGAATTGGAGATAGTCATCTTCAGTTGTATGCAGAAAAAGTGGCAGGAATAAAGCCAATAAACCTCAGATTCGAAGGTTCAGCACCATTTATGGCCATGGCTTACTCCAGACTGAGTGGAAAACCAGGGGTCTGTAGTGCCAGCACCGGGCCGGGGATTGCCAACCTGGTGCCCGGGGTGTTGGAGGCATATTATGCTTGTTCACCATTGGTCATGGTATGTCCCTCTGTCAACCAAAGAACGGAAGGCATGGGAGAGTTCCAGGAGTGTGACCAACTAGGGATGATGAAGCCAATAACCAAATGGAGTGCGCGCATTCCTCAAACTGAACGGATTCCCTGGTTCATACACAGGGCATTTTCCATTGCTATGAACGGACAGCCAGGACCTGTTTTCCTCGAGATACCCTATGATGTCGGGGGGAATGTCACTCACGGACTTGAAATGGACGTCGCCCTGCCAGAATATGTGCCAGCGAAAAAAATACGTATTGCCGGCGAACCAACACTAATCAATGAAGCCGTAGACCTGATTCTAAAGGCCAAGCGGGCGGTAGTGATAGCTGGTAATGGTGTGGTGCTCTCTGGAGCCTCGGAGGAACTCAGAGAATTTATTGAATTACTGGGCATACCATTTTTGACCACACCCGGTGGCAGGGGAATCCTGTCCGAAAATCACCCGCTAGCACTTGGGCTGGGTGGCCTATACCGGACTAAAGTTGAAAAGAAAGTCTATTCTGATGCCAATTTAGTTATCGCCATTGGGACCAGGAACGAGAGTTTCCAAACCCATAGATGGAAGGATTTCCCCGAGGGGGCCAAGCTCATCCAGATTGATATCTCTCCGTTTGAAATAGGCAGAAACTGGATACCTGACATAGGTATCGTTGGTGACGCCAGAACTGTTTTACGGCAGTTCATTGATGCCATAAGGGAAAAAGGTGAGCGGGGAGGGAATTTCCAGGAAATGCCACAGGTAAAGGAGCTGGTGAAGGCAAAGAAAGAGTTTGAGATAGAGGTGGAGGCTGAGTGTATGATTGAAGCCACTCCCATACCAGCAAAGCGTATAGTACATGAGTTGAGCAAAACGTTTGGTGATAACACAATCTTGGTTAATGAGAATGGTTCCCAGGATACCTGGTCATATTGCTTCCCCTATTATAAGATTCAAGGCCGATCAGGATGTGTACCAGTTGCTGAGCAGACATGCATGGGGATGGGTGTGGTGGGGGCCATTGCGGCTAAACTGACTAAGCCTGGGAGCAATGTGGTATGCGTTACCGGGGACGGAGCGTTTCAAATGTACATGAAAGAGCTGCCAACAGCGGCACAGTATCACGTGGGGTGCACATGGGTAGTATTGAACAACTCTGCCTTTGGCTGGCCAAAGTACTATCAAATGGAAACCGTAGGCTGGAATACCACCACGTTCGCAGTGCAACCTGACTTCGCCAGGTGGGCTGAAGCATGTCAATGCTACGGTAAAAGAATCGAAAAGTCGTCTGAGATAAGGCCAGCCCTGGAAGAAGCACTGAAGGTCAACAAAGAAGGGATACCTGCAGTACTCGACTTTGTCACCGGAATTGACATGTCCCACTTCAAACGTGCTGAGTGAGCTTATCTGGTATTTCTGTGGCCAGCATGAGTACAAGAGCAATCAGAAAACTCTTCCATTGTCATCGCCAGCCGCCCTCCTGTTGTCATTGCGAGGGTGAGCCAAAGCTCTGAGCGAAGCGAAAGAGACTGCGACGAAGCAATCTCAACAATCTTTATTACTATCCTTGCCAAGCGAAAGGCAAAAGAGCGCCTCTACCGCTTGCAGCATTTGCTCGTGCTTTATGGCGCAGAATGGATAAGGTAGAATTAATCCAGCTAAGACATGCAACCATATGATTATGTGAAAGGAGAGCCGCGCTTCGCCCTCCAGCGCCAGGTAACCAGGCGATATGGGCCTCACTACGAGGTCACCTTCCATAGTGCTTGCCCCAACCGCTATCAGGAGAAGGATACTGCATGCGGTGAATATTACCTGCCGAACACGGGGAGCCAGTTTCCTGTCGCCATTCTAATCCATGGTCTGGGAGTATCAGACGAAATGAATGTGGCGCCCTGTAGGATACTGGCACGGGATCTGGCAAAAAAGGGCATAGCCTCCTTTGTTCTCAAGCTCCTGTTGCCAGCGCAGGCTGCGGAGGGCAAAAAGAGACAACTCTCGGGGCCCTACATTGAGAACTGGCTGGAGCTATACCAGGTACTGGTTATCAACACACGTCAGGTAATAGATTGGGCAAAAAGCAGAAATGAGCTTGATGCTCAGAGAGTGGCCGTCATAGGCATAAGCACAGGAGGCATGGCCTCTGCTATAGCTATGGCCGTGGACAGGCGAATTACAGCGGGAGTTTTCATAATCGCCGGGGGCAATATGGAAAAAATAAGCTGGGGTAGAAGCACTGAGGTTCAACTGGGCCACGGATGCACAAAGTCCCAATGCCACCAGGTATATAGCCATTACCCACAATATCTGGCTGATGTAAAGGAAAAAGGGATTGGCAATGTTATCCCAGCTAAGGAATGCTTCTTATTTGACACGCTTACCTTCGCACCATATCTTCGTGGTCGGCCCATCCTGATGATTAACGCAGAGGAGGATAACTCTGTACCAAAGGATTCCACGCTGGAGTTCTGGCAGGCATGTGGTCGCCCCCGCATTGTATGGCTCCCCACAAACCACCAGACTATCTTCCTACGGTATCACTCAATCCGCAGTGAGATTACTGCTTTCCTGGCTTCGGCGTTTAACATGGTGAATGAGAATCAAGCCTGATCCAGCGGTGGAATAACGAATCAAAGCTACTGTTCAACCGTGCTTCCCACTGCCACGTCGCCTCGTGTCTATCATGTTATAGAGCCAGGAGTCAGCTATTCGCTTAAGGCGTTACGCAGCACTTCCTCTGCTTGCCTGGTTGCTTCTTCAGCTCCTTCTACGGCGGCCAATCCCAGATATTTCTTGAAGTTGATGAATTTTCCCACGCCGTCTATCACCATCCCTGGAACCTTTGAATCTTTGAGAAGAAAGGCATGTAGCTCCTCTCCTAGCTTTTCCCCTATTTCTTCATGAGCGATTGCTCCAGCCAGCGTTGTTATAGCTGTTTTCAGTTGGTTATGGTCTCCTCTCAACTGCGCAAGGTCGCTCGTCAAAGTTGCTTTTTCTGATTGTAATCCTTTTATTTCTGAATCTAGCGCGGCTATTTGTGATCTTAAGTTTCCCACCTCTTCGGTACGCTCATTTTTTAACACTGCTATTTGCGACTCATAACTCTCCTTCAATTGCTCCTTCTCCCCTTCCAGCGTTGT